>ENA-UZXD01000118-UZXD01000118.1-metagenome-genome-assembly--contig:-Day-3-50m-contig-118_pt1 | contig 114677 bp, 92 predicted proteins | sample MGYA00260344_ERZ794904 | MGnify/ENA metagenome assembly ERZ794904 | reverse complement strand
CAGCGATACCAACAATTTCGATTATCTGCTGCAGAGAATGCCTCTCTTGGACATGAGCAAATTCATGGGCAATAACGCTTAAGATCAAATCATCACTTTGGAGTAATAGTACTAAATCGTCTGTGATTACGATTGGCCCTGCAGGAAAAGCTAGGGCATTAGCACCTATGAGGTCTGATTTGTGAAACAAAATATCAGGGCTTTTAAATCCATTTGCTTGCGCAATATTAGACGCTTGCTTTTTCAGTCTATCTATCTTTAAAGTGGACAAGTCACTATTTTCCAAGACCGTTTGATTTAAGGTGTTGTATGTGTTTTTTCCTATTTCTTGTTCCCAAGATACTGGGAAAATATGAACGGCGAGCGGGATGACTAAAGTTAGGGAATATCGTAATACAAACAGTGAGCAAACGAGAACAATTGCTAGTATTGATGCTTTGTACAATGAGAATTTTTCAAGCCAATTTATACCCCTAGCAATGTCACTGGAAAGGATTTTATTTTGCTCCTTTGTAAGCGGATACTCTAGAGTGAATAAGAAGCCATTATCTAAGTAAATATCTTTTTTGTCTTGAAATGACTTAATACCAATGCCGCTACAAACGATTTTATCACCCACATATATTGTGACTGTTTTATCGAATAGCTCGATTTCACCATTTAACTGTTTAGCTGAAAGGGCTTCAAAAAAACTACCTGATAATCGCACTTTAGATTGAGACCTCTACTCCCTCAAAATCTGATAAGGCCTCACCAAAGGAAGATTGTGTCGAGTTTGCTTCATCAACAAAGCTTTCAATATCTCCATTAGCTTCAACTAGTGTTGCACCTGATATATACCTGTACATTCTGATTTTTGCCCAGGGAAGTAAAAGGCCTAAAGAGAAAATTGTTACAACAAGATTTGAAAGAGCAATCCACACAAATTTAACAGGACTTACCCGAGAGCAAAACGTTAAGATCTCGCCAAACGTGAGAGAGTTCACCATCAAATTTCTACATAAAACAGGGTAGATGAATACCATAGAAAAAATGAAAGCATAAAATACTATTGGGGCTACAGCCCATATATCGGAGGCACTGCCAAACAGACTTGGAATACTGGACCCTTGACCCACAGTGACCAATATGAATGTGAGACATCCAAAAATAATTGTGGGAATGATTCCCCCCACTAAGAACGCATAATAAAATTCACCAACTTTTGGGTTTGAGGTGAAATTAGTGATTCCGTACGAATGGGAACGTGCGAAATATGAGTAATATGATTTTGATATTAAAGGTGTAAGTAACCCTAGAGATAACAATCCAATGAAAGGAGCTATTACTAAAAACCAAAACGTTTTCCAGTAGGTACCATGCCAGTTAAAACGAATGTTTCTATAAGATGTCATGCGCGCTGAAAAACGCATTGAATTATTCAGAATCCAAGGCAAAAGAAAAAGGAATACAGGGAATAAAGCAGCAGATAAAAGTGGCTGGAAGGATGAAATTACGTTTACCACTAGCAAAACAATGAAGGCTATCAACCTTCCCTTAAGTATTTGACCGCCAGTGGCGTGATATCCAAGACCTGTATCAAAAATTTTTGTATTATTTTTGAAATAGGTCTCTCTCCTAACTTTTGCCCAAGCACTATATATACCAAGGGTTATTATGGATAAAAGCAAATTTACAATCCAAATGCCAAAGTACTCTCTTGCATGCCCACTAAAATTAATTTCTTGTAAACCAGTTGATATTCCATCACCGCCGTCACTCGGTGTTAGCATAGACACTTCATCTTCAGAGGAGGGTGGCTGTTGTATGGTTGATTTTTGATCATCGCTGACCATTTGAACCTCAGAAAAAATCTTATCCTTTGATTTAATGTTACATAATGCATTGCGATAACTCAAATACTGTGAATTGAGGCCGCGACCGTTACCATTTCGTCTCTGTTTAGTCTCAAATTGCAGGGGCATATCAATCGCCACTAAACTTCTTAGACACCTTTAAATTAGATAAACTAATAAAAACACAGCTGGGCTCTTGCCATCAGCCCAACTCATCATTGTTGCATATTTAAAAACCGCTTTAACTGTCTAACCATCCTTTATCATTAATGTATATGTTTGATGTTTTTGTGCTTATCCATTCGGTAGCGAGCGGTCACCTAGATCGAATTTTATGATGTCTATTGATGCTGGTTGTACACTACCTGCATGTCTTTAAACAACAATTCTCGTCGTTCTAACTTACTCACAGCTTCATTACCTAAGGTTTGTGCATAGGCCGTAAGAATTGACTCAATGATGACGATCCACGCACCACTACTATTGCTATAAAAGCTACCCTCTGTGGGTAATATAAAAGTATTTGCTGAACCCTCGTTGAGAGGGGCGGTATGGGAGTCTGAAAATACCAATGTTGGAATGCCTTGCAATTGGGCGTGCCGGCAAGACTCCACTGTTAGTCGACTGTACGGGTAGGCGCCAAATACGATTAATAAGTCTTGTTGGCCCATTTGAGCAAGGGAGTGGGGCGCACCGTGGCCTGACTCTCCCAACACGTCAACTTGGTCATGCAACAAACCTAAGCAGTACGAAAAAAATGTGGCCAAACTATAAAACTGTCGTTGCGCAAAAACCTTGATAGAGCGCGCATTGTAAAGCATTTGAATGGCATCGCTAATCTGCCCAGGTGCTACGCTAGCAACCATTTTTTGAATGTTGCTAATTTCTTCATTGGCAACCTTTAGGAGGATGTCTTGGCAGGCTGATTTTTTGTTATCTGTATTGCTTAGTTCCAAGCGTGTGGCTTTGTCACTGTAGAAGCTTGACGGTTCGGTGAGGTTTTCACGGAACACCCGTTGCAGCTCATTAAAACCACCATAACCCAAGCGAGTCGCCAAGCGAGATAACGTCGATGAGCTAATGTTGATGCTATTCCCCAGTTGATTGATCGATTCAAAAGCCGCCTGTTCTGGAATGTTTAACAGGGCAGTGAGTGCTTCGCGCGAGCGCTTACCTAGGCTGAGGTTAGAGGATTTGCTGTTAATTGCCAAGGTGAGTTGTTTTAGCTCAGTTAAATTAGCAGGTGGTTGAACGGGGTCATTTGGCATGGTTTTCTTTTTAATCCAAGTACTGTAAGTATTGAAACAAGTGTTGCAATAATATATCATCTGGGACAGTTGTTGCAAACACAGCTAGGCTGAACCTTTATTTTAACTGTTTCAGTGCATTTAATAAAAACTAATCAAGGCAGGATTTGAACATGAAAGTAATTCGATCTTTTTTGACAGCGACGGCCACGGCCGTAACGCTTAGTGTTGCCGTCTTGGGCAGTACGACAGCGCAAGCCGCTAATACGTTTATCTCGATCGGCACCGGGGGCCCTACTGGCGTGTATTTTGTTGTTGGCAACTCGGTTTGTCGTATGGTGCACAAAGAGGCCGCGGAAGGTCGCTCCTCTGGTCGCAAGCATGGTATTCGTTGTGCCGCGCCTTCAACGGGTGGTTCTAACTACAATATTGGTCAGATTGGTGCTGGCGAGTTGGATTTTGGTGTGGCGCAGTCTGATTGGCAATTCCATGCTACCAATGGTAGTAGCAAATGGGAGGGCAATCAACAAAGTGACTTGCGGGCCGTTTTCTCGGTGCATCCAGAACCATTCCAAATCATTGTTGGTGCGGATTCGGGCATTAACAGCTGGGCTGACCTAAAAGGTAAACGCGTCAATATCGGTAACCCTGGTTCTGGCCAGCGTGGCACTATGGAAGTGTTGATGCAAGCCCATGGTACCAGTGTCGATGATTTTGCGGTGGCAACGGAGTTAACATCTTCAGAACAATCTAAGGCTCTGTGTGACGGTAAGATTCACGCTTATGGTTATACCGTAGGTGTACCAAACGCCGGTGTAGCTATTGCTACCGACGGTTGTGATGCGCGCATTATTAATCTTAATAGTTCTGTAGAAGAGAGTTTGGTTAATGCCAACCCTTACTATGCATTCGCTACCATCCCAGCGGGTACCTATAAGACGAGCAGTGAAGACGTTACTACCTTTGGTGTGAAAGCGTCGTTTGTGAGCTCGGCCAAAGTGCCTGCCGATGTTGTTTATGAAGTGGTACGTGCGGTATTTGAAAATCTAGATGATTTTCGTAAGCTTCACCCTGCCTTTGCCCATCTGACGCCAGAAATGATGATCAAAGACGGTTTAAGCGCACCTTTGCACGAAGGGGCTGTTCGCTACTACAAAGAACAAGGCTGGATGTAATCCTGCCTCAATACCACCGAACTCTTGTGCTTGCATAAGAGTTCGGTTCTCTCATACTGATACTAGCTAGGGAGGCTTGGGCTTCCCGTGGCTGGTGTCGTCTCGATTATTACATGATAAAACTATGTCAAAAGAACTTGAACATATAGCAGAAGATGCTGAACATCGTGCTAGACCTTTAACAGGAATATGGGCGACTGCGGTCGCAGTTATTGCTGTCGCTTGGTGTTTATTTCAACTCTGGATAGCATCACCTTTGCCATTTTTGCTGGGCTGGGGAATTCTTATTGATGTCCCCAAGCGAGCTATTCATCTTAGCTTTGCCTTAATACTTTGTTATTTGCTTTATGCTGGCCGAGAATCCAAACGCCAACAGAAGGCGGTTAGTGGTTTTGATCTTGTGCTTGGCCTACTGGCCTTGGTGGTGACGCTTTATATTCCATTGGGTTATTCTGAACTAGTTGATCGGCAAGGAATATTATTGCAAATTCAGTGGTTAGGCATGCAATGGCCGGTAGAGCTGATTATTGGTTGTATAGGCATCGTGTTGCTGATGGAAGCGACTCGGCGCGCCTTGGGCCTGCCCTTGGTTGTGGTGAGTGGCGTTTTCCTTGTCTATTCGTTGTTCGGTCAATCCATGCCAGAGCTTATTTCACACAAAGGAGTGTCCCTCGAACGCCTGGTGGGTTATCACTGGCTAGGGGGTGAAGCTGTATTTGGTATTCCATTAGATGTATCAGTGAGCTTTGTCTTCTTATTTGTTTTATTTGGCGCCTTGTTAGAAAAGGCCGGGGCGGGCAAGTACTTTTTGGATTTGGCATTTGCCATGGTCGGGCGCTATCGTGGCGGTCCGGCCAAGGCTTCCATATTGGCTTCTGGCTTAACCGGCACTATTTCGGGCTCTTCTATAGCTAATGTGGTCACTACCGGGACCTTTACCATACCCGTTATGCGCAAGACGGGCTTACCAGCAGTGAAAGCTGGTGCCATAGAAGTGGCCGCCTCAACCAATGGACAGTTAATGCCGCCTATTATGGGTGCCGCGGCCTTCATTATGGCTGAATACATTGGCATTGGTTATTTCGCGGTGGTGAAAGCCGCCATTATTCCTGCGCTTATTAGCTATTTGGCGTTGCTTTATATTTCTCATTTAGAGGCAGTCAAATTGGGTCTAAGTGGTATGCCCAAGGCCGATATTCCGCATTTTTTGAATACTTTTAAGAGTGGTTTGCATTTTTTGTTGCCGATTGTATTGCTCATTTATCTGTTGATGGTCAAGCGCTGGACCCCTGGCAGTGCGGTGTTTTATTCGATCCTGTTTCTAATGGGCATTATTCTGTTCCAACATCTTTGGCGCCCTGAAGATAAAGGGCGCCATTTGGGGCAACGCCTCCAGCAAGGCGTGACGGAAGTGCTTGCTGGCATGGTGGCCGGTACACGCAATATGATCACCATCGGCGTTGCCGTAGCGACCGCCGGTATTATTGTGGGGGCGGTCTCCTCTACGGGGTTAAACAATGCCATGGTAGGGTTGGTGGAAGCTATTGCTGGCAACAATATCTATTTGTTGCTTGGTTTAACGGCCTTGCTGTGCATTATTTTGGGTATTGGATTGCCTACCACAGCCAATTATTTGGTTGTTGCTTCACTGCTAGCTGGTGTGTTGGTGGAACTTGGCAATGCCGCTGGCTTGGTATTACCACTGATTGCTGTGCACCTGTTTGTATTTTATTTTGGTTTGTTGGCCGACGACACACCGCCCGTTTGTCTGGCGGCTTTTGCCGCCTCGGCTATTTCTCGTGCGGATCCTATTAAGACGGGTATACAGTCGTTTATCTACGATATTCGCACGGCTATTTTGCCTTTCGTTTTTATTTTCAATCCCCAATTGCTGCTTATAGGTATTAATAGCTGGTGGCATGGAATCACTATATTTGTGGTTTCACTTATCGCTATTTTGGCCTTTAGTTCGGCTACTCAAGGTTGGTTATTGGTGAAAAATCGTTGGTATGAAGGGGCTGCACTAGTGTTGGCTACTTGGATGCTATTCCTGCCTAATGCGGCCATGAATCAGGTGTTGCCAGAATATAGTCCTGCGTCAATGCCGTCATTTATTGCCGGTAATGTCGCCCTTGTTGAAGATCAAAAAGTGCGCCTACATGTGACTCGTCACACCAATTATGGTGATCGCTTTAAACTCTATGTGTTTACCCCAGAGGGTAAAGCAACTGGAGCCGAACAGCTTGGTTTAGAACTGGCCCAAGAGGGAGACGCATGGATAGTGAGCAATATGGCATTCATGGGTGCGGCAGAAAAGGTTGGCATTGATTATTACGATGAAATCACAGCTATAGATACTCAAGAAATGGATCGGCCTGCCATGGGGTGGGTGTATCTTGGAGGGTTGTTGGTTATTGCCTTGGTGTTGCTATTGCAATGGCTTCGCCGCCGCGCCACCCCCGTACTCAGTGCCTAGCCGTCGATGCTATTTAGAATCAACATTTTGTTCATAGGAGACTTGAACATTGAACACATCAAATTTTGAAACTTTGATTTATAAATCCAGTGGTAATTATGTCGAAATTCGTTTCAATCGTCCGCATCGTTTAAATGCGGTCATCGAACTATTTTATATTGAACTCATCGCTGCGCTTAAGCAGGCTGAAGCCACAGCCGAAGTTCGAGCGGCAGTACTCACCGGTGAAGGTCGGGCTTTTTGTGTTGGTGCTGATTTAAAGGAACACGGTGCCGGAGAGCGTACAGCCTATCAGCGCCGAGCCTATTTACAATTGGGTAATGATGTCTGTGAGACCATAGCAAAGCTTAGCAAGCCGGTTGTGGCCGCAGTCAATGGCTATGCTTTGGGTGCGGGTGCGGAAATGGCTTGCTCTTGTGATTTTGTCATTATGGCTGAATCAGCCCAAATTGGCTTTCCGGAGGTGAGCATTGGCACCAGTGTCGGCGGGGGTGTGAGTCAGGTGTTGCCGCGTTTAGTTGGATTAGCTAAAGCTAGAGAACTGCTCTTTATGGGTGACAGAATAGCGGGCTCTGAAGCCCAGCGTATTGGCCTGGTAACACACTGTGCGCCAGATGAAAAGTTGCCTCAAGTAGTGGCTGATTTTATGCACAAGCTGTGTTCTAAGGCACCGATTTCAATGAAAGTTGCCAAAAAATTACTCAATAACTCCTCTCATACGGACATGGAAACCCAATTACAGCTTGAGCTAGATGGCGTATTTATGTGCACAACAACAGCTGATTGGCAGGAAGGTGTGACAGCGTTTGCTGAAAAAAGATCACCCAATTTTCAAGATATTTAGATTATGGCTAGTAAATTACATGATTTTTTGGCGCCCACTTCTATTGCCATTGTGGGGGCTTCTGCTGATCCCACTAAACGGGGTTATAAAGCTCTGGTGGGTCTATTAAATGATGGTTTTGACGGTGCTATTTTCCCGGTTAACCCAAAAGCCGATAACATCCTTGGGTTGGCGGCCTATCGTTCGATAACGGCTTTGCCTATGCAAGTGGATTTGGCTTTGTTGTGCACACCCGCTAACAGCATACCTGGACTGTTGGCTGAATGTGGTGCCAATGGGGTGAAGGGTGCCATCATTTTGGCATCAGGTTTTGGTGAGGTCGATGCCGCTGGTGCCAAGCTTGAACAACAGGTTCTAGTGGCAGCACAGCAAGCGAAGGTGCGTATAGTAGGGCCTAATACGTCGGGTCTATTTAATCTTCACAAGAAGCTCAACTTGCTGGCGCTTGATAATGTCAAACCCGGTGATATCGGCATCATTTCTCAATCGGGTAACATGCTGCTAGCACTGGCCTTAGAAGCTGAACGCAATGGTCATATTGGATTTAGTACCTATGTGGGCCCGGGCAATCAGGCGGACGTTGATTTCGCCGATTATTTAACGTATTTAGGCGAAGATAGCCATACGCGTGTAGCCACCTTTTATGTTGAGGGTTTCAAAGATGGTAGAGCTTTCTTGGATGTGGCTAAACAAACGTCCAAGTTGAAGCCTGTGGTGGTGTATAAATCGGGTAGTACAGAAGCTGGGAAGCTGGCAGCGAGTTCACACACCGGTTCATTGGCGGGTAGTTATCACATGGCTGTTGATCTATTGCAGCAGGCTGGTGTTTCTGTGGTGGACCATTCCGACGAGATTTTGCCTGTGGCTGAAGGCTTAGGGTGCATGCAACAAGCGCCTGGGCGACGCATTGCGGTGTTAGCTGATGGTGGGGGGCAGGCAACCATTGCCACTGACCGTTTATTAGAAGCGGGTATGCAATTAGCAGAAATTTCTGATCATACTCGTACAGCACTGAAACAAATACTGTTTCCACAGGCCTCCCTTAAAAATCCTATTGATGCGGCAGGTAGTACGGATGCTAAGCCCAGTTTGCTGGCACAATGTGTCGACATTCTGAGTCAAGATGAGCAGGTGGATATGGTATTTTTGGTGGGCATGTTCGGTGGCTACAGCCTACGTTTTGCCGAACAGCTAAAACAAGAGGAGTTGCAAACAGCAATCGACATTGTCAATTTATTTAACGAGATCGATAAGCCCATTGTTATTTACAGTCTATACGCCCATGTTAATCCGCCACCTCTGGTGAGGATGCGAGAGGCAGGTATGCCTGTTTATGACTCCATTGAGCATGCCGTGAAAACAATGGCAGCTTTGGCTGATCGCGGGGCCTACATGCAGCGCAGTCTGTTAGCAACAAATGCCTTACCTCTTGTGCCTGATAGTCAGGTAGTCTCAACTTTTAAATTGGCTAAAGCCCAAAATCGTGACCTGTTCGAATTTGAAGCAAAACAAATGCTGCGTGCTTATGGTGTGCCTGTAGCAGAGGAACTCATTATTAAGAATGAGGTGGATATTGGCACCTTAAGTACCCAATTTGGTGCTGACGTGGCTTTGGCAATGAAAGTGGTATCAAAAGATATTTTGCATAAATCTGATGCCGGGGGAGTTAAGCTGAACTTGCTCGGTACGCAAGCTTTGTCAAAGGCCTACGATGATATTTTATCTGCTTGCTTGAGTTATAAACCAGAGGCAGATATTGAAGGTGTGCTGGTGACACCCATGATGCCCAAAGGTATCGAAGTGATCGTTGGCGTTGTTCGTGATCCTATGTTTGGTCCTGTCTTAATGTTTGGGTTGGGCGGAATTTTTGTTGAAATTTTGGAAGATGTTGCTTTTCGCTCAATTCCTTTGAGTCGCCAAGATGCCCATTCTATGGTGAACCAAATCAAGGCGCGCAAGATACTTGATGGCGTGCGCGGAGCCGATGCCGCAGATATAGAGGCACTGGTTGATTTGTTGATGGCTGTTTCTGCGATAGTCGAAGCTCACCCCGAGATTGCCGAATTGGATCTCAATCCAGTGATTGCTTACCACCAAGGCTATGCCATAGCCGATGCTCGAGTCATTATCGATAAATAGTTTTTCAGGAGGCCACACAATGTCAACTTTACCACAGCTAAAAGACGCGTCATTGACGCTTCAGGCTGGTGTAGCAACCCTAACCTTTGATCGCCATGATTTGCGTAATGCGTTAACTGGCTCTCACCTTATTGAGGATATTGTCACCACTACTGATTGGGTCAATAAGGAGAAGGCTGTCTCTGTATTGGTTATCACAGGTGCCGGATCTGCATTTAGCGCTGGTGGCAATATACGGGATATGGCTGAACGCGGTGGCGATTTTGCAGGCGAGGCGGCCGAATGCGCCGAGCGTTATAGGCAGGGCATTCAACGCATACCTTTGGCTCTACAGGGAGTGGAGGTGCCCATCATTGCGGCGGTTAATGGACCAGCTATAGGGGCGGGCTTTGACTTAGCCAATATGGCTGATATTCGCATCGCTTCTAAGAAAGCCAAATTTGGTGAAACATTCTTAAATCTAGGCATTATTCCAGGTGATGGCGGTGCTTGGTTTATGCAAAGGTTAATAGGCTATCAGCGGGCATTTGAATTAACGTTAACTGGGCGTGTAATTGATGCGGATGAAGCCCAGCAATTGGGGATCGTGATGCAAGTAACCGAAGCTGGTGAGCTGATGTCTGTGACTCATGAACTGGCTGCCAAGATAGCCAGTCAGCCCCCCAAAGCCACTCGATTAACCAAACGGCTGATGAAAATGGCACAACGCACAGAGCTAAAAGATTTTTTAGACATTTGTGCTTGTTTTCAAGGCCTATGTCACAATGAACCTGAACATCTGGTTGCGGTTGATAAAATGCTGGCTCTGATGGAAAAGCCATAGCCCTATAGAGGGTAGACTGTGGGTCGTTTAGGCCTCTGGTTTGACCTTGTTCTGGGGGTGGAGCAACTGTCAGTTGCCAGTTAAACCTGTTCGAGTTGCAGCCATTGACGCAACACTAATGCCTGTATTCGCTCTGCGTTAGTGTGATCAAAATCGGTTTTATAGCGCTTTTTCAGACCTTCTTCGGTTAGCGTTAGGTGCAGATCAGCTTTGATGCCATGATTGTGCAGGCAGCTTTTTACACAGTGTAAATTGCACCCGTCCAAGGCCATAATGTGGCGGCCTGACTTAGCTAACTTCACTAGGCTAGGAACGTTGCCACCCACACCGGCAATACAGGACATTTCCACCAGTTCTGCTCGGTCCATGTTGAGGGCCACTTGGTTGGCTAGTTGGGCATTGTTAGAGCATCCCGAACAGGCATACACTAATGGCTTTTTGGGCATTGCATACCTTTTTTAGGTCGTTCATTGAGGCTGCCATTGTAGTGAAATAACCTATTGTAATTAATGATGCAGATCTAGGTATTTGAGGTTAGCTTGTTTGTTCATTGGCAGGCCCAACGGCTGCGCTGGTTGAGCGCTGAACAGGCTTGGTATTTAGGGGATGGTGAAACGGAGGCCTAATTAGGCCTCGTTTATAATGAGTATACGGTCTTGGCTATCAATGATCTTGACCTGAGTGCCTGCTGGCAAATCTTTGTCTGATCGGACACGCCAGAAAGTATCGCCAATCTGCTCTTTGCCCTCGCCACCGGCCAGATCGTGGCTCAGGGTCAGAGTGCGACCCACTAGCTGTGCGGCTCGATCATTGAGTATCGGATGATCGGTTTTGTCATTAAAAGACTTGAATTGTTTCCAGTATCGCCAAGAAAGCAGCAGGGAGACTGAGGCAAATACGGTAATTTGTATTTGCCAGCTTAGGTTGTCGTTGATGAGGGTGAGTATGAACAGAGTGGCAGCGCCGCTAGCAGCACCGAGCAAAAAGCCAGCGGCCCCCAGAGCTTCACCAGCTAGCAACAACAATCCCAAGATCAGCCAATGCCAGTGGTTTAATTCGCTAAAAAATTCCATTAGTTATCTCACGTTTTACTATTTTTTAGGATGAGGTTTGCTTATCGCCAATGCTTTTGATTAAGTCATTAATGCCGGCAATGGAGCCGATCACACTACTTGCTTCAAGTGGTATCATCATTACCTTGTTGTTGTCTGATTCGGCTAGGCGCCCCAAAGCATCCACATATTTCTGCGCGATAAAGTAATTGATGGCCCGGCCGTCACCGTCTTGAATAGATTTGGATACTACCTCTGTAGCTTTGGCTTCTGCTTGAGCCAAACGCTCTCGTGCTTCGGCTTCGCGTTTAGCGGCTTCTAGTTGGCCCTCGGCCTTGAGAATCTCGGATTGTTTCTGACCCTCGGCTACCTTGATGGCCGCTTCGCGTTCGCCTTCGGCTTCCAGAATTTGTGCACGCTTTTCACGCTCGGCCTTCATTTGGCGGGCCATTGCGGTAACTAAATCCTGAGGTGGGGCAATGTCTTTTATCTCAATGCGCGTGACTTTGACGCCCCAGGGGTCTGTAGCTTCGTCTACTTTGATTAACAGCTCGCCGTTGATACGTTCCCGGTTGGACAGCATTTCATCCAGTTCCATAGAGCCTAATACGGCACGTATATTAGTCATGACCAGTGCTTGCATGGCCCGTTCTAAATAGTTTACCTCATAGGCAGCTTGGGATGCGTCCTGTATCTGAAAGAAACAAACTGCGTCTGTCATGACTTGGGCGTTGTCTGATGAAATTATTTCTTGTGGTGGTACATCCAGCACCTGCTCCATCATGTTCAATTTTTGCCCTATGGTGTCAATAAATGGGATTAGAATATGCAAGCCCGGGCTGAGAGTGCGCGTGTATTTGCCAAATCGTTCCACCGTCCAGTGGTAGCCTTGAGGTACCATGCGTACACCTTTAAATAGAATGAGGATGGCCAGCAGCAAAAATACAATGGCTGTGACGCTTTCACCGATATTAATCATAGGTTAAATCCTTTTGATGATTATGGAGCCCATACATTAGCTTATTTTTACACTTTTTCCCACTGTGCCAGCGGTGTTAAGTCAAATTTCGATATTGTGATAAGAGCAAATTCATCGCATCAGAAGTTTTCTGTTCTCGCAAGCGCAATAATACAATGGCGAGTTCGGGGCAGGGATCAAGTAGAGGGATGTATGCCAGTTCACTGCCATCATAGCTAAAATTGGTTTTGGGGCGCATTACTGTGATGCTAAACCCCATTTGGTTGCCCACAGCCGAGCGGACTGTCTCCATAGATTGAGAAACCAGCGCAATTTCTGGTGCCAATTGCAGGCTCGTTAGCAGGTTGTGATAGTAGTCTTGGCTACCCGCGCCATCAAACATGACAAATGCTAATCCTTGCAGTTGCTCTGCCCATAAACCTTTTTCAGTGGCCAAAGGGTGATGCCTGCTAAGCAATATGTAAGGAGCCTGGCTGGCGATCTTTTGTTTGCTAATGGCGTTATCAATCACGCCCATATCGTAAGATACAGCCAAATCAAGCTGTTTGTTGAGCAGCTTATCAAGTAGCCGGTCTTGCAGTAATTCTTCGCCTAACACCGCAATGTTGGCGTGTTGCTGTTTTAATTGCTGTATGAGAGGGATCATATAAAACGGCGCTAGAGTGTGAAAGCAACCAAGGCGAATGGTGTCCAACTTGCCTTGGGACATCAACTTAATTACTGATTCCTGTTGCTCGGCCCGTTGCAATAGTTCTTGTGCCATCTGGTATAGCTGGCGACCATGGGAGGTGAGTTCCACTCCACGTGAATGTCGGCGCAACAATAAAGTGAGACCATATTGTTGTTCGAGTTTATTGAGGGCTTGCGCAATGGCGGGTTGGGAAAGACTGAGCGCCCGAGACGCCTGTGCAATACCACCGTGCTCAGCAACAGCCTTGAAGTAGTATAGTTGTTTGAGTGTGTATCTAACCATAAAAAATATTGTTAAAAGAAAAGATAAAAGAGCTTTTTGTGATTATATGGCTTCTGTAGACTAAAGCCAAGTTAATAGACATAAATCAATTTACCAACTAAACACGGCAATATTTAGGAGCAAGTATGGGCGGCTTAACGCAAACTCAGATCGACAGTTTTTGGAATAATGGCTATTTAATGGTGGCTGACGCTGTGTCAAAGGAGCACCTCCAAGCTATGCGTGACGATTTTGCTGTTTGGGTTGAGGAGAGTAAGTCGCATCAGCAAGCATATGGCGATACTCTAGATGGCAGGGCACGATTTGACTTAGAATCTGGGCATAGTTCTGAGCGGCCGGCTCTGCGCCGAGTAAATGCGCCGGTTGAAGTGTCTGATAGCTACTATAAGGCGAGTATGGATAGCCGAATGACAGATTGTGTTGCGGATTTGATTGGCCCTAATGTGAAGTTTCATCATGCCAAGATTAACTCCAAGCTGCCCGGTGGTAATACGGTGGTGAAATGGCATCAGGACTTCCCTTTTACGCCACATAGTAATGATGATTTGATCACGGCTTTGTTACTGATCGACGATGTGACGGAAGAAAATGGGCCTTTGCAAGTGGTACCTGGCTCCCATAGGGGAGAAATCTATAGCCTTTGGCATGATGGGTTTTTTACTGGTGCCATTGACAATGAAGTGGCACAACAATGTGAGGAGAATTCCGTACTTTGTACAGGTAAGGCGGGTTCAGTTTGTTTGATGCATACACGCATGTTGCATGGTTCGGGGATTAACAAGTCGGCTAATCCGCGCACTATTCATATTTCAGTGTTCTCAGCAGAAGACGCTGTTGCCTGTTCCCCTAACCCTGTGCCTAGCCAGTTTCAGGGGCTGGTTGTACGAGGTGAAACCACGGGCCGCATTAGAACCTCTGATTTTAATATGTATATGCCTGAGCTGCCTGAGAAGGCATCGTTCTTTACCCAGCAAGAGCACCACGACGATAATGCTTAGGGGGCTCTCACAGTGCCTTGCGTTTCACAAGCCCCCAACTGGTGTTACTGGCGTTTTTGGCAAAACATAGGGGTCGCTTGCTATTGGCAAGCGTAAGCTTTAACGGCTTCTAGTTGTTATTTTCTTTTTTACCAACAATGGCTCATCAAATTGGCTAATTATTTGCGCACCTGTGAAGGCGAAATAGAGAATTTTTGTTTAAACAGGCAACTAAAGGAAGTAGATGAGCCAAATCCACATAAACGTGATATTTGGCAGATTTTGAAATGGGTGTTAGCGATCAGATTGTGTGCATAACGTAAGCGAATTTCCATGTAGGCCTTGCTTGGGCTACTATCCAGGCAAGCCGCAAACTGACGTTCCAAATGGCGGCGTGAAAAGCCCATTAGGTCGGCGAGCTCACAAATGCTCAGTGGCTCTTCGAGGTTGTTTTCCATGAGAGCCAAGGTTTCTTCCACCAATTGTGGTAATTGGATGTTGTTGCCCATAGTGGCGCGGATATAGCTGGTTGTATCTTTATGTGTTTGTAACATATGGTCCATAAGTGCTTCGCCACTAGGGATGCCTATGGGCAAAGATTTTGCCTTATGGGTATAGTTATGGCTTGGGAAGGCGCTGGTAAATTGCATGTTAGGACTCATGGTTGGTTATATTTAGCGGCATTCGCCGCGTAAGGGAGCGGCAATAAGTGGTTTTATTTCATCACTACTGTAACCCTTAGCCAGTAGGTAATGCAGTTTGGTGAAAGCCGCCTCAAGGGTGAGGTCTGCACCACCAATAATACCAATTTGATTCAAACTCTCGCCGGTTGAATAGCTACCCTGAAAGACTCCCCCTATCAAGCATTGGCTAAGGTTAACGATGACAATGCCATCTTCCTCGGCTTTAGCTAAACGTTTCATCAGGGCCTTGTTAGCATCCGGGGGATTGCCCACACCATAGGTTTGAATGATAAGGGCTTTGATCTTCTTGTTGCTGAGCACGCTATTGATAATGCTGCTTGGTACACCCGGGTACATTGGCACTATGGCAACGGCTTGGGGGTCAAATTCATAGTGTTTGAAGCTGGGCTTATTAGCCTCTAGTAGCAGGTCTTGTTGTAGGTCTACGTCAATGCCCACTGTGGCTAGGTCTGGAAAGTTGGGCGAGTGGAAAGCATCTAATTGCATGCTTTTCAATTTAGTGCTGCGGTTGCCCCTTACCAATTTACCATTAAAGTAGATGCACACTTCTGGAATGTCGTAGTTAGCCGCTAAGGTAAGGCTAATTACTAGATTGCTAAGGGCATCATTGCGTACTTTTGCTAGCGGAATTTGGGAGCCAGTTAAAATTACCGGTTTATCGATCTCGCCAAGAATGAAGGATAAAGCGGATGCTGTATAGGCCATGGTATCTGTGCCATGCAGAACGACAAAGCCTTCGTATTTGTGCCAGTGTTGGCTAAGTAAGCTGGCGATAGCCATCCAGTCGTTAGGCGTGGAGTTGGAGCTGTCTATGAGATGATCCGTCTCCAATAGATTGTATAAGGGTAACTCGGTGCCACCTAGGTTCTGGCTTTCTAGTTGTTCATGCAGGCGCGCAGGGAAATTCTCACTAGGCACGTAGCCTTGTTTGGACGCGACCATACTGATGGTGCCGCCAGTGTGAAGAATGAGAATACGCTTGTTCATAGATCTATTGAGGGCCGGAATTACCTTATTTTTATGTAATGCTTATTCAAACAAAAACGCTTTGTGGATAATATTGTCTAGTTGATGCTTATTGATATTATTTGATGCTACAATAGCGTCAACTAGCATCATTTTAAGCTTACTGGTAGCTTTTTAGTCGTGATTGCATATCCAAACACCACATTAAGGCGGTTAGCGAATGGTTGTTCAATTGTCCAATAAGGAGACGCTATGTCTACGGATTTGAGTCAAAATCTGAAGCTCTTGTGCAGCTATTACAAGTCCATTGCTGAAGTGTGTCGGCGATTACAAATTAATCGCCCACAGTTTAATCGCTACCTTTATGGGCGTAGCAGACCCTCGGCTAATACGTTGCGGCGCTTTTGTGATTTTTTTGGTGTAGAAGAGTTTGAAATGATGCTTCCGCATGACCAATTTCAACGGTTGATACAAGTGCGGCCTCAACAGCAAAAGGAGCCCCTCCAAGCATCACCGCTAGAAGAACATATGGATAAGCTTCTGCAGTTTAGTGGCAGTGAAATGGAGAAGTATCTGGGTTATTACTTTGAATACTACTATTCCTTGGCTTGCCCTGGAAAGATTCTGCGCACCCTGGTAAATATGGAAATGCGAGATGGCAAGGTGTTCTACCGGAGAGTGGAGCGTTTGCAGGAAAATCCACAGGACAAGGTGTCTCACAACAAATACTATGGTTTGGTCATGTTAACTGACCGGCTGTTTATGGTGGACTATGAATCGGTTAACCGTAATGAACTGACACAAACTATTTTATTTCCGTCCTATAAAAGTACCATCACTCGCCTAAGTGGTTTAAAGATGGGGGTGTCGGACAATGTTGAACGAATGCCTTGTGCGGTTCGCGTTGTTTATGAGTATCTTGGCCAGTCAGTCGACTTACGTAAGGCCCTATATATGTGTGGATTGTATGACCCCGAAGACCCGCGCATTGAGCTGGCATTAAAAGTCGCCATTGACAATCGGGTGGCAGATCATGAATGGCACTTGCGGGCGCGCCCTTTGTAAGTCCGATTAGCCGATGTCGGTAAGCACTCTAGCTGTACAACTGATAAGGTAAAGGGCTAGCGCTATTATAGATCGTAAAGGGTTTTGATACAGTGCGAATACTTCGCACAGATGATTTTAGGTAGGCAAAAGATCTTTACTTACCCCAACGTCAGCCAACAATATCATTAACCAATTATTGGCTTATCACTATTGCCTAAATTGTTAATGGTGGACTATAGTTGGGCAAGTTGCCAACACGTGTCGAACATTGCGCTGGCATGCATAAATGGGCATTTTTTAGGTAATAGTCGGCTCGTTCAATTTCTTCAATAAGAGAGAATTCTCATGCTAGATGTGGACCAAATTAGGCGCTTTCACCAACAGGGTTTTGTGGTGATAGAGAACTTTATTAGTGCCCAGCAGCGTCAGCGGTTAATGGCGCGCGCCAAGCAGCAAATAGAGTCTTTCGAACCGGCTGCCAAGCCGACCATTTTTACTACCAATGAACAACAGCGGGCTAGTGATGCTTATTTTCTTGGCTCTGGCGATAAAATCCGTTTCTTTTTGGAGGAAGAGGCCATTGACAGTGAGGGCCATTGGCAGGTGCCAAAACATCGGGCTATCAATAAAATTGGCCATGCCCAACATGTTTTGGATGAGACTTGTGCGCAGGTTTTGGGTGAACTGCCGACCAGCAACATATGTCAGCAACTGGGCATGGAATCCCCGCGAGCTATGCAAGCCATGCATATATTCAAGCAACCAGGTATTGGTGGTGAAGTTGGTTTGCATCAAGATAGTACTTTCCTTTATACCCAGCCTCTTAGTTGTATTGGTTTTTGGTTGGCTTTAGAGGACGCCGATAGGGAAAATGGCTGTTTGCAGGCTTTGCCTGGCGGTCATCAAATACCTTTGAAGCAGCGCTTTCATCGTGATAGTAAAGGCAGCGCCAGCATGACCACACTGGACGATAGTCCCTATCCACAAACTAACTTGAGCATGCTAGAGGTGCCAGCGGGCACCTTGGTGATTTTGCATGGTCAACTCCCTCACTATAGCGCGGCTAATACCTCTGGGCGTTCGCGTCAGGCCTTCACCTTGCATTATATTGATGCGGCCTGTGACTATGCGGCAGACAATTGGTTGCAATCAGATTTAGGTCAATAACATGGCAATTGTGGTGTTAATTGAATGAATGGGGGAGCCCTGTAATGACACAACTTGATATGCGCTTTGTACGCCGTCAGTTTCCGGCTTTTACGCAACCTAGTCTCAAAGATACATGTTTTTTTGAAAATGCCGGTGGTTCGTATTTATGTCAGCCGGTACTGGATCGCTTTGATACCTACTTGGCACAATTAAAGTTGCAGCCCTACCACGCCAGCCCTGCCGCCACCAAAGCGGGGCAGTGGATGGATGCGAGCTATGAGGCTTTAGCACCGTGGCTGAATGTGAGTCCAGCAGAAATTTATTTTGGGCCATCAACTTCACAGAATACTTATGTATTGTCACAAGCGGCATGGGGCTGGTTGCAGCCAGGTGACGAAATTATTGTCACTAACCAGGATCATGAAGCCAATAGTGGTGTATGGAGGCGACTGGCTGAGCGTGGCATTGAGGTGCGTGAATGGCAGGTTGAACACGGTTCAGGTAAGTTACTGTTGGCTGACTTGAGGGCACTATTAGGCGATAAGACCAAGTTGCTGGTGTTTCCCCACTGCTCGAATATTTTAGGTGACATTAATCCAGTGAAGGAAATTTGTAACCTGGCCCGTGCCCATGGTGTGCGTACCGTCGTCGATGGTGTATCGTTTGCGGGCCATGGCATACCCGATTGTGCAGCCTTAGCAGCGGATATCTATTTGTTTTCTTTGTACAAGGTGTACGGGCCCCACTTGGGTGTCATGGTGATTAAACCAGATATGGCCGCCTTGTTGAGTAATCAAAGCCACTTTTTCAATTCTGAGGATAGAGCGAAGCGCCTCTACCCGGCTGGGCCAGACCATGCCCAAGTGGCAGCGGCCAAAGGTGTCGCTGAGTATTTTTGCACCCTGTATCAACACCATTTTGCTGAAAATTCCGTAACCGATGAGGATCGAGCTGAAGCTGTGAGGGGGCTATTGCATAAGGCAGAAAATCATATTTTACAACTCTTGCTTAGCTATCTGAGTGGGCATTCCAACATTACCCTTGTTGGCCCGTTGGATATTATTAATCGGGCACCTACTGTGAGTATCATTGTTGCTGGGCACAATCATTTTACTTTGTGCCGGCAGTTGGGAGAGCAGGGTATTATGTGCGGCGCAGGCCATTTTTACTCATACCGATTATTGCAGGCGATGGGTATGGACCCTGAACAAGGTGTGTTGCGGTTCTCTATGGTGCACTACACTAGTGCGGCGGATGTAGGCAAGCTCATCACTTGCCTTGATGCCTTGGTGAGTTAGGAGCTGAGTGCAGCGCCTGCTGCTCATCAAGGGCCGGGTGTTGCCCTACGCGAACCTTCAGCCAAGCTCTTTCATGGGCGTAGTATATGACAAACTTGAGAACAAACTCGATGCTGCCAATTGCTAGGGCGGCATCCACTTGCCCGGTAATAAAGTAAGCAATAATAATGGTAGTCATGGTAGCGGTAACGCGCCAACTGATGGCTTTCAATAGGCTGCGTGTGCGAGATTCCATATGTCATTCCAGGTGGTTAGTATATTTTCATTATGCCATAAAGTAATAAGAATTCAAAATAATATATCATAATGTAATTATAAGTTTTTGTTTTATGAGATTGTAACCTGTTTGTTGTGACTCGAACTGATGAATGTTAGGTTTAAGGCATAGGATCATTATGAATAGTGAAATAAGCCCATGCTTGGACTTTCCTCATTACAAAAAATAGCACAGCTACGTGAAGGCGTGAGCATTGAATGTAAGTTAGCTCAAGGCCGAGATGGTACCGGAGATTTGCCTGAGGATATGTGGAAAACTTATAGTGCTTTTGCTAATACGCGTGGCGGCTATATTTTTTTGGGTTTACGTGAACTTCCGGACAAGCACTACGAGGTGGCGGGTGTGGCTCGTCCTAAGCAGGTATTGGATAAACTTTGGCAAGGTCTTAACAATCCGAATAAGGTAAGTGTCAATTTATTGGTTAATGAGGATGTTAAGATTTGGCATTTACAGCAAGGTAATGTTATTAGTATCAAGGTCCCCAAGGCGCCGGAGCAGAATAGACCTGTGTATTTGCATGGGGCGCCTTATGGGCAAACATATTGTCGCAAAGGGGAAGCTGATTGTGTTTGTGAGGAGCATCAAGTACAAGCCATGCTTAGCGTTAGAAATATGATGCGCTAGTCGTTCGGGTTGCAGGTGATTATTTGGCAATGGCGTCTTTGAAACGTTTGCCCGCTGAAAAATGTGGCACAGTGGTGGCAGGAATCCTAATAGATTCTTTGGTTTTGGGGTTCATGCCCACACGTGCGGCTCGGGCTTTGGGTTTGAAACTACCGAAGCCGACGAGTGTGATTTCTTCACCACTAGCGACAGTGTTGGTGATGACGTCGATCAGTGCGTCAATGTTGCGCAGTGCAGAGGTATGGCTGGTGTTAGTTTTGTTTGCTAACTGTTCGGCCAGTTGGTTCTTATTCATGGAAACCTCGGTATGTAGATAGTTTTCTAGGCTTGACTAGGTCATTGCCGATAGTGAATTTGGCTATTAATGGTTGCCTATTCGGATGAATAAATAAATGGGTAATATCTACCCAGTGATAAGTGTAACCTTGTGATAGAAGGTTATTGAGCCATTTGGAGTAAAGATGTTAAGTCCAAAACCAATACCTATTCGTACTTTGCTAGTGGAAGACCAGCAATTGGTACTCGATGCTTTGGATTTATTACTGACAAGTGCTACAAGCTCAGTGCGGATAGAGGTTGTTGGTAAGGCAGTGAACGGGCGTGAGGCGGTAACCATGGCGTCAGAGTTGATGCCTGATTTAATTATTATGGATGTGGTGATGCCGTTAATGAGTGGTCCGGATGCCGTATATGAAATCAGACGTCGTAACCATAATGTCAAAATTTTAATGCTTAGTGCACACCAGTCTGCGCAAGAAATTGAAGCATCCCGCCAAAGTGGTGCTAATGGTTACGCGCTAAAGCACGGCGGCAAAGAATCCTTATTTTGCGCTATTGTCGCCATATTGGACCAACAAAGTGTTTTTCCTGACAGTGTTGATGATCAACACAAACCACCTATAGAACTAACGCGACGAGAACGCCAAGTATTAAAGTTGTTGGCTGAAGGCTATAAAAACAACGATATTGCTGACTTGCTATTTATCAGTAGTCGCACTGTCGAGAAACATCGTGCTAGCCTAATACAAAAACTGGGCGTTTCTTCTTTGCATCAATTGATCGAAGTGGCAAGAGATACGGGGTTGTTGCAATAAAAGGTCCATATGGAAAATGTAAACTGGGGCAGCAGTGAAGAACAGGCTAAGGTGGCGAGTGAGCGCTTACGGCTACTTTTTCTTCAATCGGCTCCGGCTACTGTGCTGAGTTTGATTAATGGTTTGTTAGTGACTTGGCTACTGTGGCATCAGTTGTCCTCCTTATTCGTGAGTCTTTGGTTGGCTTGTATAGGTATGGCAAGCTTAATACGAGTGCTGCTATTTGCTAAGTATGCATATTCGGGCACGCAGGCCCATCAGCATCAAACTTGGCAACTGTCCTATACCATTAGCCTAGTGCTTAACGCTGCTGTATGGGGAGTGGGGTGCTATCTACTGGTGCAAGGATTAGCTGTTGAATATCAAATAGCTGTGTACTTTTCTTTGCTGGGTATGTCTGCAGGAGCGCTGGCTGTATATAGCTCTATACGTTGGTTAGTATTGGTTACCATTTGTCTGTTGTTGTTCCCCATGACAACGGCCTTTTTTGTGTCAGGCAACCCGCTGCAGGTGATCATGGCTGTGGGTTGCAGTATTTTCATGCTATTCGTGTTTTATTCGTCTGAGTCGCTTTCTGAGGGAGTTAGGAATAGCCTATTTCTGGCTTTGCAATTACGCAAAGAACAAAACAAAAGTAAGGCTGGTCGCATAAAAGCTGAACAGGCGGTCGTGGCCCGCGGCGAATTTGTATCCTCCATTAGCCATGAGATTCGTACCCCACTTATGGCCATCTTGGGACTCACTGAGTTACTTAAAGAGCATAAACAGTCGGCACAAGCCAAGGAGTTAGTCGACGCCATCGGTGAATCAGGTAATCAGTTAGCCAGTTTGGTGAATAATGTTTTGGACTTTTCTAAAATTGATAAAGGTGAATTAGAACTCCAAGCACGGCCTTTTTCTCTGCGCCAGATGTTAATCGCCATTGAATCTATATTTATTGAATCTGCCAAGGCAAAGGGCTTGTCCATCGAACTACATACAGATGAGGTAGACAATGATTTTTGGTATGGCGACGAGCAACGGATTCGGCAAATAATTATTAATATCGTTGGCAATGCTCTGAAATATACGGAGCAAGGTGAAATTTCAATTGAAGCACAGGTGAAGTCTCGTAACGGCGGTATCGTTATTGCTGTTACTGATTCGGGTGTAGGAATTAGTGCCGATAAACTAGATTATGTTTTTGAGGCATATAGTCAGGTTCAGGCTGAGCTAAGCGGTGTGCTTTCTAGTACTGGTTTAGGCCTGTCCATTGCTCAAAAACTTACCCGCGCTATGGGTGGTGAGATATTGTTAGCTTCAAAGGTGGGGCATGGCAGCCGCTTTCAAGTAAGCCTGCCGTTGGCTCCTTGTTCTGAAGTTACCTATTTAGCACAGCGCGAGCCAGAGGCCAATCGGCAAATAGCGTTGGAAGATGCTCATATTCTTATTGCTGAGGACTCGTCTTTAACACAAAAACTGATTGCCATGTTCTTGCAGCAGTCTGGGGCCGTGTTGACGTTTGTAGGTAATGGTGAACAGGCCATAGCGGCCATCGAAAAGAGCAATTACGATGTTGTGATCATGGATGTGCAAATGCCCGTTGTCGATGGTATGCAGGCATTACAAGGGATGCATGCCTGGCAGATAAAACAGGGCCGGCCACTGGTGCCAGTTATTCTGCAAACGGCGGATAATCGGATAGAAACTAAAAAACGAGCTATGGCTATTGGTGCTGTTGGTTTTCTTGCTAAACCCTACAATAAACGTGCGTTGTTAGGGGCTGTTGCGACCGCCCTGAAACAAAGCAATCTGCAACTAGAATTTAGCGATAACACTGAAGTTGAAGAGCTGGCGGTGTTACAAGACGAATTTTTGGCAGCGGTCAAACAGCAAGCCGAGGCGGCAGCGGCCGCATTGCAGCAACACGATATGGCTGCCGTTAGACAGCATGCTCACAATATCAAAGGTTATGCGGGTTTGTTTCAGCGTCAGCGATTGTTTCATATTGCATACGCTTTAGAAGAGTCTTGTGGTGAAGAAGGTAATGTGGCGATGGCTTTGGCTCATGTCGCTGATGTGAATGATTGGCTAAGTCACCAATAAAGTTACGCAAAAAATGCCCCCTTTGCCCTTTGCTAGTGACCATAGGGGGCTTTGTTCCTGGTTGGCTAGTTACGTGCGGGTGAGCCCAGATCCAGCATGCTCACTATACGCTCTTGAGAAGCGGCGGTTTTTGCTAGCTGCAAGAAGGAGCGTCTTTCAGCATCCAAAAGGTCCTGCTCTGTCATAACCGTGCCTGGTTCAACCTCACCACCAGTGACAATGCGTGCCATCTCGGTACCAACGACACAGTCTTGATCGGTGAACATGCCTTTTTCCTTGGCGTCATAAAGCCATTTCACCATGGCATCAAAAGCGGGTTTACCCACCATGGTTAAAGGCTGCCGTGGTGCAACTTTGGTCACTTGATCAAGTTGTTGCAAAGCCGTGGACAAGATGCGATCACGGTTCATTAGATATTCGTCAGTGTCGCGGATCATGGCTTGTCGGCGGGCTTCAATTGGCGAGGTAGCCGTGCGGCCGTAACCCAGGTTCATAAAGGCTTTCCAGGCGGCCTTTTCCATGTCACCCGTACTTTCAAACCAACGGTAAAGGGTTTCTTTACAGCCGCCACCACCAGGCACAACACCAACGCCTGATTCGACTAAGCCAGTTACTGAGTTGGCATGACAGATGACCTTGTCAGCGTGCAATACTACTTCAAAACCGCCACCAATGGACATGCCTACTGGTGCTGCAATAACAGGCAGTGGGCAATGTCGCATGGTCAGTACGGTTTGTTGGAAGTGGTTAAGAAAAGCATCCATGCCATGCCAGTCGCTGGCTTCAAAGAATTCGCGGAAGGCGACCAGATTGACACCACAAGAAAAGTGTTGGGCATCGTTATGGATAATAACCCCACGTAACCCTAAGTCTTGTGATTGCTTTAAGGCATCCAAGAGAATACTCATGGAGTCCCCATCTAGGGCATTGGCTTTGCTATGGAATTCCACGATTGCGGCATTGTCGTATACCCACCAGCTAGCCTTGGCATTGCTGTTTATGGGAGCTAAGGTCTGGCGCAGCTCAGAAAAGCGTAATACCCCATGGGTGCGCAGGATGTCTTCATGACTGCCTTGATAGCGCAAGCTAGCTAGATTGCCAGACTCAATAGAGTAAAAACTCTGGCCTTGGGCCTGCAACAAAAATGGAGCGGGCTCACGGCCTTCACGGCGCATGCGCTCAACAATATAATTTACACCAATTTGGTCCATCAATTCGAAGGGTCCGAAGATCCAGTTATAACCGAGTTTCATGGCGTCATCGACGGGTACTAAATCATTACCGACTTCAGGGAGCAAGTGCGCGGCATAGTTGAGTGTGCTGGAAAGTACACGCCAAGCAAATTGGCCATACACGCTGTCATCTTGCAATAAGATGGCAACTCCCTCGGCCTCGGCGCGAAGGGCTAAGGGCAGTTGTAAGCGTGCCAAAGGTTGGTAGCTGTTACTGGCAAAGTCCAGTACTTCACGGCCTTCTTTGCCATCGCGATAGAAGCCTTTACCTCCCTTATTCCCCGTTTGGCCATTAGCAATCATCTGTGTCATCAGGTCAATAGGTTGAGCGTACTCATGGAAGGCGTCGGTGGCAGGTAGAATAGTTTCCAGACTCATAGCCACATCGGCCATGAGGTCGATGCCAATCAGGTCGTACAAACCAAATACACCGGTTTTGGGGATGCCCATGGGGCGGCCAAAAATGGCGTCGGCTTCAGCGGGAGATAATCCCAGTTTGAAGGCTTCATGAAGGGCGCACTGAATGGCAAATACACCCACGCGGTTACCTAAAAATCCAGGAGTGTCGGCACATACTACTACCCCTTTGCCCAAGCGTTCCTCGCAAAAGGCATCCAGAGTGTCCATAATGTCCTGGCGGGTTTGTTCGCCGCGCACTAATTCCAATAGGCGCATGAAACGCACAGGGTTGAAGAAGTGAGTAATTGCAAAGCGTTCACAAAAAGCCGCTGACATACCTTCGGTTAGTAAGCTAATAGGAATGGTCGAAGTGTTGGAAGTAACAATGACCTTGTCATTGGTGACGCTTTCAATACGGCGATAGAGATCCTGTTTAATATCAAGGCGCTCTACCACGGCCTCAGCAATCCAGTCGCAGTCGGCTAATTGTTCAAAGTCATCTCGGATGTTGCCTAAGTGTATGCGGGTTTCGGCTTCCTTACTCATTAAACCAGGAGCGTCAGGGTCGCGCAGGCGCTCTAGGCCACGTGCCGCCACCGCATTGACATTATCGCCGTCGCTGGGCAAATCCAATAGCCATACTTCAACGCCGGCATTAGCAACTTGTCCGGCGATACCGGCACCCATGGTACCGGCGCCGATAACAGCAACCTTATTAATTGATTGTGACATAGTGGTTCCTAATTCAGTGTCTGGATAAAAGATTTCATGGTCTGTAAGCTTTCCTTGGGTGCTTCTATAGGTAGCATGTGCCCGGTGTTAGGGATCACCGTTGGGGATATTCCTAGCAGTTTAGCCAGCTTCAAACCTTCTCGTACAGGTGTCATGCGGTCCTGTTTCGCAAGTACAAGATGTACAGGGCAGCGCAGTGCTTGGGCACGTTCATTGCCGGCCTGATATTGGTTACAGGCTTGCAGGTCAACGGCTAAGGGGTTGTTGGCCATAATGCGTTGGCCGATACCAATGGGCTGCATACCGGGCACGGCACTGATACCATATTGGTGGTTGCTGCCAAAACCCCATTGCAACATCATGTCGGCTGCTTTACTGGTGTTTTGCTTGGCGGTATCGATAAGTGCTGGATTGACAGGAATAGCCGCCGCCGTTGCTAAGGCCATCATGGATAATAGTCGATCACCTAATATAGGTGCGGCTTCTAATGCCATCAAAAAGCCCTGGGAGTGGCCCATAAGATGCACTTGTTCGATACCTGCGGCATCGAGGGCATCCACCAACCAGGCTCCCATGGCTTCGATACTGGTTAAGGCTTCACCCTGGGATAAGCTATGACCAGGTAAATCTGGTGCAAATACACTAAATCCATGGAAAGCGAACCAGCGAGCTTGCAGGGCCCAGCAGCGATGATCTAAGCCAGAACCGTGCAATAAAACTACCGTCGGCAGGCGGGCATCAAAGGTCTTGCCACCTGTGGCAACAAACGTTTGTTGGCCGTTTACTTCAATATACATAAATGCCCCTTATCCTTGTTGTGCCAATTTTTCTGCTGTCTTGGCGGCTGCTCGCAAGCCGTTGGCAAAGTCGGACTTGATGTCCTTGATACTCTCAATGCCGACAGAAACTCGGATTAGATCGCCGCTGATGCCAGCGGCGGCCAGTTCATCCTCATTGAGGCGTGAGTGTGTAGTGCTGCCTGGGTGCAATACTAGGGTACGAGAGTCTCCGACATTGGCGAGATTGGAGGATAATTGCAAAGCGTCAATAAAGGCCGCACCGGCTTCGCGTCCGCCGTTGACACCAAAGCTCAACATGGAGCCAGCGCCCTTAGGGAATAACGCTGCCGCAACGGCTTGTGATGGATTATGATCTAGGTCTGGATGGTTGACCCAAGCTACCGCATCTTGTTCTTGTAGCCATGTTATCAGGGATTTGGCGTTTTCAACGTGTTGTTGCATGCGCAAATTTAGAGTCTCTATGCCCTGCAATAGTAAGAAAGCATTTTGGGGGCTCATGGCGGCACCAATATCTCGCATAGATTCACAACGAATGCGCATGGCTAGGGCTGACGGGCCGAATTCTTCCCAGAAATTCATACCATGGAAGGGGGCATAGGGCTCGGTCAGTGTAGGGAAACGACCACTGGCTAGCCAATCAAAATTACCACCGTCAATCACGGCACCACCCACGGCAACGCCATGGCCACCGATCCACTTGGTTACCGAATGGACGACCACGTCGGCGCCATGTTGAATGGGCTTACAGAGATAGGGGGTGGCAAAAGTGGCGTCTACAACTAGGGGAATACCATGTTGATGCGCTATTGATGAAATCATAGGTAAATCAGAAGCTTCCAGTCCGGGGTTGCCAATGGATTCACAGAATACCAGTTTGGTATTGTCTTGAATGGCATTTTCCAGGGCTTCAGCATCGTTGATAGCAACAAAGGTGCAATCAATGTCAAAGCGTTTCAGAGTGTGCTTCAGTAATGTGACCGTAGAGCCGTATATCTGAGCGGCGCTAACAATATGGTCGCCGGCACTGCAAAGGCTGAAAAAGGTAACAAACAAGGCACTCATGCCTGAAGCTGTGCAGATTGCGCCACTGCCACCTTCCAGTGCTGCGAGGCGTTGTTCCAGCACGGCAATGGTTGGATTGGTAATGCGGCTGTAGATATGACCGCCTCGCTCGACGTTGAACAGGGCAGAAGCATCATCGACACTATCAAATACATAGGACGTCGTTTGGTATATGGGTACGGCACGAGAGCCATGGTCAGATTCGGGCTGGTAGCCCGAATGCAAAGCGATGGTATCGTCACCTAAGTAGGAAGATCGACTCATGATTTCTCTCTATATGGGTTGGGTTTTACTTGATAGGTTCTAGGCCAAGGGCAGCAAAGTCAAAAGGTAACTCACAAAGTTTACCCATGTTAGTGCCACTGCTCGTGCTAACCTCCACAGCTAGGTTATTACCTAGGACGTCTAGATGACATAAGACAAATGCCAAGTAGACACCGTAACGGGGTGAGCGACAGAGACTGGTTATTTCACCGGCCACGATACCATCTATAGTAATAGCATTGTCCGTAATGTTGGACGGACTGTCTAGCAAAAGTCCCATGAGTCGTTTACTAGGATTTTGGTCGCGCAGAGCAGTTAAACTCAAGCTGTCAATGTCGGCGGACAGGTCAAGATATTGAGTGAGACCTGCTTCAATAGGTGTGGTGTTGTACCCCATGTCGTTGCCTAGAGAAAATAGACCGCTTTCTATACGTTCAAATAGGTTGGGGCAGCCAGCACGTACTTGTAAGTCGGCACCTTGGGAAAATAACTCATCCCACATATGTTGACCTGCGGCGACATCATCCACATAAATTTCAAAACCCCCTTGCTTACTCCATCCCGAGCGGGCTACTTGAAAACTTATTGGACCATTGGGGCCTTGATAGGTGAGAGGGCAGATCTGGAAGAATTTAATATCAGCCACTTGCGCACCGAATACCCGGCTCATCAATTGCTCAGCTTTGGGGCCCTGAACGGCCACGGGCCAAACATCGGGTTCGCTAACTTTGACATCTAATTGCATTCCGGTTGCCAAACCTTTGGCCCAAAGCATCACGTCAGAGTCGGCAATAGATAGCCACCAGTGATCTTCCGCCAGCTTGATGGCAATAGGGTCGTTGATCATAGTGCCATCGGTATCACACAGGGGCAGGTAGAAGCAGCGCCCTACCTTGGCCTTACTCAGATCTCTTGGCGTCATTAATTGCACCAAACGATAGGCGTCGGAGCCTTGAATTTCCACTTGTCGTTCACAGCTCACATCCCATACCTGCACATGTTCACAGAGATGCCAATAATCAGCTTCATAGCTTTCAAACATGGTGGCTAGCAACATGTGGTTGTAGACCGTATAAGCCTTTACGCCCGCCGCTTCGACACGGCTGGTGAATGGGGTGGAGCGGGTGCGTCGAGAGACAGAAAGTTGTGGGTGCATAAGCGCCTCGAACAATATAGTTTGATAATGGATCCATTATGCTAGGCCTATGGCGTTTTATTCAAACGAAAAAGCTTGTCTCTGAGGGGTTGTTTCTGTTATACCATAATACTAAATGGGAATATCACTATGCTAAAAACAACGCCACTCATTTGGTTGCGCACCTTTGCTGCTGCTGCGCGCCAGTGTAGTTTTACTCGTGCGGCCCTAGAGCTCAATTTGACTCAAGCTGCCGTTAGTAAGCACATGCGGGCTTTGGAAATGCATATAGGTAAACCTTTGTTTGTGCGTCAAGCCCATGGTATTCAGTTGACCGAGTTAGGTGGCCGCTATCAGGTGGAGGTTGAAGCCGCTTTGGTAGCTTTAGACCATGCCACCTCAGATTTATTTGGTTTGGGTGATCAGCGGGCTGTCAATTTGCATTGTAATATGGCGTTTTCACATTGGTGGTTGATGCCTCGGTTGTCGGATTTTTATCAACATAATCCAGAGACAGATGTTGAATTGCATCACAGTATTTGGGATATGCAACATGAGCCCATAAAGGGGGATATCCATATCCGTTATGGCTTAGGTAATTGGGCCGCTAGTCAAGCCATACGTTTGACCGATGATGAATTATTGCCGATGGCAGCAAAGCACTTGTGTTTGCAGCAGGCTTGTGAATTACCGTTGATACATGTTTTGGGCTATCGTCATGGCTGGCATTGGTATGTGGAACAAACGCAACAAGAAGTATTGCTGCAACGTCACCAGCGCAAAGTTGATAATTCTGTAGCAGCTTATGAAATGGCGGCCCATGGCTTAGGCATAGTGCTGGTGCGTTCGAGCTTTGTTAGCCATCCTTGGGTAGGTAGCAACCTGCAAGTTTTAGATTTGCCTGCTTGTAAGACAGCGGAAAGCTTTTTTGCATTATTAAAGGAAACCAATTCGGCTAATGAACAGGTGCTTCAGGTATGGGATTGGTTGCAATCACTATAATCCATGATCCTTAGTCAATAGTCGCATAGACCATCGCAGTATGGCGATTATAAAGCCCAACAACTAGTATTTAAGCATTCGTCATATAAACGTTCAAAGTGGGCCTTTTTCGTCAGTAAGATGGTCTTAATCGATTTGCTAACACATGGATAACAAGGAGTAGGATAAATTGTCTAGAAGGGATGCGTATGTATTGGCTGCAGGTGTGCTGGTTACTATTTTTCTTTTGGTCCTAGTGTAGAGATACGGTCACAATTAACTAACATTGAGGGGGTGTTTTTGTGTATTCAATAGCCTAGTTATTGAGGTAATTGGATATGAGCTGTCACACCGGCAAGTGGGGCATTGCTGGTAAACCAAATAGTGCCACTATGAGCGTCAATAAGCTGTTTGCATAGTGCTAGGCCCAAACCGTTAGACTGGTTGTTAGCATCGTGCTCATTGCCAATTTTGGCAAATGGTACAAATAGCTTATTTAAATCTTGGTCACTAATGCCGCTGCCCTGATCGCGAATCTGAATCACTTTGCGGCTATTAATAATGTGGCAGCTAATATCGATAAGTGTGCCTTCCATGGAAAATTGAATAGCATTACTAATCAAATTATTCAGCACCTGGCCTAGTAACACGGGGTCGGCAGTTAAGTTTACATAGTTGTGTTCAAAACTGATGCAGATATTTTTTTCTCGAGCTTGATCTTCCAAAGTTGGTAATAGGGGCTGAAACAGTGCTTGGCAGTGGATGTGTTGTTGCCGTATGTTGAGCCTAGCCATGCAGGCCTTGGAGTAATCAACAATACCCGTGACCAATGACATTAATTGTTTGGTAGAGGTTTCCATCAGCTCTAAATATTTATCCAGCGCAGCGGGCTTTTGACGCATTAATCCGGTAATGGCAACCATTTTACCTAAGGGGTTGCTGATATTATTGGCCGCCATATCTAAAAGCACGCGCTGGTTTTCTTTAGCAATTTCTAGCTCACGCATCTGGGAAAGGATATTGAGGTTGCTGTTAGCCCGTTGACTAAGTTCTTCAAATTGAAATGGTTTGGACAAAAAATCATTGGCCCCCGCTTTTAGAAATTCTATGGATTTGGTGCGGCTGTAATTGCCAGATACGCCAATGATGATCAAATCCTTTAGTCCTCTAGTGCGGCGCATTTCAGTGGTCAAGGCAATGCCATCCATTCCCTCTAATTCACCATCGGTGACGACCAAGCTTACTTCTGGATGGTGGTCTAGGTAGGCAGTTGCTTGCTCAGCACTTTCTAGGGTGGTGACGTTAATTAACTGGGATTGAAGTGTGTTGCGGGCCAGCTCTCGGCTCAAGCGTGAGTCGTCAACGACGAGAGCGTGGACTAACTGATTGGCGTTTAGACGCCGGATAGTTTCAGCAACATACTCCATAGCATTGGGGCGATTCTTGATAACATAGTCAGCCACGCGCGGGTAATGGAGCAAATCCTCGCGCACAGAGTTGTGAACGTTGCCAGTGAAAATAATAGCAGGAATTTCGAAATCATCCGTTAAGTCGACCACTTGAGACTTTTCAGCATCGGGCAAACACAAGTCAAGTATGGCAATAAAGTAGTCAGCTCTATTTGCCGTTAGCTCCTTGATGGCTTCGGCCTTGGTCGCGCACACCGTGACTTGAGCATGCAACTGTTGCTCAAGCTGTGAAACCACCATCGCTGCAAATGAGCGCGTATCTTCAACTAGCAGTATTTTTTTCATTTGTAAGTCAATTCATCTGTACAGGGATATTTGAATCTAGCCATTAGGGTTGCCTAGGCATTTAATTTTTGCTGTTAAGCCTAATAGCCTATTGCGTTAGTTGCAAATATTATTATCTGCCGGATTATTTAGGTTTTGTGTTGATAGATTTGTTGCCTCCTGACTTGTGCTGTTGTTTGACTTAGCGTTTAATGTGCGTTTGATTTTTCTGAAAAATGCTTGCATATGGATGCACAGGCACTGCAACAGTACTACGACAACTCTCCTCGTGTCAGGCGATTGGCCCTATTGGCTTTGTGTTTGATTCTTATCATCGTTTCCATGAGTTTATCAGCAATCAATATTGCTATTCCGGCTATTGGTGACGAATTGCAGGTTGATGCTGAGGCATTAAGTTGGATTCCGACGGCCATGTTGTGGGGCAATGTGGTGTTTTTGCTGCCTGTGGGGCGCTTAGCCGATCGATATGGGCGAAAGCGAGTTTTCGCTCAAGGTGTCATGCTATTTATCGTTAGCTCAGCATTGATTATCGTTACCCAAGATATCTTTATGTTGCTACTGGTGCGGGTATTGCAAGGTATTGCTGGTTCTATGGTATACGGTACAGGCCTTGCCTTGGTCGGCGCTATCTATGCCAACAGTAAGCGCGGCCAGGCATTGGGTATTGCTGGTTCATCAGTGTACCTCGGGCTAACTATAGGGCCTTTGGTGGGGGGCTGGTTAATTATGCATTTGGGTTGGCGCAGCATTGTTTGGGCGCCGGCATTGGTGGCTTGTTTGGCGCTTATGTTGCTGTACTTGTTTATTAAAGGCGAGTGGCGCAGCAAGCAAGTGCCCCCCTTGGATTGGCAGGGGTTGGCGCTATTTGCCTTGGCGGTAACAATGTTTTTGGTCGGCATGGGCAATATTGAGCAACCAGTATATTTCGGTTCAGTGGCCTTGGGCGTGATACTGTTTGGGGTTTTTGTTAGGCACCAACTTGATCGTGAAAATCCGCTGCTACGCATTCGTGCAGTGCGTGATAATCGATTGTTGAACCGTTCTTTGCTAGCGGCATTTTTTGTTTATGGCTCCAGTTTTTCTATGGTTTTTTTGCTGAGTATGTACTTGCAGTATATTCACGCTATGACGCCCATTGAAGCTGGCCAGATTGTCATGATTCAAACCCTAGTGATGATGGTGCTTTCGCCCATAGCAGGACGTCTCTCAGACAAGTATGAAGCGCGCTACTTGTCGACCTTGGGTTGTGTATTATTTGCCATAGGTTATCTATTGATGAGCCAATTAACTAGTGACACTAGCATTAGTTATGTGATTGTCATTGTGGTGGTAGTGGGGCTGGGTTTTGGGTTCTTTTCTGCGCCTAATAATAACGCCGCCATTGGTGCCGTTCCGGCAGATCGATTAAGCATTGCGTCGGCCTTAATTAACTTGGCACGCACTATGGGCAACATGATGAGCTCGGCTGCGGTGATGGTTTTATTCACGGTGATTTTGGGCAATGTGGCCATCACGCCTGAGCAACATCCAAAACTGCTACAGGTTATAGAAATAGCCATGTTGCTGTCGGCTTGTTACGTCGTTATTGCTGGAGTTTTTTCTTATCGTCGTGGCCTAACCCACTAGATGAGGCGGGTAACAATGGCGTAGTCTCTGGGCGGCTATCAAAACGTTATTCAGCATAATGAATATCGATAACTTCATAGGATTTGCCTAGGTCCGGCAGCTCTACTAGGTCGTCTAGTTGTTTACCCATGAGGGCTTTGGCAAGGGGTGAGTCGATACTAATGTAACCTAACTTGGGCTCGATTTCATCAGCCCCAACAATACGCAGTTTGCGTTCTACATCGTGTTCATCCAGTAGGCTGACCCAGGCGCCAAAGTAGATCTTGCTTTGATCACTAGGTAGGTGATCGACAACCTTGATGTTTTGTAAGCGCTTTTGTAAAAAACGTACTCGACTATCAATTTCACGCAGTTGTTTTTTGCCATAAATATACTCCGCATTCTCGCTGCGATCACCCAGCGCGGCGGCTTCCTTTACGGCTTGTGTGACCTGTGGCCGCTTGTTGCGCCACAGATAGTCCAGTTCTGTACGCAGGGCCTTGGCACCCGCGGCGGTAATCAGGGGAGAACGTTTGGGTGCAGGTGGGCGGTAGCGACCGCCATAACGAGGTTTCATGTTTATAGGCGCATCAATTGGCTAATGGCTATGGGGATGGCGGTTTCAACGCGTAAAATTCTAGCGCCTAGACTGACACTGGTAAAGCCCTGTTGTTGCAACTTATCCACCTCGTAGTCAGTAAACCCACCTTCTGGCCCCATCGCTAAGGTGGTGGGCGTGAGGTTGGGTGGCGGGCTTGCCTTAGCATCACGGGGGTGTGCTACTAGGCATCGGGTATTGGCGCTCCAATGGCCTAACTTGTCTTCTACAAAGGGCTTGAATAATTTTGCCATGGTTACCTTAGGTAGGTGGGTAAGGCCTCCTTGTTCCATGCCCAACAGGAGATTGGTATGAACCTGTTCAGGTTGTAACAAGGGGGTTTGCCAATAACTTTTTTCGACCTTGGCACTATTAATCAGTTTTACTTCCATGACTCCGAGGGTGGCGCAGGTTTGTAGAATTCTGCGCAACATTTTTGGCCTAGGGATCGCTAACAATAATTGCAGTGGTAATTGAGTAGGCCCTGGTTGGGTTAACTGGATGTGTATTTGGGTGCTATTTGCATCATGCTGTAATACTTTGCCAATACCTGTGGCACCATTGATTTCACCTACACGTAGAGAGTCGCCAAGTTGTGGTTTCAATACCTTACTAAGGTGTTGCTGACGATGAGTGTCATTGATGCTAAGAATTTGATTTGGGCCTAATTCTGAGGCTGAAAAAAGAAGAATGTTCATGCTGTTGCAGTCAAATGGCGTGGACCTCAGTATAATGATTGTTTGAGAAGAGTTCATCCTAATTGATGGCAAAAGGGGATTTAGGTGCAAATAATAGGAATCGCAGGTGCTTCAGGTTCAGGTAAAAGTCAGTTGGCGCATAATGTTCAGGAAGCCTTTGACCCTGCTCAGGTTATGGTGTTATCGGAAGACAATTATTATAAGGATCAGCGCAATTTATCGATGGCGCAACGTAATTTAATGAACTACGACCATCCCGATGCCATGGACCATGCCTTACTGGCATTGCATTTGGCCGAGCTTAGTGCCGGGCGTGACGTAGAGCGCCCAGTATATAGTTTTCAAGATCATTGTCGGACCTTGGAAACCGCCACATTAATGCCGCCTAAGGTACTTATTCTAGAAGGCATATTATTATTTTGTGAAGAAAAGCTACGCAATCTAATTGATTTGCGAGTCTTTATGGAAGTGCCTTTGGATATCTGTTTGATAAGACGTCTAGAGCGTGATGTGAATGAACGCGGCAGGAGTCTGGAGTCGGTATTGGCGCAATACCAAGGGACTGTGCGGGCCGGCTATCTGGAGCATATTTTACCTTCTCGAGGTTTTGCTGACCTGTTGGTGCCTGAGGGAGGTGACAACCCAGCTGCCGTGGCGATGTTGACGGCGCAAATTACGGCCATGCTAGCTGTTTAAAAGCGACATATTGCTGCTCCTAAAGACATTTGTCGCAGGCAAGACATTGCTAGAGTTGACCGTACAGGATGCGGTCACTTAGACTGCCGGTATTATAGATTAGGAGTAGACTGATATGAAAACCATTATCGTTACGGTAATAAGCCCTGACCGCCCCGGTCTAGTTCAAATGTTATCTGATGCCATTGTTAACCATGATGGTAGTTGGGGACAATCCAGCATGGCCAATTTGGCGGGCCAGTTTGCAGGCATTTTGACCGTGTCTGTGGCTGAGCAAAACCTTTCTGCCTTGAGCAAAGAGCTCAATTCACTCGCCGCCCAGGGCATGAGCGTGACGATTAGTGAAAGTGCTGATGCTATTAGTGACGATTTGCAAGTGGTTTGGTTGGAAATTACGGGCCATGATCAACCAGGTATTGTCAATGAAGTGTCTGCGGCCTGTTCCGATTTGGGCGCTAACCTGCTGAGTTTGGAAACCGATGTGATTAGCGGCTCTATGTCTGGTGAACCTATGTTTGTTGCTAGTGCCGAACTGCAGTTGCCGCAAGGTCTTGATGCAGACCGGGTGCGCGATGCTCTAGAAGACTTGTCGGATGATTTGATGGTAGATATGGCGTTAGCCGATGAGTAGTTGGCTTTGGGCCCCGGTGGTTTAGCGGGGCCCAGCCTAACTAGATGGCGACTGCGATAGTCATTGCTTGATTAGCACATAGCATCCAGTTTTTTCTTTAATATGCCATTTACTTGGCCGGGATTAGCAGCGCCTTTTGAGGCTTTCATCACCTGCCCCATAAAGTACCCTAACATCTTTCCTCGTTTGGCCTCTTCGGCTTCAGTATATTGTTTTACTTGTTGCGGACTGTTGGCAATAACTGCATCGACCATACCTTCGATAGCCCCCATGTCACTAACTTGTTTTAGGCCTTTGTTGTCAATGATGGCATCAACTTCGCCTTGGTCATTCCACAGCTCGTCAAATACCGTTTTGGCACCCTTGCCACTAATGGTGTCATCTTTGATGCGAGTAAGGAGTAAGCCAAGTTGTGCCGCACTTACAGGGCTGACTTCGATTTCAACGCCGTTGGTATTGAGATACTTAGCCAACTCACCGGTCACCCAGTTGGCGCTTAATTTGGCATCCTCACAGGCGGCTTGCACCGCTTCAAAGTAATCGGCCATGGTGCGGCTGGAGGACAATACCCCGGCATCGTATTCACTTAAGTGGTAGTCATTGATAAAACGTTGGCGACGTTGATCTGGAAGCTCTGGCAGCGTGCGGCGAATACTGTCGATATAGTCATCATCTATAATCACGGGTAATAAGTCAGGGCACGGGAAGTAGCGGTAATCGTTAGCTTCCTCTTTGCTGCGCATGGAGCGGGTTTCGTTGTTTTCCGCGTCGTATAGGCGAGTTTCTTGCAGCACCTTGCCGCCATCTTCAATAAGATCGATCTGACGTTGCACCTCTAGATTAATAGCGCGTTCGATGAAGCGGAAGGAGTTGATGTTTTTTAGCTCGGCGCGGGTACCTAGTGTTTCTTGCCCTTTGGGACGCACAGATACGTTGGCGTCGCAACGCATAGAGCCTTCTGCCATGTTACCGTCAGAAATGCCTAGGGTGGTAACAATAGCGTGCATTTTACGCATATAAGCTACGGCTTCTTTGGCACTGCGCATATCTGGTTCAGACACAATTTCTAGCAGTGGCGTGCTAGAGCGATTCAAGTCGATACCGGTCATGCCGTCAAAGTCTTCGTGCAGGGATTTGCCGGCATCTTCTTCTAGATGGGCACGGGTAACCCCAATACGTTTACTGGTGCCGTCTTCCATTTGAATGTCAATATGGCCCTCGCCCACAATGGGGTCGTCCATTTGGCTAGTCTGGTAGCCTTTTGGCAGGTCCGGGTAGAAGTAGTTTTTACGCGCGAACACAGAGCGCTTGCCAATTTCGGCATCAATAGCCGTACCGAACATAACGGCCAAACGAAGGGCCTCTTCATTAAACACTGGCAGGGCGCCGGGCATACCTAGATCCACTAAGGTGGTCTGGGTATTAGGTTCAGCCCCAAAGCCAACTTTGGCCCCAGAGAATAATTTTGATTGGGTGGCCAACTGAACGTGGATTTCCAGGCCGATTACGATTTCCCAAGACATGGTTTGATCCTTATATACTGTTTGGTGTTTGCATGTGCCAATCAGTGGCCTGTTGTAACTGGTGGGCCACGTTAAGGAGCTTTGCTTCGCTAAAGTAGTCGCCCATGATGTGCAGGCCGACAGGCAGGCCATCGACAAAACCAGCTGGAGTCGATAAGGCTGGAATGCCCGCCAAATTAATGGCAAGGGTGTAGATATCTTCTAGGTACATGGCGACGGGGTCACTGGTTTTACTGCCAATATCAAAGGCAGGAGAGGGGGTGACGGGTCCCATGATGACATCAACCTGTTGAAAAGCCTTAACAAAATCATTTTTGATTAAGCGGCGAATGCGCTGGGCTTTGAGGTAGTAGGCATCGTAGAAGCCTTCAGACAACGCATAGGTGCCTACCATGATACGATTTTTTACTTCCTCACCAAAGCCCTCAGCACGAGTACGACAATACATGTCCATCAAATCTACTGGGTCTTGGCAGCGGTAACCATAACGGGCACCGTCATAGCGGCTCAGATTGGAAGAGGCTTCAGAGGGCGCTATAACGTAGTAGGCAGGAATACATAGTTGTAGATTGGGCAGGCTGATATCAACCAGCTCTGCACCCATGGCCTCGTATTGTTTGATGGCATTCATGGTGGCTGCAGCCACTTGTGGATTTAGCCCTGCTTCAAAAAATTCTTTAGGCAGTCCTATTTTGAGCCCAGCCAGAGAATCGTTCAAGCTAGTGGTGTAGTCAGGTGTTGCCATCTGCATACTAGTGGAATCTTGAGGATCAAATTGGGCCATCACATTCATCATCATGGCGGCGTCTTCGGCGGTGCGTGTCATGGGCCCTGCCTGGTCTAGGCTAGAAGCGTAGGCGATGATGCCGAAACGTGATACCCGTCCATAGGTGGGTTTGATGCCGGTGAGGTTGCAAAAGGCCGCGGGCTGACGGATGGAACCGCCTGTGTCAGTGCCTGTAGCCCCGGTGATTAAGCCTGCGGCAACGGCCGCAGCGCTACCCCCAGAGGACCCACCTGGCACGGCATCCAGTTTCCACGGATTTTTTACAGTGCCAAAAAAGCTGTGTTCATTGGACGATCCCATGGCAAATTCATCAAGATTGGTTTTGCCTACGCTTACTGCGCCAGCGTCAACAAATAGTTGGCTGACGGTGGAATTATAGGGGGGTACAAAATTTTCTAAGATCTTGGAAGCGGCCGTAGTGCGCACGCCTTGGGTACAAAATAGATCCTTGTGAGCAATGGGTACGCCGGTCATTGGCGCTGCTTCGCCTGCTGCGATGCGTTGATCGGCAACATCGGCTTGGGCCAGGGCTTGCTCTTCACTAAGGGTGATAAAACTGTTGTATAGATGATCGCGTGCCTTAATGTCGGCGATGACATCCTGGGTTAGCTCACGGCTAGAAAAGGTGCCGTTTTTGAGTCCCTGAGACAATTGTGCAATGGTGGTATAGGGCATGGTATAAGTCTTTGTTGGTTGCTTCAGCTTAGCCTAAATGCAGGTATCTAGGTGTTAGCTGTTATTCGATAACTTTGGGTACCAGAAACAGGCCTGCTTCAGTCTTGGGGGCGATGGCCAAGTACTCGTCTCGTTTGTTAGAGGCAGTTACTTGGTCGGCACGCAAGCGTTGTTGTGCATCCAGTGGGTTGGCCAAGGGCTCAATGCCATCCGTATCGACTTGTTGCATACTATCGACTAGGTTCAAGATGCTACTGATGCTACTGGCATAATTGTCAACTTGACTAGCATCTACTTGTAAGCGTGCCAGCTTGGCTATGTTTAATATATCGGCGTTATCTAGGGCCATGATGTGCTCTGTATTCCAATGATTGAAAGGGGTTGTCATTCCCAGGGAACTAATTGTGTTCTAAACTACTCAAAGTTTCACCAAACACAGTTTTTCAGTCTTGTCTTGCCGTGTCCGAAGGCCTCAAGCAAGCGAAAAGCATGGATAAAAAACAGCAAAAATTGCGTTTGTTTTTGGTCTGTCTTTTCATTAGTAGAATAAAGGGCGTAATTTAGCACAAAATAGGCTCCGGGAAAACGGATACCTCTTGCTCTAATGCACCCTGATTGTTAAAGTTGTGTCTTTGAAAATGAAGGGTAATTTGCGGCCCTTATATCGCTAAATTCTATAGAGCAAACTTAGCTAATGTTTAAAAAGATCCGAGGACTGTTTTCTAGCGACCTATCTATTGACTTAGGTACTGCTAATACACTTATCTACGTGCGTGACAAGGATGTGGTGTTAAACGAGCCATCCGTAGTTGCCATTCGTAGCCATGGTAACCAAAAAAGCGTTGCCGCCGTTGGTGCCGATGCCAAGCGTATGTTAGGTCGTACGCCGGGTAATATTACAGCAATTCGTCCACTAAAAGACGGAGTAATTGCTGATTTTCATGTGACAGAAAAAATGCTTCAGCATTTTATTCATAAGGTGCATGAAAACAGCTTTCTAACGCCAAGCCCTCGTGTTTTGGTGTGTGTGCCATGTAAGTCTACTCAGGTTGAGCGCCGAGCTATTAAAGAGTCAGCTATGGGTGCTGGTGCCCGCGAGGTGTATTTAATAGAAGAGCCCATGGCAGCGGCCATAGGTGCCGGTCTGCCTGTTGAAGAGGCTAGCGGCTCGATGGTGGTGGATATTGGTGGTGGTACTACAGAAATTGCCATAATTTCCCTTAATGGCGTAGTTTATTCTGAGTCCGTACGAGTCGGTGGTGATCGATTTGATGAATCCATTGTGGCCTATGTCCGTCGCAACTATGGTTCCTTGATTGGTGATGTTACGGCTGAGCGCATCAAGCAGGAAATTGGTAGCGCCTTCCCTAGCAACGATATTTTGGAAATCGATGTGCGTGGTCGTAACCTTGCCGAGGGCATCCCGCGCAGCTTTACCTTGAACAGTAATGAAATAATGGAAGCTCTGCAGGAACCCCTATCGACTATCGTACAATCAGTAAAAAGTGCGTTGGAGCAATCCCCCCCAGAGTTGGCAGCGGATATTGGCGAAAGTGGTATTATTCTGACTGGTGGTGGGGCCTTGTTACGTGACTTGGACCGCTTGATTAGTGAAGAGACAGGTCTACCCGTTATTGTCGCAGAGGATCCTCTTACCTGTGTTGCACGTGGTGGCGGTCGAGCCTTGCAAATGCTGGATGAAAGTACTTTTGACCTGTTAGCTAAAGACTAAACACCAACTGGATATCAGGCAAGTATAGAATTACGGCGAGGCATTCCCTCGCCGTTTTGCGTTTGTTGACTTATGACTATTGGTGTTAGCAAACTTCATCAACAAATAATATTGTGGGAGAGTCTTCATCGATCCTTTATTTAAAGGCACAGGTATACGGCATAAACTATCAGTTTATGTAGTGCTTAGCCTGTTATTGATCGTGGCTGATTACCAGTTAGCACCCATGCAAAAGGTGCGTTCTTGGTTGTCGGTCGCGGTGACGCCTGTGCAATGGATGGTGGACCTGCCAGAACAGTCCTGGACTTGGTTGAATGACCGACTGCAAGAGCGAGAGATGTTATTGTCTGAAAACCGACAATTGCGAGCTCAGCTAATGTTAGCCGAGTTGGAAGTACAAAAGCTGGCTTCCTTGACCGCTGAAAATGTGCGCTTAAGAGAGCTGCTGCATAGTTCACAAAAGCTTAATGAAGAGGTCATGGCGACGCAGCTAATTGGCGTCAATCCAGATCCATTTATTCACCAGATTGTGATTAATGATGGCAGCCAAAATGGGGTCAATAAGGGACAGGCCGTATTGGATCAGACGGGTGTGATGGGGCAGGTTACGGCGGTCACACCGTTTACCAGCCGAGTGTTATTGGTGACAGATGCCAATCACGCTATTCCCGTGCAGGTGAATCGCACAGGGTTGCGCAGTGTGGCCTACGGTCGTGGTAATTATGACACTCTGGAACTAACCGATATACCCCACACTCAAGACATTAAAGTTGGAGATTTGTTGGTCAGCTCAGGCTTGGGTATGCGATTCCCAGAGGGCTACCCTGTGGCCCGGGTGACTTTGGTGGAACGTGATATGGGGCGTGAGTTTACTCGGGTGTTGGCCGAGCCGACCGCACGTTTAAGCTTGTCTCGCCAATTATTATTGGTCAACACGGCCCATCAACAAATACAACAAGCGCTGCAGGAGGATTAATAAAATGGTAATGGCTCGAGCCAATAATCATTGGGTTGCATACCTTACCTTGCTATTAGCGTTTATGTTGAGCGCGTTTCCATTGCCTGAAGTTATGCGCTGGGGGTGGCCAGAATGGGTGCCATTGGTTTGTATTTATTGGGTGATGGCGTTGCCTCACCGCTTTAATTTGGGCTTGGCCTTCATAGTTGGTTTGATGATGGACTTATTGCAGTATAATTTTCTTGGTATGAATGCTTTGGCCATGGTAATAACGCTATTTTTTGCCGCCATGCTGTATCGACGCATGCGTATGTATCGTACCTGGCAGCAGTCTATTGTGATTGGGTTCTTGATCTGTATTAACCAATTTATCAGTTACTGGGGGCAGAGTTTAGGTGGCAATACTACTGATATTTGGATGATTTTTATTCCCGCATTAACTAGTGCAGTGGTGTGGCCTTGGATTTTTGTCGTGTTACGGGGCCTGCGTCGCTCCTTTAAGGTGACCTAAAGGGTAGTAAGGAGACACATACCATGAATGAAGAAATATTGATTAATTTCAGCCCTATGGAAACCCGTGTGGCGGTGATTGAAAACGGTATGTTGCAGGAAGTGCATGTCGAGCGTAATGATAGCCGGGGCATTGTCGGTAATATTTACCAAGGTAAGGTGGCACGCGTGCTGCCGGGCATGCAGGCTGCTTTTGTGGATATTGGTCTGGAGAAGGCCGCGTTTATTCATGCCGGTGATATAGAAGACAGTAGTAAAGAGCAGCCTATTAGTTCCCTGTTGCGGGAGGGGCAGTCAATTTTGGTGCAGGTCACAAAGGATCCTATAAGTTCCAAGGGAGCGCGCCTGACCACTCAGATATCCATTGCCTCACGCTTTTTAGTCTACATGCCTGGAGCCAGCCATGTGGGGGTGTCCCAGCGCATAGAAGATGAAAATGAGCGTAATCGTATTCGTGACGCTGTCATTGATACTATTGATCCTGACGGTCCTAATGCCAATGATGGCTTTATCTTGCGTACCGTAGCCGAAGGTGTGTTGCCACACGGCTTGCATGAAGATATCGATTTTCTGCGTCGTTTATGGCAGCAATTGCAGGAACTTGCACAAAAGCGTCAGGCACCAAGCATTATCTATGAAGATTTACCATTGGCCCTGCGTACGTTGCGAGATATTGCCCACCCGCAAGTGGAAAAGATTCGCATTGACTCTAAAGAAACTTTTCAGAAGGCGTCTGAATTTGTCAAACAGTTGGTGCCAGAGCTGGCCAGCGTATTAGAGTATTATCCTGGGGAGCGCCCTATTTTTGATCTCTATAATGTTGAAGAAGAAATCCAGAAAGCCTTGGGTCGCAAGGTGCCTCTTAAGTCAGGTGGATATTTGATCATTGATCAGACAGAAGCCATGACCACGGTTGATGTCAACACGGGCGCCTACGTCGGCCACCGGAATTTGGAAGAAACCATCTTTCGCACCAATCTTGAAGCAGCAAAAGCGATTGGCAGGCAGCTACGGTTACGCAACCTTGGTGGCATCATTATTCTGGATTTTATCGACATGGAGGAGGCCGAACATCAGCGACAGGTTCTGCGTACCTTAGAGCGCGCTTTGGAAAAAGATCATGTGAAAACCAAGGTCACCGGAGTGTCAGATTTGGGTTTGATAGAGATGACTCGCAAGCGCACTCGGGAGAGCTTAGAACAACTGCTATGTGAGCCTTGCGCTGCTTGTAACGGTACCGGTATGAGTAAAACACCGGAAACCGTGTGCTATGAAATTTTTCGAGAAATCCTTCGCGCTGCCAGAGCATTTGATACGGATACTTATTTGGTGCTTGCAAGTCAGGCAGTAATTGATCGGATGTTAGATGAGGAAGCGGACCATCTGGCAGAATTAGAAGAATTTATTGGTAAAACCATTCGTCTGCAGGTTGAATCTATGTACTTTTGTGAACAATTTGACGTGGTATTGCGCTAGGCGCAATACCTGAGCTAAGCAATATGAGAAGACTGTTCTTCTGGCTGCACCATATGCTGCTGATACCGGTGTTATTCATTCTGGTGCTGGTGTCTCTATTGCGTGTCGGTCTGCACAGTCACCCGGTGTATCACCATCAGGTAGAAATCTGGTTGCAGCAGGTGCTTGAACAGCCTGTTGTTATTAATGATTTCACCTTGTTGCTGCAAGGGAGTGACTTGGTGATTGATGTTGCCGGCGCTAAATTGGGTAGCAATAACCTCGAACTCGAGCGTTTGAGTTTTAGTTTGGATTTGCATGCTCTCCTGTTAGACCAGCAATTAGCGATGTCGGCAGTACAGTTGTTTGGTCTTACTGTTACCTTGCAGGAGCAGGCAGACGGAAGTTGGCAGCCCTCCGGTCTGGAACCCATACAAAAAGATCCTGATACACCCACTTCTAGAGCGCTGCTGGCGTTGTTAGAACAAACGGGTAGTTTGGTATTGGTCGATGCACAAATTACCTTGGTACCCCAGTTGGGTGCTGCCATTAATATTAACAATGTTGCTGCACGCCTCAGTCCATTAGCAGAGGAGGGGGTGGTCGTTAATTTGCATGCAAGCTATCCCCAAACGGATGGTAAACTGGCTGTTTTGGCACACCTGTATTTTGCTGAAAATATGGCCATCAATACAGCTCAGGCGCATGTTCAGATACAGGAACTACCTTTACAACCACTCTGGCAGCAGTTGCAGGTAACAGAGTGGCAGGCTGGTCAACTATCGGCCAATATTTGGTTGCAGGTCGAAGAACAGAACATGCAACAGGTTGCTATACGGGATCTGAACTTAAACACTACCTATCAAGGTCTGGCTGTGGATTGGCGCAGTAATCTAGATATGGTACACCAGGCTGATCAATGGCGCCTGCAGGTGGCTGATATTGGTGGGGCCATTAATGATCAGGTATGGCCCATAGAGGAGTTGGCAGTATTTGCCGACACCCAGCAATTCCACTTGTCCAGCCCCAGTATGCAACTGCAGCCCATAGGAGACATTTTGCGCAGCCTGCCCGGGCTGCCTGCCAAAGTAACCACCCCCATAATCGCTTTATCACCACAAGGCCAAGCACTACAGCCACGATTGACTTGGTACAAGGCCAACCCGAAAGACTTTTTGTTTACTGCCAGTATGGACAGTGCTTCTGTATCGGCCTGGAAGTCAGTGCCAGAGGTGAGTGGCGCCGATGGTTTGATCACTATTAATGCCAAAGGCGGTAAGGTCAGCATTGATGATGTAGATGGTATACAGGTTCATATGCCCAAACTGAGCACTGGGCCTTGGCAATTCGATAGCCTGGCGGGAGAAGTAGCTTGGGCATATGATGCCCGCTATAGTCACCTGTTCTCTAGTGTTATTCATCTGACTCAGGACGATGCCCAATTTAAACTGCAGATGGCCGGAGATTTCCCTCGTCTAGGTATCAAAGAAGAAGCTTCATTACAATTGCGCCTGGGCTTGCAGAACGTGGATGTGAATCTTATCCCGACCATGTTGCCGGATGTGATCTTAGGAAATAAGCTCGGCGATTATCTCTCTAATGCCGCCCAAGCAGGTCAGATCCATCAGGGAGGCATCACCTTTAATGGTTTGGTAGGCCAGTCAGCTAAAGATCTGGGGCCATACTCCCGCAGCACTGGTGTATGGGGTAGCGCGCAATTGCCAAAGGTTCGTTATGCATCAGGCTGGCCCGAAGTCTATAAGGCACAGTTTGATTTTAGCACTAGCCAACAAATGATTGTCATGCAAATACAGCAGGGTCAATTAATGGGTAGTGGTGCTACAGGATTTGATATGTCCGGTTGGCAAGTTAGTGTGCCTATATTGAATTTTGACAACAAAAATCAAGCTATGATCGCTGTAGCGGGTAGCTTAGAGGGTGATGGTAAGCTTTTTCAGCAATTAGAACAAAAACTGCCTTCTGCTGTTGTTATACCTGGTTGGATAAAGGATTTAGATCCGCGTGGTAATTTGCACATGTCAGGCGTCGTCAAGGTGCCTTATGGGCCGTTAGCTAAAGGGCGTAAACCTGAATATGATATTAACGTAACAGGTCAACAAGTAGCAGGCGACTGGCAACAAAAACAAATCGCCTTACGACAGGTTGCTATGGCTACTCATGTGACTGAGCAAGGATTGCAATCCCTAATGGCCGATGGTTTGGCCGATGGCCACCCGTTTCGCTTACGCCTCGTTGAAACCCCGCAGCTAGATACATGGCTTGGTGATTTGCCAGAGATGACATGGCAAAACTATGCAGTGGAATCTTATCAACAAGATTGGCTGCGTTTGCAAGGCAAGGTGCCACGAGACTATGTACAGCATAAACTGGGTTTATCTGATTTGACGCTGGATCAGTGGTTGCCTACACAAGCAGAAATAGATGTACAGCTTCCCATTTGCTTTTTACAACAGGCCACTTGTCAGTTGGCTTTAGGGCAGCTGCACTTTTCGCCACAGGATGTGCATTGGCCAGACATGATGGGTCCTACCGGTGAAATATCTTGGATATGGCAACACCAGGGGGATCAGCAAAAGTTGTATGCCAATAGTGGTGAGCAACACTTAGCCTTAGCCATCGAAAAGGCGCAACTTAGTGGTGTGGGTATTGGATTGGGCGAAGCCGCACCGCCGGTCACCCAAGGCACCTACATCAAGGGCTCTACGGTGTCCGTGGATGTGCCTTATTGGTTGGCTTACACGCAAGCGACAAGTGGCTCAGAGAATAGTCTGCAATTACCGCCATTGAAAGCTATTGAAGTGCAATCTCAGAGCTTGTCTTGGCATGAATTACAATTGCAGAACACGTTCTTGACCTATGATGTTGTTGAAGATGGTTGGGCTATTGGTTTGGTGGCGGAAGAAGCAACAGGGCATATATTTTATGCTGGTGACGATAGCCCTTGGCTAGTCGATATTGATCACTTGCGTATTCAGTTACCGGAAGAAGAGCTAGCAGAAGGCGAAGAAAAAAAGGACTTATTGGCCACCGTGGATCCCTCCATGTTCCCAAATATGGATATTGAACTACATGATTTTGTAAAAAATGATCAATCTTACGGTCATTGGAAATTAAAAGCCCGTAACGCTGACGGTAAATTATATTTGCATGATATCGAAGCCCAAATGCATAGTAGTGAGCTCGCCGCCAATATGATTTGGAGTAAACACGGTGATGATCATAAAACCGAGTTTAGTGGCCGCGTGCAAAGCTACCAGGTGGCTGATACATTGACTGGTTGGGGCTATAGCCCCACTATTGATAGTGACAATGGCGCCCTAGAGGCACAGTTTTCTTGGCCTGCTTCGCCTTTGGCATTTGATATAAAATACGCATCTGGCGATTTTGGCCTGCGAGTGAAAAAAGGACAGTTTGCTGAATCTCCCGGCGTCACAGGTAGCTTGAAAATTTTGTCATTGCTAGATGTTGGGCGTTTGGTGCAACATATAAAGTTGGATTTTAGCGATATTTTCAGTGATGCATACCAGTTTGATAACATCGGTGCGCATTATAGTATTGTTGACGGTGTGGCGCGGACGGTGGTGCCAGCTAGTTTTAATTCGTCTTCTTTGGAACTTAGCCTAGATGGCTACATTGATTTTAAGAATCGTACCGTTGATAACGATCTGTTTGTCACAATTCCAGTAACTGATAAGTTGTCATTTGCTGCACTGTTAGTGGGTTTGCCTCAACTTAGTGGCGTGCTTTATGTGGTCGACAAACTGGTAGGTGGTGAGTTGTCGACTTTTACCAGCGCTCGCTATGGCGTTACAGGAAATCTGGATAAGCCTGATGTAGCGTTGAGAAAAATGTTTGATGCCAATAATCAACCCAAGTCTTTAGATGAAAGGGTCAACAATGTCTTTAAGCTCCAGTAAGCCTGTGTTGCAAATGACATCGAGGGCGGCGGTAATACAAATGGTGAGTGGGCAAGATGTGGCAACTAATTTGCTTATGGCTCGCAACCAGCTTGAACATGCCAAGCAGCAAGGGGCATTGTTGGCCTTGTTGCCAGAAAATTTTGCCGTTTTTGGCAGCCGACAATTGCAGGCTCGTGGTGAAGCTGAACTGAGTGTTCAGGGCCCGTTACGGAGCTGGATGGCTAAACAGGCCAAAGATCTGGGCTTGTGGTTGGTCGGTGGGACCATTCCCTGTACCGATAACGCGACCCATTCACATCGAGTACGGGCTGCTTGTTTTGTCTATGATGATACCGGTCAAGAGGTGGCGCGCTATGACAAGATTCACTTATTTGATGCCGATGTAACAGACGCCCATGGCAGTTATCGTGAATCTGATAACTTTGAAGGTGGTGATGCCTTAGTTGTTGTAGAAACACCTATAGGTCGAATAGGACTTACTACTTGTTATGATTTGCGATTTGCAGAATTGCATACGGCTTTGGTGGCGAAAGGCGCGCAGGTGATTACCAATGGCGCAGCCTTTACTTGCGCTACTGGAGAGGCTCACTGGCATACCTTGTTGAAGGCTAGAGCAATTGAAACGCAATGCTACATATTAGCCGCAGCTCAGGGTGGGAGCCATGGCATACGAGAAACCTATGGCCACTCCATGATTATTGACCCTTGGGGTAATGTGTTGCAGGAAATGCAGCAGGGCGAGGGTTGTGTTAGTGCGAGTATCGACTTGGATTTTTTGCAGAAAGTGCGCCAAAAAATGCCTATAGGGCAGCATCGCCGGCTGTGATTTACGAAGGGTCAAGAAAAAACTAAAAGAGCCGGTCGTTGAAACCGGCTCTTTTGGTTTGTATCACCTTACAGGTGCTTGGCTATTTCACCTGTCATATCCTTGGCATCGCCAAACAACATTCTTGTGTTGTCCATAAAGAATAAGGGGTTTTGTACTCCAGCATAACCTGAGGCCATGCCACGCTTAAAGACGATAACGTTCTTGGCTTCCCATACATGAAGAATGGGCATGCCTGCAATGGGACTGCCAGGCTTCTTGGCGGCTGGGTTTACCGTATCGTTAGCACCGATTACCAGTACTACATCCGTGTCGGTAAAATCGTCATTGATTTCATCCATCTCCAAAACAATATCATAGGGTACCTTAGCTTCGGCCAATAGCACGTTCATATGGCCTGGTAAACGACCAGCTACAGGATGAATACCAAATCGTACATTCACGCCTTGGGCGCGAAGGCTAGCAGTAATATCCTGTACCTGGTATTGTGCTTGCGCGACGGCCATACCGTAGCCAGGCGTAATGATGACGCTCTTGGCAGAGGTCAGCATACCGGCCACTTCTTCGGCAGTGGTGCTGTGGATTTCGCCTTCTTCTTCTTCGTCGCTAGCAATAGGGTCGTTGCCGAATCCACCAGCAATTACTGAGATGAAAGAGCGGTTCATGGCGCGACACATGATGTAGCTAAGGATGGCGCCAGAAGAGCCAACCAAAGCACCAGTGACAATCAACAAGTCATTCCCTAACAAGAAGCCTGCTGCCGCTGCGGCCCACCCTGAATAAGAGTTCAGCATAGAGACAACAACTGGCATATCGGCACCACCAATGGAGGCCACTAGATGCCAGCCAAATATAAGGGCAATAACGGTCATTATAATTAAATAGGTATCATTGCCACCTTGGTTAACAAACTGGGTCAGCATGACAGCACTAACAACCAAGGCTAGCGCATTTAATTTGTGTCGGTGGGGTAAGTTCAGGGCCTTGGAAGACATGATGCCCCGTAGTTTGCCGAAAGCGACAATGGAACCGGTGAAGGTAACTGCACCAATAAATACACCTAGAAATACCTCAACTAAGTGGATATTCTGCATCACAGGCTCTAGAGTGGGGTGATCTAGATAGCTGTTGATACCTACAAATACAGCAGCCAAGCCCACAAAACTGTGTAACATGGCCACCAGCTCTGGCATTTCCGTCATTTCGACGCGCTTGGCTAGATAAATGCCAATAACGGCACCTATCAGCATGGCGATGATGATATAACTCAAACCTGTGCTAAGACCAATCACTTTGGGACTTAGCAAAGTTGCTACCAGAGCAATACCCATGCCAGCGATACCATACCAGATACCTCGTTTGGCGGATTCTTGTTGGCTTAGACCAGCTAGCGCCAGAATAAAAAGCACGGCGGCAATAATGTAAGCCGTTGTAACCATACCTGCTTGCATTGTCGTCTCCTACTTTTGGAACATTTTTAACATGCGTTTGGTGACAAAAAAGCCACCGACGATGTTAATGGTTGCGATTAATACTGAAATCAGTGCCAATATTGTTACCAGATTAAGCTCGTTGCCAACCTGCAATAGGGCACCTACTACAATGATGCCAGATACGGCATTGGTAATGGCCATCAGTGGTGTGTGTAAGGCATGGGCCACATTCCAAACGACGTAGTAACCTATGACACAAGACAGAATAAATACCGTGAAGTGACCTAAAAAAGGTGCTGGTGCATACATGGCAATCCAAGCCATAAGGGCAACGCCTGCAGCGCCTAGGCCGTGTTTAAGTCCCTTAGGCATTTCAGCTTTTGCTGGTTCCACTGATGCCGCCGTTTGCTCTTGTTTAGGCGCCGGTGCAGCGGCTACCTGAATCGGTGGTGCTGGCCAGGTGACCTCGCCATCTTTAGTGACCGTAACTCCGCGTTGTACAGGGTCTTCAAAATCAATTTTGAGGGTGCCGTCTTTTTCTGGCGTTAACAGCTTTAGCAAATTCACTAGGTTGGTGCCATATAGCTGTGAGGCTTGGCTTGGTAGGCGCGCAGGCATGTCGGTATAACCGATGACGGTAACGCCGTTGTCTGTGGTAATAACTTCACCAGCTGAGGTCAGGTCGCAGTTGCCACCACCAGCTGCTGCCAAATCGACAATTACACTACCAGAAGCCATGCTGGCTACCATCTCTTTGGTAATTAGTTTAGGAGCCGGCTTACCAGGGATCATGGCGGTGGTAATAATAATATCCACGTCACGAGCTTGCTCAGCGAATAGTGCCATTTCGGCTTCGATAAAGGCTTTGCTCATAACCTTGGCATAACCATCACCAGAGCCGCTTTCTTCTTCCATATCCACTTCTAGGAACTCAGCTCCCATGGAGTTGATCTGTTCCTTTACTTCAGGGCGAGTATCAAAAGCGCGTACGATAGCACCGAGTGAACCGGCCGCCCCAATGGCCGCAAGGCCTGCAACACCAGCACCAATGATCAATACTTTCGCAGGAGGTACTTTACCCGCCGCGGTGATTTGACCCGTAAAAAAGCGGCCAAAGTGATGGGCTGACTCGACCACGGCGCGATAGCCGGCGATATTGGCCATGGAACTCAAAGCATCCATAGACTGTGAGCGCGAGATACGTGGCACCGATTCCATAGACATAACGGTCATGTTGCGTTCAGCCATGATCTGTAATTGGGCTTCATTCTGAGCTGGTGCGATAAAGCTTATCAGGTTGGCACCGTCAAGCAGAAGGTCAAGTTCGTTGCATCCCTGGCCGGGGTGATCTTGAATTGGGTTAACCTTCAGAACCAAATCACTCTGGTAGACACTCTTTGTATCAGCACTAATGCTGGCACCGGCATCAATGTAGTCTTGATCGTTAAAGTTTGCTGCCAAACCTGCTCCCGCTTCGACGCTAACGTCATAACCGAGTTTTAGAAGCAGGGTAACAGTCTTGGGGGTGGCGGCAACGCGAGTTTCGCCTGCCATGGGTTCCTTTGGAATGCCTATAAGCATGTTGTGGTACCTTAGTGGTTGTGCCAATTATACGATGGCTTAACTAAAAAAGTTATAAGTTTATAGCAATTAAGAATATCAGTATTTTTTATCAGAATCTAGCAATTATGTGTCGCGTAAGCGATAACGAACTCTGATAAAAGCTGATAAGTAAATCTTATACTACTTTTGTCTAGGTGTCATACCTGTAACGTCTAAAAAACCATTATTATGTCGACCATTCATGGTGTTGATGGCCCTGTTAAAAATGGCAGAAGTTCAGCGTACTGGAGAAGCAATATGTTTGGTGCCTACCTTGCACTGCTAGATAGTACCTTGATTTGTATTATTTTAGTAAAATAACCAAAAAATTCAGTTGCTTAGAGAAAGTGTTTTTTTTTAAACTTAGAAATCTTGCCACTCATCTTGGTCGTCATTCAGCTCATCAAACTCAGTGCTTGGCTTGTTTGAAGAAACTTCAGCAGTGGGCTCTAGGGCAGGTGCAGATAACTCCGCCGTAACTTGTTGGTAGGTTTCAGTGAGTGGTTGTTCCTGAATATTTGTAACTGTAAAGAAACTCATTTGTTGCTTCATGTTTTGAGTTTGCTCACTGAGTGAACTGCATGCCGCAGAAGACTCTTCTACTAGAGCGGTATTTTGTTGGTTGACACTTTCCAACTGGCCCACGGCTGTGTTGATTTGCATAATAACTGAGTTTTGCTCCGCAGTTGCCGTGGAGATTTCACGCATAATGTCATCAACCTGATTTACTGAGGCTTGGATGTCTGTCAAATTTTCTCCAGTACGGTGCACCAAGTCACGACCTTCTTGTACGCGGTTGGCACTATCCTCGATCAGGCCCTTAATTTCCTTGGCAGCATCTGCAGCACGTTGGGCCAAGGTTCGCACCTCTCCGGCAACGACCGCAAAGCCACGACCATGTTCTCCAGCTCTCGCTGCTTCCACGGACGCGTTAAGTGCTAAGAGGTTGGTTTGGAAAGCGATGCCATCAATTAAAGAGATGATAGAAACAATCTTTTCGCTGGAATTTTCGATAGCCGCCATAGCCTCCACCGCTTGTTTTACCACACCTACACCCTGATTGGCTGACTCGGTAGCGTTGGAAATCAACCCTGTCGCTTCTGTCGATCGGTTGGCATTATGTTCTACGGTAGAAGACATCTCCTCGAGGCTGGCCGAGGTTTGCTCTAAGGATGCCGATTGCTCACTAGTGCGTTGTGCCAAATCACCACAGCCATCGCTAATCTCTGTCGCATTGGTGGTGACTGTCTCGGTAACTTCTATGACTGAAGTAATCGCACTTTCCATATTGTCGATTGAATTGTTGAGTGCCGACTTCAGTTGATCAAGACGACCTAAGTAGTGGCCATCAACACGACATGTCATGTCGCCTTGAGCCATGAGTTCGGACATAGCGGTCGTTTCGTTAATAGCCTTTGATATGGCCTCAATAGATTGATTGACACCTTGTTTCAAGGTTTCCAGGTCACCACTGAGAGTCACTTCTATGCGCTGGTCAAAGTCACCATTGGCGGCAGCATTCATGACATGGTTAATTTCACCAATGGCTGTTTGCATCGTTTCCATGGTGTTGATCAAGGTATTGTGGAAGTCACCTTCTACCTTGATATCATCCAAACGATAACTAAACTGGCCTGTGGCAAGGGCATTCAGTACCTGCTTCAGGGCAGTCATGGTCTGTTCTACACTGTCTGCTGAACTGTTGATACCGTTTTTCAATAGTGCTAGATCGCCTTTAAAGTCGGCCTCTATGCGTTGCTCGAACTTACCAACAGCCACCTTGCCAACGACTGTGTTAGATTCGTTAATAGCGGCTTGCAGAGAAGAAAGATGCTCATTAACCACTTTTGCCATGTCACCAATTTCCCCACCGGCTTCGGTGTGGTCACTGCGCTTGGAGAAGTCACCACTTTGACCTAGTTGGGTAAACATATTGGAGAGGCTAATGATGGGATTGCTTATAGAGCGCGATACGATCCAAGCAAAGCCAATGATGAGAATGAGACCAATGATGCCGACGCTGCCCATCACCTTCACAAGGTAGTTTGTAGAGGCAAAAGCTTCAGCTTCGTCTATTTCCGATAATAAGGCCCATTGTGTGCCAAAAATATCTAAAGGTGTATAGGCAGACAATACCGGATTACCGTTGTAGTCGATGATAATTTGAGTACCGGCCTCGCCACTCAATGCAGCGGCTGAAGCTATAGAATCGACACGTCCAAGTTCAGGGTTGGCAAAAGAGGCGACAACGGAATGATTAGTAGGATCAAGGTAGGAATCAGAGCGCATTAGATTGTCGGGGCCAACTAAATAGGACTCACCAGATTGACCCATGCCATCGCGCTGGCCCATGATGGCGTTCACGGTATCCAAAGGCAGTTGTAGGGCGACGATAGCTTCTACTTCACCATCGGCATTAATAATTGGTTCGGCGACGAAGCTAGCTGGCTCATTATTGCTGGGTGCATAGGGCTTAAAGTCAGCAAACGCTAAACGTTTGTTCTCTAGGGCTTCGCGGAACACAGTGCCCAAGCCAGAGTCTGCATAAGCACCGGTTATCAAGTTAGTTTGATAATCGTCTTCCTTGGCTACCGTGTAAAAAATATAACCATCAGGGTTAATCAAAAATAAGTCGTAGTATCCGTACAGTTCAATGTAATCACTATAGAAGTCTTGTTTGTGGCCTTCTATATGAGGAACAAAAGCTTCGGCAACATCGATTTCTGATAACAGGGCCCAGTTAAGCTGTTCAAACTGGAAAGGAGAATATGCTGAAAGTACAGGGTTGCCGTTATAGTCAATGATCACGGTGCTTTTTGTGTTGCCGGCTAAAGCGTCGGTCACTGCAGCCGTAACTGCTTTGCCTGTTTCTGGGTGGCGAAAAGATTCGACTACAGAGTGGGCCACGGGATCCAGATACGAGTCAGAACGCATCAGGTAGTCTTCACCTACCAAATAGGTCTCGCCACTTACACCCAAACCGGCACGTTCATTCATAACGTTTGTGATTTTGTCCAGTGGGATTTGGAATACCAGGTTGCCAAGGCGCTGCTCAGCAGAAAATATTGGTGTCGCTATAAATGCTGCAGGGGCATTGTAGGAGGGTGAGTATAGGGCCATATCAGAAATGGCTATTTCCCCATGATTTAATTCACTGCTACGACGAGCCACTTCGGCAAAACCCGTATCGGCGTACGGACCCGAAAGCAAATTGGTTGCATAATCGAGTTCTTTGAATACTGAATATACAATGTCGCCATCGGTATTCACAAAAAAGATATCGTAGTATCCAAATTCTTGCAAAAACTGCCGCACCACGGGGTGGTATTCGGCGTGAAGTTGGCTGTATTGGCTGCCATCTTTGGCTTGATCCATCACTTCCTTGCTGCCCAATGGATTAGGGTTGTCTTGGATATAACGAGTTTGCATAACCTTGGCGATGGATTGGATGTCCATCATGGCGTCTAAGTCAGCACGGCTTTGGTTTTGTTCTTCAAACTGAGGGTTGAACTCGTTGATGTAATACTGGCCCATACGCTTCATATCAGTATCGGCTTGGGTGCTGGTAATGGATGTTTCTATATCGTGGAAGGCGCCATCCATTCTTGCCATTCCTTGGGTCACTACTTGGCTGTTGGCAAAGGTCAATACTTGGCTTTTGACGGTGTCTAGGTAGGCTTGTATACCGTTGGCTTTGTTATCACGTATAGCCTCGAGCTTAGACATGGCATCTTGACGCAGGGTAGCGACGGTTTCACGCAATACCTGCATGTCATGCTTGGTCTTGGCAATGTAGTTTTCCATCTGTGCTTTCTTGATGCCTCTCACGGCTTCAAGCTGGTTGAAAGACTGGGCTTCTAGGGCGGTACTGGCATTATTGAGAGCAATAGCACCCAAGATGGCAAAAGGGACAATGCCAACCAGTAAGAAAGAGCTTATTAACTTTTTACCTAGACTCAGGTTGCTAAAATTCATAGGGTCTCCTTGCACAGTGCAACGTGTTAGTGGGGAGCATTAATGGTGCTGGCACCTCGCAGTCTCAAGTTGCTGCAATGTCTATCCATATTGTTAGGCGGCCGGTGTTTAGCGATCAGGCCGCCACGTTGCTCTTTGATAGTAACATATGGTATGTGTAATTCATTACTTTTTATTCTGATTCGTTTGGTGCACACTACACCCTTAATTCACCCAGTCAGCTTTTTAAGGAACGTATATTGGCTCAGTTATATTTCTATTACTCCTCCATGAATGCTGGAAAATCTACCTCGCTTTTGCAGTCCGCCTACAATTATCAAGAAATGGGCATGCATGCCTTTCTTATGACGGCAGCATTAGATGATCGGTATGGTGTTGGGGCGATTACTTCGCGCATCGGGCTGTCTGAACGTGCTGATTTGTTTTCCAATAGTACGGATTTGTTGCACCACATCCGGAATAAGCACACATCGTCAAATATTGATTGTGTACTGATAGATGAAAGCCAGTTTTTAACTCGCCAACAAGTATTACAGTTAACCCGGGTGGTTGATGATTTAAATATTCCGGTACTTTGTTATGGCATTCGCTCAGATTTTCAAGGCGAACTGTTTACCGGTAGCCAATATTTGTTGACGTGGGCAGATAAGTTAATAGAGTTAAAGACCGTTTGTTGGTGTGGCCGTAAAGCAACGATGGTGGTGCGTAAGAACACCGAAGGGCAAGTGATTACTCAGGGCGAACAGGTGCATATAGGTGGTAATGATACATACCAGTCTTTATGTCGTAAGCACTTTGCTAAACACCATTGGCAGGCAGAATAATCATCAAACCTTTGACGGCGTCAAAGGTGTTTGTGGCAGTGGCTACTAAGTATTGGGCATAACCGGTAAAGCGTTGGCTTGTTTATAGTTTAAGCCAGTGATTCAACCCCGTTGAAGCATTGTTACCGTATTCGGTTTAGGTTGTTTTTGTTGAGGCCAAACGATAAGTAAAGCGCAATAAAGCCTTTTTAAGGGGCGCAGTTGATTACATTTAGTCAGGAGAATAATAATGCGAACCCCGACGTCTACTCACACTATTATAGAGTGGGAAAACTTTTATATCACTCTAGCTGATGGTACTCGTTTGGCTGCCCGAGCCTGGTTGCCGGAAGATGCAACAGCGTGTCCTGTACCAGCCATTTTAGAATATATCCCTTATCGTAAAAGAGACGGCACAAAAACTCGTGATGAGCAAATGCATCCATATTGGGCTCGCTACGGTTATGCTTGTGTGCGCGTCGATATGCGTGGCTGTGGTGAGTCGGAGGGCCTATTGCTGGATGAATATTTGTCCCAGGAATTGGACGATGGTGTGGAGGTCATAAATTGGCTTGCCCAGCAACCTTGGTGTACCGGTAAAGTAGGCATGATGGGTAAATCTTGGGGAGGATTTAATTGCTTGCAAATAGCCGCTCTGCAGCCAGAACCACTGCAAGCAGTCTTAACTGTTTGCTCCACAGACGATCGTTATGCTGACGATATTCACTATCGGGGAGGCTCGTTGCTGACAGAGAATTTTAGTTGGGCGGCCACCATGACTGCCATTATGAGCAAGGCACCTGATCCCCTTATACAAGGCAGTGACTGGCGTGAAGTTTGGTTATATCGTTTGCACAACATGCCTTTATTGGCTAAAACTTGGCTACAACATACCTACAAAGATGATTATTGGAAACATGGCTCCATTAACGAAAACTACGCCCAAGTAAAAGCCGCGGTGTATTGCGTGGGTGGATGGGGTGATGCCTATAGCGTGACTATTCCCCGCATGATGCAGGGGTTGCCCGGCCCTAAAAAAGCCCTTATTGGTCCTTGGGCGCATAAATATCCACATTTTGCGGCCCCTAAACCGGAAATAGACTTCTTGCGCGAAGCGAAGCGTTGGTGGGATTACTGGCTTAAAGATATTGATAACGGCATTATGGATGAGCCACCTATTGCCGCCTATCTGCAGGATCCAGTGCCGCCGCAAGCCTATTACGCTGAGCGGTCTGGTAGCTGGTTAGAAGGCCAGCAATGGCCATTGCAAAGCCAGTCGCAGACCTGGCACTTGCAAGCATCTGGAGTTCTGTCCGCTACCCCCATGGATACAAATCAAAAAAAGCAGGTTTCCCTTGCTAGTCCACAGACAACTGGGGCAGGTGGTGGGGAATACTGTGTCATTTGGTGTGGCGCTGATTTTCCAACGGATCAGCGACTGGATGATAGTTATAGTGCGTGCTTTGACAGTATGGAGCTCGATCAAGCCATTAACTTGATGGGCGCACCGGAACTGACATTAAGTGTTACTAGTGATCAGGATTGCGGGCAACTAATTGTACGTCTGTGTGACGTGGCGCCCGATGGGAGCAGTAAGCGCGTCAGCTATGGTGTTCTCAATCTGGCGTTGCGCCACGGCCTAGATGCGCCTAGTGCCATTGTTCCAGGACAGCCCATGCGTGTGCATATTAAGCTGGATGACACGGGATACCAATTCCCAGCTGGGCATAAGATTCGAATAGCCATCAGTAATGCCTATTTTCCATTACTTTGGCCTAGTCCTAAGTCCACTCGGTTACAACTATTGTTAGAAGAATCTCAGTTTACGATGCCATTGCATGATGGTAGCCAAGTTATGCAGCGAGATTTAGGAAGCGCTTATGTGCCAGAGGTGGAGGCTGTCGAGAGCTTGCGTCCTGCTAAGCAAAAGCGCTCCAACTTGACCGATGCCGAAACAGGACAAGTGACCACGTTAATTGAAGATGATTTTGGCAAAGAACGATTTGTCGACTATGATTTGACGCTGGGTCAAACCTGCGTAGAACGACACAGTGTGATGCCTAATGACCCTCTTTCTGCTCGTAGCCAATGTACTTGGCATACGCAGCAACAACGACAGGATTGGGAGCTAGCAACTTGTGTTGCATTGGATGTGACCTGTGATCAGAGTTTCTTCTACCTAAGCGCTAGTGTGGTTGCTACAGAAGGCAGTGAAACCGTGTTTGAAAAACACTGGCAGGAGCGAGTTGCTCGGGGCACGGTCTAAAGTCTCAGGGCACGTGGCAAAGGTGTGCTTTGGTTTGAAAGAATAAATCCGCTTAGTCTTGGGCAGGATATCGAGGGGGCAGCAGGAGGTGTTTGATGAGTGGGCTAGATGACCAGGTGCAAGCTTTTGTTGACTATACACTGGATTTCTATCCAGAGCATGCCGTTGCTGCATCGGTCAAACAGCAGCGTCAATGGTATGATGATTTGTGTGCTGAATTCCGCACATCAAGGCCGGCATACCTGTTGGTGAATGACGAGTTGGTAGCGGTTGAAGATGGCCATCAAGTTCCTGTTCGCACCTACGCCATTGGCCCGCAGCCAAGTCAGCAGCAGGTACTTTATTGTCATGGTGGTGGTTTTGTCTTGGGGGGCCTAGATAGTCATGATGATGTGTGTGCTGAAATTGCTCATCGTTGCCAGGTGGACGTCGTGTCTGTGGACTATCGTTTGGCTCCTGAATACCATTATCCACAAGACCTGAATGATGGTTTGGCCGTGTTGGATAAGTTGTTGGCCCGCGGCCATCAAGTGGTTCTGGCTGGAGATAGCGCGGGGGGGGCAATAAGCGCATGTATGGCCAACAAACGTTTGCCTGTTTGTGGCCAAGGCATTGTAGGCCAAGTGCTGATATACCCTTCACTGGCCAAAGACAGGACAACGGCCTCCATGACCAAGCATGCTAATGCCCCCATGCTGACAGTAGCGGATATGGAATATTATATGTACATGCGCACTAATGGTGCGCCAGTGCCCTTGACGGACCCTGGCTTTGTAGCCATGGCTTGCACTGATTTTTCAGCCTTGCCCCCAACCTATTTATTTCCCGCCGAAGTAGACCCATTGTGTGATGACTGTGCTATTTATGCGCAGGCCCTAAGTATGGCAGGAACGCCCGTGACTAATCATCTTGCTTTGGGGCAAGGTTTAGTGCATGGCTATTTGCGGGCGCGTAATACCAGTGATCAAGCCAAGACTAACTTTGCGGCTATTTGCGCTAGCATCAGCCAGTTGTTGGCTTAAGCCACTTTTAGTATTTCAAACAATTGATCTTTGGGCTTCAAGGGCATTTTTGTGAGTCCTTCAAAGTCGCAGTGCTTGAGTGAGGCGCCAATGCTAGCGCTTTACCGGGTGGCTTTGATTGATCAATATTGGCGCTAGTAAAATAGTGGTATCAATTACCCCAGCGACTGTTGGAATTATTATTGGGTGGTGTGTTTATTGGATAATTGTTGGAATGCGGCTAGGGCCGCGTTTCGTGATTGCTTTAGATCTACTATAGGGTTTGGATAGGTGCTACCTAATGTGATACCCGCAGCTTTAAGCACCGGTGCTGGTGCTTGCCATGGGCAGAAAAGATATTTGTTAGGCAAGGCTGCGATTTCAGGGATAAATTGGCGCACATAGTCACCCGAAACATCAAATTTTTGCCCCTGAATAACAGGATTAAAGATACGATAGTAGGGTGCGGCATCAGCGCCGCAACCTGCTATCCACTGCCAACTGGCACTATTGCTAGCCAAGTCTGCATCCACCAGCGTATCCCAAAACCAGCGTTCTCCATGTTGCCAATGTAAGCGCAGGTTTTTGACTAAGAAGGAACTGGTTATCATGCGCACACGGTTATGCATGAACCCCGTTTGCCAAAGTTCTCGCATACCCGCATCAACCATAGGTATACCAGTTAGCCCTTTCTGCCAAGCTGTCAATAATTGCATATTTTCGGTCCAAGGGAATGCATCAAATTTGGTGTTTAAATTTTGGTTTGGTAGGTTTGGATGATGATAGAGTAAGGAATAGGAAAATTCTCTCCAGCCTAATTCACTGCAAAACATTTGGATATGTTCGTTGTCGCCCATATGCTGCGCTGCATGCCAAACTTGGTTTGGTGACAGTTCGCCAAATCGTAGGTGGGGTGATAGCTTTGAAATATAGGGCTTGGCTGGGATGTTGCGCCCATCTTTATAAAACAGCAGCGCCTCTTTAAGAAAGTGTTGCAAACGAGTATAAGCGCCTTCTTCGCCAATATCCCAGTGTGGCTCGAGCTTTCTGTGCCACTGCTCTTTGGTTAGTAGTTGTGAGTTTTCTAGCTGGAAGGCCCCTCGTTCATCATCAAGGCATGTCACATGCTTAGGAGCTGGCAGTGGGGGTCTTGGTGGCTCAGCCATTAAGCAGCCATTGCGATAAAAAGGGGTAAAAACCTTATATGGAGTGCCATCGCTTTTGCTGATTTGCCAAGGCTCCCAAAGTAAAGAGCCGTTGCTGCTGATTACTGACACGCCCTTCGCTTGCAAGTGTTGTTTGAGGGCCGTATCTCTGGCGATTTGCCAAGGCTGGTAGCATCGATTCCAATACACAGTTTGGACATCAAATCGGGACAAAATATCGTCAAATACTTCTTTGGCATTGCCTTGATGAATAGACAGCTTGCCCTTTAATGATTGGTCAAGTGCGGTAAGGGAATGATGCAGCCAGTAGCGGCATGCCCCCCCCAAAGCATGTTGTCCAGCATTGATATCATCAATGATATAGATGGGCAACACATTGTCATGCTGGCTGGCATTAGTTAATGCTGGGTTATCGGCAAGGCGCAGGTCCTGACGGAACCAGCAAATTGAAATAGAATTATTCATGTCCCTTTTGGTGAGTGTTCCATTGTTGATGGCAAGCATGCATTGGCTATCAGTGTTGCCATCTGTTCAAGAGCACCAATATGTGGCAGCAATGTCAATTTTTTGTTTGGCCATGAAGGTATAAGAGCTTCAATAGTTTCTGGGATATCGTTCGTTACATGGTTACCAGCCGATAAAAAATAGGGTAAAACCAATAAGTCATCGATACCATTATTAAAACATTCATTGATCGCATCTGTTATTGAGGGTTTAGCAAATTCCAAAAATGCGATATGAACGCTACTCAGTTGGTGAGGTAAATGTGTAGCTACCTTGTCAGCAAGCATACTTATTTCGTTATTGGAGTCTTGTCTTCTGCTTCCATGGGCTATGATCAAAACACTTGGCATTGTGGTTTTTCCGTTCTTTGCTGAGTTGTTGTTGCTCAATAATAGTTAAGACACTGTTGTTGGGTAGCCCCCAGTCATCAACGTCTTGATCATTATTGTATGAGTGTATCAGGTTGTGCACTAGGTCACATTTTCTGGCTTTGCTATGAGATCTCCTATTGCCACTAACAGGTTGGGGAAGTGAAACTTGAAGCCACTGTTCAATAATTTGGAAGGAGTGAGTCGTTGGCTGTCGAGCAACAGGCAAGCCGATTCACCGAATATATACAGCAGCAGCTTTTTGGGTAAAGATAACACGGCTATACGATTCAAAACTTGCGCCAATGTTCGGGTAAACTCATAGTTTGTCACCATATGAGGTGCGACTAAGTTTACTTCACCGGATAATTCCTTATGTTGCAGTATATGGTCGATAGCATAGACTGTATCTTGATAATGAATCCATGGCATGTATTGTTTGCCATTGCCCATAGTTCCTCCTAAATGTAATTTGAATGGTGTTAGCAACTTTGTCATGGCGCCGCCTTTGGGGGCCAAAACAATGCCAGTACGTAGCAAAATCACACGAGTAAACGGTTGTGCTTGTTTGGCAATGGCTTCCCAGCGCACGCAAAGAGAGGTTGGATAATCAATGGCCTGTACTTCAGCTGTCTCATCAATAATTTCTTCTGCTCTATGCCCATAAACCCCTGCCGCAGAGCCACTAAGAAAAACCGATGGCGGAGCTTGGCTGGCAGCAAATAAGTCTGTTAAGTGCTGCGTAGTCTGCCAGCGACTTTGGGCGATAATGTTTTTTTGCTTTTCACTCCAGCGTTTTTCATTGATAGGCTCACCAGCCAAATTAATGACCGCATCAAATTGGTCTAAATTGGCTAAGTTATTTAGTGAATTAATGAGAGTGACGTGGCTTGGGAGCTGTTTTTTAGCCTGGTTTATTGAGCGAGTGAGAACGGTAAATTGGTAGTCTTTAAAGTAATTTATAAAATGACTTCCTATCAGCCCGGTACCCCCTGTCATTAGTATTTTCATAATGATCTCGCTAATTAGTGAGGCACGAGGTGGAACCGATCAAACTAGCCACTGACCAGGCTAATGATGGCTTACTCACTTGCGAGCAAGAAGCCAGTGGCAAGTATTGCTGATAGCAATATATAGAGCCGCTTGTATAAAAGCCCTGTTGGTTATACATGGTTTGCTAGTCCGAGCTTGTCTGGATAGGGAGAGAAGTAATGTTGTTGTTTAAGGTAAGCATCATCGGATAGTGTGAGGTAATGTTGTAATAGAGTCAGTGGGGCCGCTAATGGCAGTTCCCCAATACGATATCGATTTATGACCGCAACGAGGTGTTGACGAGTAGTGCTAGTCAAATGGCGTCTAAGGTGCCCAAGTAGGTGTTGTAACACATTGGTCTGCTTAGATCGGGTCGCCGGCTTACTTAGAGCGCTCATTAATAACCTGAAGTACTGGGTAGCAATGCTAGCAATAGATGGCCCTTGGTGAGGTTGGGAAAGAAGTTGCCCCATACGCTTCAATGTTTCTGGGTTATGGGCCATTAACAAATATTTATGTTGGCTATGGAAGGCAAGTAGATTGGCGATGCTTGTATTGCTCATTACATCACGCTGATAGCGATAGTGCACATAGACTCGCATGACAAAGTTTTCTAGTAAATGAGCATCATGCAAACGCCCCTCTTCCTCTATAGGCATTAAAGGGTATCGTGCCTGCAAAGCTTGGGCGAATAATCCTTGGCGTCGTAGCGGATGAGGGTGGCCGTTGGTCTGATAAACCTTGACTCGTTCCATGCCACAACTAGGGGAGTTTTTCATCAATATATAGCCGTGCAAATGACTAAATGAGTCAAGATGTTCGCTGAAGCCCCCTATCAGTTGTGATGTTAAATCTTCTTCTGGTTGCCGTGGATTAATAAGCTGTGGCGAGTCCGGGTTACCCACTAAACGCATGCTTGGTCTGGGAGTCGAAAAGCCAGCCATGACTTCGGGGCAAAAGGAGCGCCAATTGAAATACTGGTTGAGTGTTTGCAAACACAGTTTTGACTGGCTATGCCCACCATTATAACGAACCGGCATACCGATCAAACAAGCACTAATGCCAACCTCTATTTTATTTTGGCTTTTGGAAAGACTGATAGATAATGGGTTTTTGTTTGACATTTTTATACCCCTAGTTAAGCGCTCAAATTGTTATGTTGTATAACATTGCTTCATCAATTTTTAGCAACTGCCTAGCAAAAATATCAAAATGAACAGATAATTGCAAATATAAACAGTTAAAAATGGCTTATTTATTTGCAATAAATTATACAAAAAATTATGCATAAAATGAAAAGATTAATAAATTGTGCTTTTTTTGGTATTTCAGATTGTTACCTTTGCGCTTGATAGTTGCTTGTATGAGCATGTTGTTGGTGTTTGAATCTATCTAGATCGCTATTGGTATTTTATGTCTAAGTTTTGAGTAATTTGTGTCCAGTTTTATTTTTTGCACAAGCTAAGAGTCAGCTAATAATAATTAACTGAGAAGTGTCTTCTATTTTGATTGTTTTAAAGCGCAGCCCTTAGAAAATATTTAGAGCTTTAGATGATGGTTTTAGAAAGCAATAGCGATTAAACTTACCCTATGAAATTAGATTTATTCCCCATTCGTATACTTTCTGAAAGAACCGGTGTCCCTAGTTCGACGATTAGAGCCTGGGAGCGCCGCTATGGCATTTTGGAAGCTCAACGCACGCTATCTGGTCATCGTCACTATAACGAGCAAGATGTGCTCTATGTAAAGAACCTTGTTCAATGCATGGAGCAAGGTTATACGATTAGTAAGGCTATTCGTGAATTAAGTGCATTGAAGAATAAGGGTGAAACTTTTAAACAACAAGTGCAGCTTACGTTAGATGAGCAGTTTCACCATCTCATTGAAGAATTATTGCAAGCAATCAGTATTTTCGATCAGCCTAAGCTAGATGTGATTTATCAGCAATCTTTGGCACTATACCCAGTGGATGTGGTGACTGAAAAAATATTGCGACCGGTATTGGTACATTTGGGTCAACACTGGAGAGAGGACAAATTAGGTGTGGCAAAAGAGCACTTTTTTGCTACCTATTTACGCAATAAAATTGGTGCGCGCTTACATCACGACATCATTGGTGATGGGCCTTTGTTGATCGTGGCTTGCTTGCCAGGAGAGTTTCATGAACTAGGCAGTTTGTTGTTTGCGTTATTTGCAAAATCCCAAGCTTATAAAGTGATTACTATGGGTGCCGACTTGCCCTTAGATCAGGTGCCCGATATTGTGGACACGACTTCAGCGTCAGCTGTTATTCTAGCTTCAAGCAGTTTGCATATTGATGCTAATCTTGCGGATCAGTTATCTGATTTGGCGAAGAAAGTGTCAGTGCCTATAATGTTGGGTGGCACGACAAGCAAAGGTGTATCCATCGATCGTGTTGTGTCTTTGGGTGATAATTTGACAGAAGCCCTGCAACAAGTCGGTGAATGCTTGTTAAGTTGGCATAAAGCCTTGCCGGCAGATTAGGCCGCTCATATTAGTAATCTATGGGCAGTCAGATGTTGCCCCTATTGGCTATAAAAACTGCTAAAGACTTGGCGTGCATAGGCTTAATCAGCCACTAAATACTTGCCAGATGAACGGCCCAAACAACAAGTTGATAAAACAGCTTATGGCCAAAAAAGGGCCGAAAGGAATGTGTGGGTTAAATTCTACTTTGCTTAGGCGCAGGATGAATACCCATACAATCCCCGCTGTGCTAGCTACTAACAAGACTATGGGCAATGCATGCCAGCCTAACCAGGCGCCAATGGCTGCTAGCAATTTGAAATCACCGTAGCCGATACCCTGCTTGCCAGTTGTTAAAAAGAAGCCTTGGTGAACCAGCCATAAGCAAAGATAGCCTCCAATGGCACCCCAAACGGCCGCTTCTAGGCTGGTAAATGTGCCTAATGAGTTAGCCAGCAGACCTAACCATAGTAAGGTTAAGGTGAGCTGATCTGGCAGTAGTTTTGTGTCTATATCAATGCACGCTAAAGCGATTAATATATAGACTAAAAGAAGGCTCAGCAGGGCCTCCAAACTGGGCCCCATAATCCATGCCAGTACCATCCCCAAAAACACGGTTAGTAATTCAATCATAGGGTAACGAATACTAATAGTGGTTCCACAACAAGCACTGCGGCCTTGTTGAATTAAGTAAGAAATAACGGCAATGTTATGCCAAATTTTCAGTGTCGTATGGCACTTGGGGCAATGGGGGGTGAACAAACTTGGCGCTTGCTGTGTGGGTTGGCTAGTGGCTGGTGCCATGTCTAGTAGCTGTTTACACTCATTGCGCCAGGCCTGATGTAGCTGCATAGGTAAGCGGGCAATAACAACATTGAGCAAGCTTCCCGCGAGTAAACTAACTAGCGCAACACAAGTTAACCAAAGAGTTGGTTGGTTTATCATAGCTTGAGATAGTGTATGTAAGGACATGAAGATACTTGTGTTGGCGCCATACTTAAAATCAATGACTGTGAAAGGACGGTGAAGCTTGTGGTTACCTGCCAGTAGTCTTTGGTATTGGTCTACATGGCATGAACAGGCAGTTTAGCCCGAATAATGACGATCTTCAATGAGGGGTATTATAAACGCCAAGCATGGATATCAAATTCACTCTATAGAATTTACTTGGCTCCCCGACTTGATGCCTGATCACGTTGACTGGCATTATTTATTACAACCTCCCTGTGTAGGGACCTAAACTTGATGGTCAATTTTAGTAGATCATTCATAACCATAAGAAATGGGCGGTGAAGCCACTGATCAATTTAACCTTCCCTGAATGGCCCGCAGAAAAATATCAGCATATTGTTGGGCCGTGAAGGTAACTGGGTTGCCGCTAGCGGATGGGTCCACCGCCGACATCCGTCCCACTAATTCGGATTGCTGTTCATCGATACCAATCATGGACAGATTTTGGGGGATATCGAGGTCAGATCGCAACTGTATTATCCAGTTGAAAAAACCAGTGAAACTAGTGTCGGGTAGACCAATATAGCGGCCAAGCCGCTCAATCTTGTGCTCAATCTTTGCTTGATTGGCTTGCAATATATAAGGCATCAATATGGCATTGAGTAAACCATGGTGGGCGTTGTAGAGAGCCCCTAGAGAATGGGCTATTGCGTGCATTCCCCCGAGGCCTTTTTGGAATGCTGTTGCTCCCATGCTTGAGGCAACCAGCATGTGTGTCCTGGCCTCCAGATCTTGGCCATTAGCCACAGCACGAGGCAGATACTCTTTGACTAATCGAATTCCCTCTATGGCAATCCCTTCGGCCATGGGGTGGTAGGAGGAAGAGCAAAGTGCTTCGAGACTGTGAGACAAGGCATCCATGCCGGTTGCAGCGGTAATATGGGGCGGCAGTCCTAAAGTTAGATTAGGGTCGAGGATTACCAATGATGGCAGCAATAACGGATGAAATATTATGCGCTTTACCTGGTTATTTTCATCGGTAATGACGGCGGCACGACCAACTTCCGAGCCTGTGCCGGCGGTAGTGGGCACTGCGATAATGGGAGCCACTCCTGATGTTTTTACGCGCATCCAGTTGTCACCAATGTCTTCAAAATCCCACAGTGGCGCGGTCTGCCCGACCATGAGTGCTACCGCCTTGGCTGCGTCAAGTGCGGAACCGCCCCCAAATGCAATGACCCCATCATGGTTGCCTGCTTGATAAGCGACAACACCGTCTTCGACGTTTCTTCCCGTAGGGTTGCCCTGAACATTACTGAACTGCGCACATCGTAAACCTGCCTTATTGCAACCCATGACTGCCTCATCGATCATTGGTAGAGCCGATAACCCAGGGTCCGTGATTAATAAGGGAGCCCTTATATTTAAATTAATGCAGGCCTCGGCCAGCTCATTAACACGACCCGCGCCGATACGGATGTTGCTTGGGTAATTCCAATTTGCATTTAGGTTATTCATCAAACACCTCTTGCATAGTTATTTTTGTCGGCAAGTATTTTGCCTAAGTGAAGCTGTCATTTCGGCAGGGATTTGAAAGTCTTATACCTTGCCTTGGGATTCATCTATCAACCATTGTCGGAACTGCTTGGCTATGGGGCGCTCATTGCTACTGCCGGCACTAACTACATAATAGGCGGTGGCACATTGAATGGTGTGTCCAGTCAGGATTTCTAGCTTACCAGAAGTTAATTCTGATGTGAGTAAGTTTTTACAGCCTGGCAAAATGCCTTGACCCGACAGTGCTGCTTCTAGCGCCAGTAAGCCATTACCAAAGCGCCGTTCTTTGTAGTTAGTGGCGCTTTCTGGTACATATTGTTGACACCATTGTAACCAGCCACAGGGGTCTTTAAACCGAGACAAGGTGCTGCCCCACAATAATGGCTGCTTGGCAACCTAATGGTGATGTTTATGGATGGCACATGAAGCGCTAAGGCGAGCAAAGTTGAGGCTGTTACTAGGGTATGTTTGTTGGCCGTAGGATAGGTTATGTGCCTAATTACGCTAACCTGAAAGACAAAACAGGTTTATTCGGCCTACTCGGGGTATAATGTTCGTCATTTCAGTATGATGATTGGATTATCTTATGAGTAGTGATATTAACTACAAGAACAACCCCTTACATGGCTTGGGTTTGCAGACATTAGTGGAAGAAATCGTTGACCACTATGGTTTTGAAATACTCTATGCATACTTGCAATTGAACTGTTTTAATACTAACCCCAGCACCGCTTCCAGCGTTAAATTTCTCAAGAAAACCGAATGGGCGCGAGAGAAGGTCGAAGAGTTTTACCTCTATCAATTCAAGAGTCTGCCCAAAGCATCGGCGCGAGAATTCTCCATTGCGCCCCGTGATCGCATTGTTCCCGATGACCACCGCCCTGGCGAGCCAGCGTCATTAAGCTTGGAGGATGCCGCTCGCTTGCAAGTAATACGTGCAGAAAAAGCTGCTGAATATGAACGGGGTGGATTTAAAGGAAATAAAAACACCAGCCCTAGAAAACAGGCTGGGAGTGAGTCATATAGCGACAATACTCGGTCACACAGTACCAAGCAAAAGCAGCACAGGGAGGCCTATAATAAGGCGCCTGAAGTAACAGCCAGTGCGGCTTCACCCTCGACATCTTCTGACAACTTTGACCCTTGGGCCAAAGCCAAGAACAAGCTCAGCGATTAATCGGTGCCGCCAGGGCAGCCTTCTTTTTAGAACGTGTCTGTCTTGGCGTGCATGGGTAGTTGCATAACGCTTCACCAAATATCTTATTTCTGTAGCACTGATATCAACCCTGTTTATGGCTGGAATTCGAATACCCTATCCATAAGGTCTATTGATTGTCGGGCGTAATGGTCATCTTCCGTAGAGCGTTACGGAAGTTATGTATACAGTCGTCCCCAGCTTTAACCCGAGTTTCGCTAAAACTTATAGTAAGGTATAGTTTTAGTCGATTTCTGTGGCGGCTTGCAATGAGCACTCCCCACAGTGATCTGCAAGTGACTCTATAAAGAAAAGGAGAATAATAATGAGCTTGGCATTTATATTGAGAGTAGCGGCTGGCTGGATGGGGCTTTGGGCTGTCGGAATGTTTTTGGCTCCGCAAATGGTTCTAGAAGGCACTGGCTGGGAGATGACAGCTGGGATAGAAACGCTTATGCAGGGGATGGGCATGGCCTTTATTGGCCTTATAGTGGTTCATCTGGTCGCCGCTACTTTGGTGGAAGACGCAATGCAAAAATTAGCATTTTGGATAGCTATTGTGTGGGTAGCTAATCATATTCAACAGGCTTATTTTATGGCCAATGGTATATTTCCTGCTGATGGAAGAGGCATTTTTGGGTTAGTTGTCGGCTTTGTCATTGCCGGTATGCTTTACACTAAATCCAAGTCTAAGGCTTAATAAGTAGCTTAAGGGCAAAGGATTGAAAGTAAGGTTTTATTTTCAACAATAGGAATAAGCTTGAGCATCAATCCTTTGCATGTTACTGATAAATTAGCGCATAGGAATAATGCCTTGACGTCCAAGGCAGCGGGTCCATAGATCGCTTTCTGCTCGATTTCCATCCCGCTGTTCCTGTATTTGTACGATAAGTCGATCGTGACTATCAAAGGCTTCTAAAGAGTGCACCACTCCTTGTTTGGTGGCACGTTTAACTAGCCAGACTTGTTTGATTGCGTGCAAGTTGATCTCACAGCTATAGTGGTGGCCACTCACAGCAAGCGTGCTAGAGTCTTGGTTAATGTACAATATGGGTGTCTTAAGTACGTGCAGTATGCCTCGATTGCCGGCAAGAATTTTACTATTTAGATTGTGTTCCAAGCACTGTTGTAAAAACCTCGTTAACTGACAGCTGCTAATGGGGTGGGTCCATTGGCCTCGCATCAGTTTGATAGCATCAAGTAGGCCTAGCTTGAAGACGCTCAACATATCATAAAACTGGTGCACCTGTGTTAAAGATGCCCACATCTGTCTGAGTTCGTTGATTTCTACACTGGTAGGCTTGGCCTGTTGGGCGGCGACTTGCTGTTGTGCCGGCAGGGACACACTCAAACTCGGATAGGGCAATACTTTATTGAGTTGTGATGAGCGCAGCTGCCATGCCTTGTGTTGACTGTCATCGTGACAAATCAGGGAGCCAGTCGTCTTTTCCTGATGGTGGTTTATATTCCGCCAGTTCTCGGTATAGAAGTACATATCGAGATCGCCGCCATGTAATAATCCCATTTCACCATACAGACGTAGTTGGCCAAGTTCGCCAGATTGATAGATTTTGATGTCGCCATTGTCAGTGATAATGCTAACTCGTTGCCCAGTAAGCTGTTGATTGAAAATTTCGGTCCATTGTCCCAAATGACTGTGGTGAGTTATTGTCGTTGGTTTGGTGTGCTGTTTTGATGGCTTAAAATTAATGCCTTTGCAGACTTTAACAAGTTGGGTCAGCAAACCGACACGATTAACTGGCAGGTGTTTTACACTAATGGGGTAGAAGTTAGTAAGCATGCGCGTCCTCTTGAAAAAAAGGGCCCGCATAGGATGCGGGCTAATTTTGAGAGATGTGTATGAGAGTGCTTCAAGCACTTAATTTATCCGATAATTGCTGGCACTTGAAATCAGCAGGGATAAATAGGCGTTTGACCTTTTGGCAACTCTCGATATTAATCTTAATGCAAATGATAATGATTATCAATACGAATAAAGCAATAAATAGAAAATTTGTTGCTTTATTGGTGGTGTGCCTGCAGATAGAGTAGTTTCTCTTGGCTGAGTTGCTGTGTTTGGCGAGGTAGTGGTCATTACCTACATAGGGTGGTTTGCTGACAATACCTATCAAATGTCGATGCTATCAATATAATGCATGCACTAGTGCAGGCGCATGGAAGCAGGAGGGGGTGCTTGCTCATAGCTTTCTTTCTTAGATATAGGGTGGGTGCCGGTCACAAGATGGTCGCGTTTATTGGTTAGAGTTTCATTTAGTTTTGCCAAAATGGCCCTAGCAATTTCTTCGTGACCATTGCGTTGGCATAGCTCGGCTAGGTGTTGGCCAGCTAGCTGATAGCGCTCTAAAGGCGTTATAGCTGTTATAGCAATCTGGGTATTCTGTTCCATTAGGATGGCTGCCACCTCCATACAGCTACCGTAATAACGAAAAGCTTTCTCGTTGTTGCGGCCAAGCACAGACTTGTGTCCTAAACTCATCCAACTGTCCCACGCCAGTATGGCTTCGGAAGGTTGTTGTTGATAATGCTTTTGGTGGGTGGGGCAGAGGAAATTGGGAATCATAATGGGCTCTCTATTTTCAATAAATATATTACTATTCTAAATGAGAAAGATTTGCATTTGCAAACACATTCGTATAAAATGCGCGCTTTAACGTAACTGTATTGAGAGCAAGCACAATGAATTTAACCAAAATCCCACAACTTGGCCTGTTGGCCGCGGCTATGGTTATCGCCACATCGGTTCATGCCAGCAATGAAATTTATGCTGATTTTCCTGTCACTGTTCAGGGTTATACGGGCGATAAACAAACATCTGTGTCCTATGGTGGGCAAATGGCTCGCCATGCCTTACACAATTCCCTTAAAAAAGTTATTGGTAAAGGTGCTGATGCACAACAAATGGCTGCCTATTTTTCAGGCAAGGATGCGGGACGTTCGATTATTGACCCCGTTTCAAAAGAGGGTTTTCCGGTTAAGCAAAGTCAGGTTGATGAATTGTCCAAGGATAAGAATTTGGCGGGCAAAGCATACAATGGCGCTATCTTTGGCTTCCCTGGCAATATGACTGGCGTGGAAGTGCTTGAATTTATGTTGGACCAAGCCAGTAATACGGCCACAGGGTTCGATCCTTTAACGGGCTATGATTATATTCAACTAGTATCAAAGTTTGCCATGGGTGCGGTATTTTATAGCCAAGCGGTAGATAATTATCTGGATGAAAAATTAGAAGCTGGCAATAAGCCTAATGGCAAGCCCTACAAAGATGGTGCCGCATACACGGGTAAGGAGCACGTGTGGGATGAGGCCTTTGGCTACTTTGGTGTACCAGCCCACACTCTGACTCTAACAGCTGAAGATGTGTATAATATTGCCAAGCAAAAGCCAGCTGCACTCACTAAGGCGGATTATAACGGCGACGGTGTGGTCGATCTAAAGACAGAAATGGCTTATGCACATGCCTACTATGCCGCCAGCTTTGATAAGGGTGGCAAAACCAACTATTTGCATACCATTACCCAGGCTTACGTGGATGGTCGTAAACTGATCACCGCAGCTAATGGTAGTGACCTAACAGATGCTGAGCGTCAGCAGTTGAAAGCCTACGCCGATGTTATTAAAACTAACTGGCAGCAGGTAATTGCTGAAGCCGTGTTTAAATATGCCGGTTCTGTATATAGCGATATTACTAAGCTGGAAAAGGCGGTGGCAAATAATGAAGATGCTAGCAAGTTATTCCGCAACTACAGTAAGCACTGGGGTGAGCTAAAGGGCTTTGCCTTGGCCTTGGAAACTGGGGGTAAAAATCTTGGTATTGTGGGTGTGAAATTGAATCGCTTGCTGGGCTATAGCCCAGTGTTGCTGGGCAATACCCAGGTTACCGGCATTGCTAACGGAGAATATACCCAGGTAGAAGGCATTAGCATGGGTGAGTACCGAGTGCATATGATCAAGGTGCAAAAGCTGATGATCGATGCCTTTGGCGTACAAGCTCGTAGTAAGGATGTTACCGCCAAATTAGCTGACCTCGTTGCTAGTTTAGGTAGCAGTTTGGCTGCTGAAAACGACTAACATATTAATCCCTCCACACCCTATACTGTGGGGATAATGATTAACCTTTAGGTTGGTTTTTAATCTGACACCGTCGCATTAAAAACCGACCTAAAAGGTTTGAATAATATGGTACCAATGGAACAATTATTGCCAGACACGTTGATTTGGTTGCAAGAACTATTTTGGGACTGGTTGATTAGTCTTCAGGGGCTGTTATTAGCAGCCAATAAACGTGTATCTATTGGTTATCTCGGTAGCGCTACTTTGGTGGCGCTGTTGTGGTTTTATTGGCGCCATAATTGGCCCATCGGCCATACCTTCAAACAGCTATTTGGTCGTCATATTTGGTGGTCTCAGTCGGCTCGTCTGGATTATACCTTAGTGTTGGTCAATCAGGCCGTAATGCTATTGCTAAGGCCTTTTCTGGTAGGCAAATTGCTCATCGCCACGGCTATCTTCTATGCTATGACAGACTGGCTGGTGCCAGTAGCTTGGTCTTGGTCCGGTTTAACTTGGCTGGTTCCCATCGTTTATACGCTAGTACTGTTTTTATTGGATGATGCCAGTCGTTATTGGTTGCACCGCTTGATGCATCGTTGGCCTGTTTTGTGGGCTTTCCATCGTTTGCATCATAGTGCCAAGACGTTGACACCATTCACAGTATTGCGTACTCACCCTGTTGAAGCTGTCTTGTTTGGTTTGCGTGGTGCATTAGTGCAGGGGCTAGCCACTGGCACTTTTGTGTACTTGTTTGGTAACAAAGTGAGTCTTTTGAGTGTGCTGGGTGCCAATGGCTTGGTGTTTTTGTTTAATCTATTGGGCGCTAATCTGCGGCATTCTCATGTACCGTTGAGTTATGGTGGTAGAGTGGAAAAGTGGTTGCTCTCTCCAGCTCAACATCAACTACACCATTCACAGGACATAGCGCACTATGATAAAAATCTGGGTGTGGTATTGGCCATATGGGACCGTTGGGGAGGCACCTGGTTGGCTTATGAGCCGCAAATATCATTGCAGTTTGGTGTATGCGATCAATATGATCAACATGAAAATTTAATGCAGGCTTATTGGCAACCACTGCAACAAAGTGGGCAGGCCGCGAAGCAAATAATTCACCGTTGGGTATCTGCTAGACAGTCTGGCTAGTTACCTGCTAAAAGAAGTAGGAAATATGATCAAAATAGTTATTAATTGGGGGCTGGTGTTGCTGGCTGTCGTTGGAATACAAACCAGCCATGCGGCGCAAGTAAACATCTATTCAGCACGTAAAGAAGTCCTGATTAAACCTATTTTGGATGCCTTTACTCAACAAACTGGTATTCAGGTTAAGTTGCTAACGGGTAAAGCGGATGCCTTACTGACCCGGTTAAGGGTTGAGGGGGAATATAGCCCAGCAGATATTTTTATTACTGTGGATGCGGGCCGTTTGCACCGCGCCAAGGTATCCAAGGTGCTCCAACCGATACAGGAAAAAGACTGGCTGCAAAGTGTACCTGCTGAATTACGTGACGATGATAACTATTGGTTAGGCCTGACCATGCGAGCTCGGCCCATTATGTACGCGCCTGATCGAGTAGATGTCAGTGAGCTGAGCAGTTACGAAGATTTGGCTTCTAGTAAGTGGAAAGGGCGCTTGTGTTTGCGTTCTTCTGAGGCCGTCTACAACCAGTCTCTGGTTGCCGCTACGTTGCATGCTATTGGAGAGCAGCCTACAAAAGTCTGGTTGCAAGGTATGGTGTCTAATTTAGCCATGCCACCTGCGGGTGGTGATGTGGATCAAATAAAATATGTAGCCGCAGGCCAATGTGACGTTACCCTTGTAAATACCTATTATTTGGGACGTATGGTAAACAGTGACTTAGCCGAGGAGCAGCGTGTTGCCCAGCAGGTAAAGGTATTCTGGCCTAATCAGGATGACCGGGGTGCCCACTTTAATGTTAGTGGTGCTGGTATTACTAAATATGCACGCAATGTCAAAGAGGCCTATGCACTATTGGAATATTTAGTCTCTCCAGAGGCACAGCGTTGGTATGCCGATATTAATAATGAGTACCCAGTTGTCGCTGGTGTGGTTAACTCGGCTACTTTGGAAGCCTTTGGTAAAGCCAAGCGAGACCCCATTTCCCTGCAGACTCTAGGTGAAAATAATGCCAAAGCTGTGCAGTTGATGGACCAGGCAGGTTGGCGCTAGTTCGAATTATTCCTTGTTGTGCTGGCTTGGTACACCAATAAAAGTGTGTTTTATGCTAACAAGCCCGGACTAACAAGCAAAATGTTCGCTGCGCGCCCAGAGTGCGCTCAGTTAGGCCGGCATCCTGGCTGATGATGTTACAGTTGTTCAGATTAGTTCAGTAAATGTTCGTAACGCTGGTCTGTCAGGGTGTGCAAGAAGGCTTCCAGGGCCGCCAGTTTGGCATCGCTTAGGACTTTTGCTTCCAGTAGTTCATGATTGACTGTAGATGGTACTTCTGCAGTTCGCCAAGGGTTGCCTGTTTCGGGGTTTAAGTTGCGTTTGGGGTTATTGAATTGGTCATAAAAAGCCAATACTGTGCCCAATTGGGCAAATACGCCATTATGCATATAGGGTCCGGTAATGGCTATATTGCGTAACGTAGGCACCTTGAATTTGCCCAAATGGCTAGCGTCTGTCACGGCAGGGTTGGCCAATAGTCCTTGGTCTACAGCGTCCATAGCGACCCCATTTTGCGCTCGCAATTGCAAGTTAGCTGGGGTGCCGATATTGTGGAACTGGTGATTGCTAAAGGTTTCTCTGGCTTGCTCTGGCTGACGTAACATATGGCAGGAATGGCAGTTGGTGTTGTTATTAGAAAAAAACAAAGCCATGCCCAGCTCTTCCTGGCCAGTGAGTTCATATTGCCCTTTTAGATAGCGATCATATTTAGAATCAAAGGGGGATACTTCAGGGCTAGCTTCAAAGGCCGCAATGGCCTGAGTCATGGCCGAATATGCGAGTTCGGGTTGTTGCCAAATTTGCTCACCAAAGTAGTTGATAAACATCTGCTTATAGTTAGCGTTGTCTTGTAACCGGGTCACTACCGATGATTTATCCGGCATTGCCATCTCTGCTGGATTGAGGGGCGGGCCGCCGGCTTGTTCTGCAAGATCTTTCGCTCGACCATCCCAGAATTGGCCACCGATAAATTCTTGTTGTTTAGTGTCAAAATGAAAATCTGGGGAGAATACAGCATAGGCGGCACTGGGCGCCTGTCGATCACCCAAAGATTGTTGGTCATCGCCCAACGACGCCATGGCGCTAACACCATTGTCACGGGAGTCGATAAAGCCGGTTGCGGGAGCGTGACAGGTGGCACAAGACTGGGTGCGATCTTTGGATAGGTTGACATCGAAATACAGCATTCGACCTAGCTCTGACAGCCCACTTGCGGTGGCATGTGTGGCCATGGGCATGCTGATAATAGCCATCAGGAGAATGGGTAAGCCGCGAGTTCTAGTGGTGGATGTTTGTTTGCGCATGGGAATCTCAGATTAGGGGTGTCAGTGGTCTTTGGGCGCTAATAATAGTAGTTGCCTTATTAGATTCTCAGGCTTCGGCTTTGGCTCAATGCCAAATCGAAATTTACTACTATAAGTGGTGTTATGTAAGGAGCCAAATAGCCTATCCCATAGTGCCAAAATGCTGCCAAAGTTGTGTTTATTTCCCGCAACCGTGTGATGCCACTGGTGCTGAGCGGGGCTGATTAGCCAGTATTGCAACCAGGTCCAGTAGGTGAGGGGCAATTGGGAATGGCGTAGATTACTGCCGACCATATTGGCTAACCCTACAAAGACTAGACTCCCCAACCACTGATAAGCATGTAAACCAAAGCCAAACCAGTACATATAAATGCTGGTAACCAAGCCTGTTACTAGCCCATAGCGTAAACCAAATAACAGGCTCTCAAGAGGATGGATACGATAAAATGTGATGGGGGTCAGCACTTGAGCCGTGTGGTGTAGCCGATGTATCGGCCACAGCCATCGGCTAGTGTGCATCCAGCGATGTAGCCAATACCGGCTAGAATCGTTGGCAACAAACAGGCAAATAGTAAAGGCGATATTAATCTCTATGCTGGCAGGTTGTTTACTTTGATAGCCAAGCCAGTCTTGCCAGCGCATTAACCCCCACCAAATAAATTGGCCTATCTCCGGCAGTATCACTGATAACACACTTAACTTAAAAATATTCACGAGCATAAACAGGGCGTAATCCTGGCGCGCTGAAGGGTGCCACCAGATGGCTTTAGTCAGAAAGCTAGGCAGTTTGTGCCAGTGTTGATAGGCTAAGCCAATGACTAGAGCGCTTATCAGAAAAGGCCAATATAGGCGGTTTCCCGCATTAGCAGGAAAATCCAGGCCTAACCAATGAATGGCTTCAGTCACCGTCAGCATCGAGAATGCGGGCTTCCAGATTAAGGCTATTGATAAGCATAAAGTAATAAGCGTTTTGCAACATCGCTAATTCATTAAAGAGAGTTTTATAGGCATCGCTGGTTAGCTGATCAGCAAATGGCTCAGGTACAGCCTGCAGCGCCACCATTGTCGCGTTTAGCCGGGCTTGTAAAAAGGCGATATCTTCTTCCACGCCAAACGCTTTGCCTACGGTCATTAGATCTTGGGCCGCCGGATTACGAACGATTTTCTGATGGGTTTCTAAGATGCGTGTCACTGCGGCCTTGCTTAGCTTAGCGTGCTGAAATTCCAGACTTTGGGGGTGCAGGACGCCTTTGGTCTTGGGGGTTAGGCCTGCGGCTTCACCAACACGCCAATAGGCCAGCTTGTAACTACTGTCAATGAGGCGGTTCACTAATAGACTTAAACTCGCTTTGCCCCCGGTCATGAAACTTTGATCAGTGTCGTAGAAGACAGCTATTTCACCTAACCAGATGGCCATCGTTTGGCTGGCCAATTGTGCTCCTTGTATATGGCGAGCAGCCAAATGGGCTGATATGGGCTGGTTTGGAAAAAGCATAACTTCAAGGGCGTTGATGCCCTTGTTAGAGTGCTTAAACAAGGCTTTATTCAGTGTTATATCACTGGCCAGTGCTTTGCTCACTTGATCGTAGATAGACTCGTTACCTTGATGATAATAGTCAATATAGCGGGGGTGATCGAGGTAGTCACCGTTCAGATAGCCTGCAATATACATAGCCTCTACTGCTTTCCAGTGCAGGGCTAAATCACGATAGCTATCCTGTAATAGTGACCAGTCAGGGTGTGAAATATTTTGGCTAGCGAGTTGCTGTTGCAGTTTTTGTAAACTATTGATAGCTGCCTGGCTGTCGGCGACTAGTACTTGATCATACAAATGTTGCAATAATGCCGGCTTGATTTTGGTTTCCAAAGTCGTTGGTGCGTCAGCTAAACTCGTGCCTGTCAGAAATAGTGCCAATAAAGGCAGGCGAACAATGGCTTTCAACATAACTTAGAGGGACTCCAGAAAGGCAATCAGTTGCTGCTGCTTTGCCAAGGGTAAAAAATTAAATGCCTCACGGCTATTACGTGCTTCCCCATCGTGCCAAAGTATGGCTTCGGTCAAGGTTTTTGCGCGCCCATCATGCAGATAGGCTAGCTGTTGTTGGCGTTGGTTGAGGCCTAACCCCCACAAGGGCGCGGTGCGCCATTCTCGTGCCAAAACTCCCTCACCTGTTAGAGCCTCTCCCATATCATGTAGCAATAAATCCGTATAGGCGGGGATAGTTTGGCCATTGGCCAAGGTGTAGGAGTTACTGTGACAGTTGTGGCAGCCTAGTTGGTTGAATGTGGCTTTACCTTGAGTATGCTTGCCAGCCGGTTTGGGAACTTGCAGATTGCTCAAATAGATCGCTATGGCCTGCAGTCGCAAAGCCGGCAGATCCAAAGTTTTACTGCGAAAGGCCTGATTGCATTCGATTTGTGTAGGAGTGCAGTTTTCTTCGGTAAATAAAGGGTTTGATAGTCCCATGTCCAGATGCGCGGCCTTGGCTGACTGATCAATCACGCTGGCGGTGGTGTTTTTCCAGCCAAAGCGGCCTAATTGTAGGCTTTTAGAGGCATAGGACCAGACTGATTGGGTGCGGCCAGAAATGCCATCGCCGTTGAGGTCTTGAGGGTCTGCTTGAGCTCGAATTTGTGCTTCTGGAATTTGTTCGAGTAATCCTAGACCAATTAGAGCAGGAGCTCGTATTAGTTGTGTATGGGTGTCAGCATGCAAAGGGCCATAGTTCAACTGGCTAAACTTGGGTTTTGGGTAGCTTAGCCGCGAGTCATGAGCGGCTGGTTGCCACACTATATGGTAGAGCCCCTCAAAAGGTACATCTCGGTTACCATTAATAGACATCTGTGGGCCATATATAGGGTCTCCTTTCCATGCCTGCTGCAGCTTATCAAAATTGTGTAACTGTACGACACTGGAGCGGGGTGGCTCGCCTTGGGGACCATAGCCACCTCCTGCGCCATTTTGGGTATGACAGGCAACACAGGTGTTAGCATTAAACAAAGGCCCTAGGCCATCCCTTGCCGTGGTAGCAGCGGGGGCCTCCACCCATGGTACATTGGTAAAGCTGCGACCGAGAAAGAATAGCTCTTCTTGCTCGGCGCTAAGGCCAGATTGCAGGTGGGTGAGGGCTTTGGGGCCACGATCATGGGTGAAAATTTGGGCGCTAGCGGTATTAACCAAACAGACCCAGAGAGCATTGATAAGTACTCCCTGGGCCAGATTAATCACCGTGCGCTGTTGAGGCGCTTGGGTCATAGTTTATTTACAGTTGTGTTTCTTCAGCGTCAGTAACATCTTCGACGGTCAGGGAGATACCCAGATCAGCGGCAACCGCTGTCATGGTGTCACCCAACTTACGCATATCATTTTTCATACGGCGGATTTCACCCGCCTGCTTGGCATCAACAATCTGGTAGTCAAAGTGCATGCTGGTTTCAGCCAGGTCATTGACAGCGGCTACGCGAGTGTCGATGGCGCTGATCAGGCTGTCCAACTGACTGCGTGTGCCTGCGGATGCGCTATCATACATGCTAACGCCCATATCGGCGCTACCCAGCTCGCCTTTCAATACGTTCACAAAACCCTGGTAGTTCAGGGCGATGTCACGGTGAGTGTTATCAGAGAAGCAGGAGTGTTCGTCTTCTTCGCTAGGTGTTAATACGGCAACAGCGATACGCTCGTTGGCCAGTTCCGATTTGATAAATACGCCCATGCCAGCGATTACCGTACGTAAAGCATCAGTGTCGGTAATATTTTTGCTAGCATCTGCTCCCGCTAATTCGCCCAGTAACGCCGAACGGTAGCAGCCGGTCATGTCAGTTGCACAGCCGCTGTAATTGGTGCCATCAACCCAAGCATTGGAAACGGTTTCCAGATCGGCCACTAAAAGATCAGCCGCGGCGTTTAGGTATTCAAAGCGACGGGCAGCCAAAGCATCTTCGGTAAAGTCAGACAGGGGGCGTTCACCGGCAGTCAGGGCACCGTTGGTTACTGTGTCAGCAGCAAAGTTGCTGTAGTCCTGATCCTGGCCCCACAATAGGAATTCAATGGCGTGGTAGCCGGAACTAACGTTGGCATCACCACCGTTTTCGTTTAGATCAGCCAGCGCATCTGAGGTGATGGTGGTTACGTCAACCACACCGCCACCAGGGTTAAAGGTGCCCATAGTGTCGATAATGTTGCCAGACGTTATGGAGCCGTCGGCGGTAGTAGTGTAGTCGATCATGTTTTCATCTAGAGGCCAGGCATTTAGCTGGCCTTCTGGAGCACCATAGGCATCGGCTACCCAGCCTTCCTCGGCATCGATTGGGCCCTCAGATAGACGAAAGATTTCAGTGACACCATAGGATTCACGGGATTGTAGCCAGGCTTGCTTGGCGGCTTCCATGGTTTCCGCGCTAGGGGTGGCGGTAAAAGCTTGCAGGCTTACTTGTAAGCTTTGGGCATCGGTTAACGCCTGGCTGTAGCTACTGGTAGCGAGATCAGCATAGGTGTGCAATATGGCTTTGTTGGCTTGGTTTGCTACAGCAGTGGAAGCGAGCATGGTGGTCGCTAATCCTAGAGGGGCTAGCTTAATAGCTTGTTTTAGATTCATAGTTATGGATTCCTGATGTTGTCTATGTTTGCTAATAGAGGGTAGTAATAATAACGATTTGGATTTACAAGTGCAAATGATTCTCAATAAAAATTAATAAATATATTGATCTTGGTCAATTTGAGCATGGTCTGAATAAGAATTATTTTCGTTTAGTTTTAGATAATGTATAATGTTTTTCTTGTTTTTATAGGGATTTATCATGCTGAAATTAAGGCGTTGCTTGGTTGTTATTGGTCTGTTGTTATTTAGTACAGCAACGGTGGCACAGGTAAATATTTACTCTTCTCGCAAAGAGGCGCTGATCTTGCCTTTGTTGGAGCAATTCACCGCTCATACCGGTATTCAAGTAAAGCTTTTAACGGGAAAAGATGATGCCCTATTGCGTCGTTTGGACTTGGAAGGTATGGCCAGCCCAGCCGACATACTGATCACCACAGACGCAGCCCGCTTGCATCGTGCTAAGCAGATGCAGTTAACTCAGGCTTTAGATAATGGCGTTTTACAAGAAGCGATTCCCGTTGTCTGGCGTGATGAAGATGACCACTGGTTTGGTGTTACCAGTCGGGCGCGACCGATTATTTATGCCCCCAGTCGTGTTAGAGCAGAGCAATTAGAGCGTTATGAAGATCTAGCCGATAGTCAGTGGCGTGGCAGGCTTTGTCTGCGTTCGTCTGATAATGTTTATAATCAATCTTTGGCGGCATCAGTCCTCATCGCTAACGGGGCTGAACAGACCCTAAGTTGGATGCAGGGGATGGTGAGCAATCTGGCTAAACCTCCTGCCGGAGGTGATACGGATCAACTCAAGGCAGTAGCGGCGGGTATTTGTGATGTGACCTTGGCCAATACTTATTATTTGGCACGTCTGCAACGTTCAGAAAATATAGGGGATAACGCTGTAGCTGAGCAGTTAGCTGTGTTCTGGCCTAATCAGTCTGATCGAGGGGCTCACTTTAATATTAGCGGTATGGCCCTTACAAAAGCGTCCAAGCATAAACAACATGCCATAGCTTTGATGGAATATATGGTTAGTGACCAAGCCCAGCGTTGGTATTCTGATGCTAATAATGAATACCCCGTGGTGGAGGGTGTGCTTATGCCTGATGTACTAGCATCCTATGGACAGCCAAAAGCCGACGCTGTCAGCCTGACTCGCTTGGGCGAGATTAATCAACAGGTCATTAAGCTAATGGACCAGGCTCGTTGGCAATAAATATCCATGAATGTCTCCCAAAGGTTCAAATTCAGGTATTTTCCAAGTTTAAAGTGGGTCGCTCTCGCAGTGGCTGCGCTGGTGTTGTTACCGATTGTTGCCGTGTTACAACAGGCTGCTTTTGTTGGGAATGACCTGTGGCTACATATTTGGCAGACTGTATTGCTGGACTACGTGTCCAATTCCCTGTTATTGATGTTAGGCGTCGGAGCAGGGGTATTGATGATGGGGGTGCCTGCAGCTTGGTTGGCGGCCATGTGCCAATTCCCTGGCCGACGCTGGTTGGACTGGGCCCTATTGCTGCCATTGGCAATGCCGGCGTATATCATCGCTTATACTTATACGGGCATCCTTGACTATGCAGGCCCAGTACAAAGCGGGTTGCGCCATTTGACTGGCTGGGGCTATGGTGACTACTGGTTCTGGCAAGTGCGTTCTTTAAGTGGCGCTATGGCGATGATGGTGTTGGTGTTGTACCCCTACGTGTATTTGACCGCCAGGGCAACTTTTTTGGAGCAGTCTTCAGTTAGTATGGATGTGGCACGCAGTTTGGGTTATGGCCGTTGGCAGGCATGGTTCACGGTAGCTGTGCCCATGGCTCGCCCTGCTATTATTGCGGGCTTGACTTTGGCTCTGATGGAAACGCTGGCTGATTATGGTACGGTGCAGTACTTTGGCGTTACCACCTTTACTACTGGTATTTTTCGTACTTTTTATGGTTTTGGTGATACGGCTGGCGCCGCCCAATTGGCAGCCGTGTTGTTGCTATTTGTCGTGACTCTGATTTTGGTGGAGCGCTGGTCGCGACGGCGTCAGACTTATCACGTTAAAGCGCAACCAAGAGCTATCGCAGCAACCATTGTGCTGGTCGGTTGGCGTGGTTGGTTAGCTTGCTTCGTGTGCCTGATTCCCGTGGTGTTTGGTTTTATTATTCCTGCTGGTCAGTTATTGTGGTGGACCTTATTTGAAGCCCACGTGCAATGGTCGTCTTTTTGGCAGTTGGCGTGGAACTCATTTTATTTATCCGCTCTGGCAGCAGTTTTAGCAGTATGTCTGGCGTTGTTAATGGCCTATGCAAAACGGTTTTATCCGCATCGGTCTGTGCGCCATGCGGTAACACTGGCGGGTATGGGTTATGCCTTGCCTGGTACTATTATTGCCATTGGCGTCATGTTACCTTTGGCTTGGCTAGATCATAGAATTAATGATGCTTTTGTGTGGCTGGGGTGGGCGTCTCCAGGTCTACTTCTCAGTGGCACTCTGGTGGTTTTGTTATTGGCTTATTGTGTACGTTTTTTGGCTGTGGCACTAGGTGGTATTCAGTCTGGTCTGGGGCAGGTAAGCCCCAGTTTAGATGAGTCTGCCAAGGGTATGGGGCGCAATGCTTGGGATGTGTTGCGTCTGATTCATATACCGTTAATGCGCAGTAGTGTATTGACTGCTTTGTTAGTAGTGTTTGTGGATGTGCTTAAGGAGTTGCCAGCTACCTTGATGTTGCGGCCCTTTGACTTCAATACCCTAGCTGTAAGAGCCTATGAACTGGCGGCTGATGAACAACTGATCGAGGCAGCCCCAGCTTCACTTATGATCGTATTAGTTGGCTTGATCCCCGTGTTGATCCTGAATAGGGCGATCAATCGGCGCCGCCGGCGGACTGCTTAGGTGGGTAAAAAAATGGAAAGAGTGGTTTATGACTGAGCAGCAAACAGCGCTATTAGAAATAACAGACTTGGCTATAGACTATGGCACAACACACGCCTTGGCTGGCTTGGATTTAAGCTTGCAACAGGGCCAGTTGTTATGCCTGCTAGGCCCAAGTGGTTGTGGTAAATCGACCTTGCTAAGAGCTATAGCAGGTTTTCAAGATGTGGCGGCTGGGCGTATTGTGTTAGCTAATCAGCTCATGTCTAGGGCTGGGTTTAATATGGCGCCTGAGCAACGTCACATCGGTATGGTGTTTCAGGATAATGCCCTATTCCCACACTTAACTGTGCGCGCCAATATCGCCTTTGGTTTGCATCAATGGCCAACTCAAGAAGCTAAACAACGGGTAGAATCCTTGTTGTCCATGGTAGGTCTGACAGGTTTTGGCGAACGCTACCCTTATGAGCTTTCAGGTGGCCAGCAGCAGCGCGTTGCCCTAGCGCGGGCAGTGGCGCCTAAATGCAGTTTGTTGTTGTTGGATGAGCCATTTTCTGGCTTAGATGCTGCTTTACGGGAGGAGTTGGTACCTGAAATTGCGGCGCTTTTAAAACGAGAGGGCATTACCAGCATCTTGGTTTCCCATGATCAAAAGGAAGCTTTTGCCTTTGCTGATCAAATTGCCGTAATGAACCATGGCAAAATAGAACAGTTAACTAGTGCTTATGAAATTTATCATAAACCGGCCAGCCGCTTTGTAGCCGACTTTGTTGGTGAGGGTGACTTTATTGTTGGACAGGTTTTGGATAACCAACAAGTCAGTTGTGTTTTGGGCAATATTACTAATGGTACATTGGCATACGAAGCTGGCTCCAAGGTAGATGTATTTGTGCGACCAGATGATGTCTTGCATGACGATAGTAGCTCGACTAAGGGGCGGATCATTAGCAAACGTTTTCGTGGGACCCATTTCTTGTATCGTGTTGAATTGGCTAGTGGTGAGCAAGTAGCTTGTTTCACTGATTCTCACCACAATCATGGGGTGGGTGAAGATATTGGCATTAAATTAAATATGGAACACTTGCTTGCCTTTCGGCCCTAGACAACACCAATTATTATAATTAGTGGGTTCGCATGTTTTCTAAAATATTTGAGCTAGGTATAATCAGCCGGCTGGACTATAATCTCCCTTAGTCCAAGTTGTTGAGAGTACAAAAATATGTCATCAGAAAGTCAAGAATTACGAAAAGTTGGCCTAAAAGTAACCCTGCCAAGGGTGAAAATCTATCAAATCCTCGAACAAGCCAATGAATCAGATCACTGGAGTGCGGAAGATATTTATAAGCAGCTCATTGATCAGAACGAAGACATTGGTCTGGCTACTGTTTACCGGGTATTAACTCAGTTTGAAGCAGCGGGTTTGGTGGTGCGTCAACGTTTTGAGGGTGACCACTCAGTGTTTGAATTGGCCTCGGAAGATAATCATGATCATTTGGTTTGTGTGAAAACAGGTGTTGTGAAAGAATTTAATGATCCGATTCTTAATGCTCGTATAGAAGAAATTGCTCAGGAACAAGGGTTTGAGATCACCGGTCGTACCGTGCACATCTATGGTATTAACCAGAATTAATAAAAGGCTGAAGTTTTTTTGAAGTATGAACTTCAATTTATAGCATGCAGCGTCGTGATATGCTGCAACTTCTGGCAGTCGTCAGTATCTCAAAGAGTGACTGGAGGTTTTAACCTCGCTATCTATTATGGGTAGTATCTTTCTTACTCATGGCGCCGAGGCGCTTAATCGGTATATAGCATAAAGGTATTGCGGGGGCCTAAAGGCCTAGCTTGCAGTCAATTGTTAAGTTGCTGTTATATAAAGTCCCCGTAGCAACTACTAGCAAACAAATCCAAGATAAGCGCCGCATTAGGTGATTTACAGGGTATCAAACAATTGCTTAATACTCGGTAATAACTGTGCTTCTGGTGGCAGTTGTACGGCGTCGGTAGGCTGGTATTTACCAGTTTGTACTAAACATGCCTGCATGCCCGAGCTCAATGCACCGATTACATCACCATTCAAATCGTCTCCTACCATTAAACAACGCTCTACCGGGCAACCAGTCGAGGCCGCCACCTGCTGAAAAAAATTAGTGCTAGGCTTGCCCATAATGATAGGTACTACGCCCGCAGCCCAGGCCAACCCGGTAATATAAGCACCAGCATCAAGCATTAGACCTTTGTCACTGCTGAAATAGCGGTTCAAACCGATGCCAATCAGGGGCGCACCTGCCTGACACAAACGAAAAGCCTGATTGAGGGCGCTATAGGTCAGCGCCTCACGGGCATCGCCGAGCAGGACGCAATTGGGATTGGTGGTTTGCAGGTGAGTAAACTCATCGGCGATGGCTGGGTGTACCAAGGTGAGGGGGTGTAAATCACGGGCTTCCATATAGGCCCTAGCAGCCCGTGGCGCGGTATAGAGTTCATTAACGTGAGCCATGAGTCCCATAGCTAGCAAATTCTGCAGGATTTGATTGTGGCTGCGGGTGGCGGTGTTGGTCACAAATCGTAATTGTAAGCCTTTTTCCCTGGCTGCGATGACACAATCTCTGGCGCCAGGCACCATTACACCTTGGTCGTACAAGACGCCGCTAAGGTCAAGTAGGAGGGCATCAAATGTTAGGCTCATGGAACACCTCACTATGATTGGCATGGGCCCATGATAGCACCGGTTTAATAGCGGTGCTAAAGGAAACAGACATCGCCAAAGTGACTACAATTGATTGAACGCTATCCCAAAAGGGTGGTGAGTGATAAGAAATACAGCAAAAGTGAGTCCTCTGGTTACCCACCACATATTGTTCCTGTCCTGTTTGCAGGCCCCCACAGTGTCATTCTATATCGTCTTAAGTTAGTATACGCCGGCGTGTAAAATATCTCTTTAATGAAGATGAGAGTGTTTGCACCNNGCTAAGTACCACTTACTTTCCGCCATTAAAGAAGTCAAAATGCAGCCTTATTTAGATATATTTACTCGGGTAGTTAATGACCACCTCAGTACACCACGCCCCGTTACTCAAGCACCTCAGTTAGATCACTTATCATCAAAGCTCGACATGCAACTGCATCAACACGGGGCTGATTTGGCCACCCTTGAACAGTGCCTCAAGGACTATCTTGACTATAATCCAGACAGTTCTCAGGTAGGGTTTTTTAAACAACTCTATGCTGGCCGTAATGAACCGGCTGTAATAGGTGACTGGATTGCCAGCTTAAGTAATGTCAACATGCACACCTATCAGGTTGGCCCCGTTGCTACCTTGATGGAGCGCGAAGTTATTAAACAATGGCGCGCACTGGTGGGCTATCAGCAAGGCGATGGCATGATCGTGCCGGGTGGCAGTCAAGCCAATTTAATAGCCATTATGCTAGCCCGTCATAAAGCCTGTCCTACCTATAAAACTGAGGGCGCCAGTGGTGCCCGCCTCAGGGCCTATGTATCCGATCAGGCCCACTATTCCAGTCAAAAAGCAGCCAATATATTAGGCCTTGGTACCGATAACTTGATCAGTGTGGCATCCGACAATCAGGGTCGCTTATGCCCCCAAGCGCTGACGACACAAATTGAGGCTGATTTAGCTTTGGGTTATCAGCCTTTTTATCTGGGCTTAACAGGTGGTACCACGGTCACCGGAGCCTTTGATCCGGTTCAGGTATGTCGCCAAATTGCTGACCAATATGACTTGTGGTTACATATTGATGGCGCTTGGGGTGCCCCGGTGCTATTTTCCCCTCAGCATCGTCACCTGCTAGAACATGCATCATTAGCGGATTCATTTTCTTGGGATGCCCACAAGCTTATGGGTGTTCCTCTTGCGGCTGCCGCTATTTTGGTGAAAGAAGACGGATTACTTGAGGACTGCTGTGCAGGAGGCGGAGATAATTATCTGTTCCACCCAGATCAATACTCCCACTTAAATTTGGGCCCGGCTTCTCTGCAATGTGGCCGCCGTGCCGATGTCCTAAAAATCTGGTTGAGCTGGAAAAGCTTAGGCCATGAGGGCTTCGCTAAGAAAATTGATACACTTCAAGAATTGAAGGACTATTGTGTTGAGAAGGTTGATGCCTCAGCAGACTTTCAGCGGCTCGCTTCAGCGCCCTATCTGAACATCCTATTCCAATTTAAACCGGCTAATCTGGACGACGAGGTCACGCTGGCGGCGCTTAATACAGCCATCTGCCAAACTATGGCCCATAGTGGCGGCCCCTTTGTTGACTATGCCAGTTTTCAAGGTCGCAGTGGTATCCGTTTGATATTAGCCAACGACAGAACCACACAGGAGGATATTGACCACTTCCTTAGTCAGTGTATCGTTACTGGTCAATCACTATTAGCTGAATTTGTGTGACAACTTGTATTGGGTCGAATGCGCCGCTTGCATTTGGCCCAACATAGCTAGGCACCATATGATTAACCTCTACTGCTGTGATGCTTGCCTTTACTCCACAAACATAAGGCCGAAAAGTTAGCTCTTTTTAAGGACAGTCACCCTTAAATAAACAGAGACTAAATACCGTCTAATTCGCTCATTGTTCACTGGTATCTGAAGTGTTTGGTATGGCGACCACAGGTGGCACTTATTCAATGGTATCGGTTGCCAGTAGATGCTTCTTTATTCTGAATTTAGAGCTTTTCTTGCTCTAGGTTAGGGCGTAGTAGTATTTTAATTTACTCTTGAAATACACTGTGTGGGCCCAACTGCTAAATATTTACCACTGGGGTAGAGGCGCTCGTTTTTTGCAGCAACTTGGCAGCGTATAGGAATATCAGACTTTATCAGTGTTTGGCCTAATTCAATAGAAATGGCTTAGTTGTCAATCATGCAAACTTGGTTCTAAGTCAATGCTAACATCCTTGAGGATATAGAATGGTTTTATAACCCCGCAGAATTGGGTAATCTTGAGCATGAGAAGAGGGGTATTGCAGACCCACTCAATTTGCCCGTGGAATTGGCTCAAGTTTGTGTGGCTCGACTAGGCCCAGTTGCTAGTATCGGAGAACGACTGTTGGAACGATTAACCTCAACGAATCATTACCTGATTTCGCTGTTGCGAGTTTTGGATGAGAATGATCTCGAAGCTAGCTATCTGCTGGACAAGGCAGGTCTTGAGGGGGCCCTGTTGCTGGAGCCAAATCAAAGAGTAAACACAAAAAAACTGGCCGATTTTGTTTGGTTAGTTGCCAATGAATTACAAGATGAAACATTGGGGCAGGGAGCCTTACCAAGTCGACCAGGAACTTTTTTCACGATAGGTGAATTGGCGGTTCATCAACCCAATTTATTAGATGCTTTTAAAAGAGGGATTAGGTTTCACCACCAGGTTACAGAAGATTATACATTGGAACTATTGGTGGATGGGCAAACAGCGACCTTTGTTGTAAACCAGCCTCGTTTAGATCTAGACCCTAGCCACCTTCTCACTGAGCTTATTTTATTGGCGTGGCACCGGCTTTGTTCTTGGTTAATTGGTGATAACATCAATTTGTCTTCAGTTACATTCGTCTATCCTCCACCACCACACGAAGATGAGTATAAATATTTATTTCGGTGTCCTCGAAAATTTAATCAAACGATTACAGGCTTTAGTTTCCATGCTGCCTATTTGGAAAAACCAGTGATGCAGGATATCGGCAAACTTAAAACATTCATGCGTAACTGTCCTTTTAATTTGTTCATGTACCCGCATAGTGATAGCAGCGCAGCAACGAGGGTGCAAAGGCTCATGCAGAAGAACATAGATAAAGGTGTTCTTTCGTTGGCAGAAATATCGCAAGAATTGGGTATGAGTAACCGTACACTGAGGCGTAAGTTAACCAAAGAGGGTACCTCTTTTCAGGCTATAAAGGACACTATTCGGCGCGATATGGCTATTTATTATCTTGTACAGAAGTCCTTGTCGGTTAATGAGATCGCATGCCAACTGGGATTTTCTGAGCCGGGGGTATTTGTTAGAGCCTTCAAAAAGTGGACGGGTTCAACACCCGGCGTATATAAAAAACACAGTGCGTAATCGCGTGTTGTTGGCCTTCTTAGATTTGCTGAAAAGGCATTTATCTGGCCGTTAATGCCAATATTTTTGTCTTATCTTGTCACTGTGCTGCACAAAAATTAGTGTAATAATGAAAACAAATCGATGGTATCAATGAATTCAGGTTTTTCGTAATAGGCAACAAAGTACCCAATAGTTGTTCTATTTAAAGGAACAGCTTATGTCATATAAAGCGGAAATACCCTATGGCGTCTATTGGTCTACGCCATTTTCAAAATGGCAAGGCAGCTTGTCGCACCTAAATGCTATTGCTTTTGGTGCCCATGTGGCTAAGTTGGAATTGACCAAGCGTAATGTCGCTATAGACGACTTCGATTATGGCGTGTTGGGTACTACGATACCCCAGAAACATGCTTTTTACGGTGCCCCCTGGTTGACTGGCCTTATTGGTGCTAAAGATGCGGGTGGCCCAACCATCAATCAAGCCTGTGCTACGGGAGTTAGAACGCTATTGGCAGCCGTTCAAGAGATTGAATTCGGCTTGGTAGAAAAGGCATTGGTAGTGAATGCCGATCGGTGCTCAAATGGTCCCCATATTGTTTACCCTAATCCAGCAGCACCCGGCGGAACAGCAGAGCAAGAGAATTGGGTGCTTGATAATTTTTCTTATGACCCTCTCGGCTCAAACTCCATGCTACAGACAGCCGAGAATGTGGCAAAAAAACACAGACTATCCTTCGAGGAACAACATGAAGTCGTACTACAACGGTGCGATCAATATCGGAGCGCTTGCGCTTTCGATCATGCTTTTCATAAACGCTTTATAACCTTACCGTTTGCCGTACCTAATGTCCGTTTTAATAAAACCATAACCACTCTGAAAGGTGATGAGGGTGTTGTTTTATCCTCTGCGGAAGGTTTGGCAAAGCTTAAGCCAGTGTTGCCAGGTGGCACCGTAACATTTGGTAGCCAGACTCACCCAGCTGACGGTAGTGCTGGATTAGTGGTTACCACCAGTGATCGAGCGAGGGAAATAAGCACAGACCCTTCCATTCGAATCCGCCTGCAGGGCTTCGGTATGGCGCGTACCAAGCAGGCATATATGCCGGAAGCCATCATCCCGGCCGTTCAACAGGCTCTTAAGCAAGCAAGTTTGACAATAAAAGATATTAACGCCATTACTTCACATAACCCGTTTGCGGTGAACGATATCGTTTTTGCCAAGGCGATTGGCTGGGATGTCATGAACATGAACAATTATGGTTGTTCTTTGGTCTGGGGACATCCGCAAGGCCCTACCGGGACTCGCTCAATCATTGAATTGATTGAAGAGCTTGCAATACGGGGTGGGGGTTACGGACTATTTGAGGGTTGTGCCGCTGGGGATACAGCCATGGCCGTTGTTCTCAAAGTTGATAATGGACAAGGAGCCTCGTCATGAACAAGCCGATCACCGAGACGGTTAATGTTTTTCAAACAATTGAACGAGTAGGCGTTATTGGTGCCGGAACCATGGGCATCGCCATCACCCAACACTTCTTGATGAAAGGCCTTCATGTGGTCTTGTTGGATATCAGCGAAGCAACGCTTTTGCAGGGAATGGAAGGCCTGAAGGTATCTCTATCAGAAGCACTCTCTCGCGGAATTATTACTTCCAAGGAGCAGTTGCTTTTGTTGCAGTCGTTAACCACCACTACGGACTACCGCAAGTTGGTGGATTGTCAATTGGTGGTTGAGGCTGTCTTCGAAGACTTCCATATCAAGCAAAAGGTATTCGAGCAAATTGAGGCCCATGTTGGACCTCAGTGCATCATTGCCTCTAATACATCATCATTCTCTATTTCTGTACTTAGTTCGTCGCTCAACAATCAGGAGCGCTTTATTGGCATCCATTATTTTTATCATGCTGCAAAAAACAAACTAGTGGAAGTGATTCCCGGCGCACATAGTGATGAGGCACAGGTTCAACGATTGGTAAGCTTTTACTTAACTCTCGATAAGGTACCGATTGTAGTGGCGGACCAGTACGGTTTTGCAGTCAATCGCTTCTTTGTACCTTGGCTGACTGAGGCTACGCGATTGCTTGAAGAAGGGCATGGCAGTATTGCCTTTATCGATCAGATTGCGGAAGAGGTTTTCCAGGTCAATATGGGCCCGTTCGCCTTGATGAATGCCTCTGGTTTGCCCATCGCTTTGCATGCCGCGGAAACCCTAGCTGGGGCGTTTGGCCCTATGTACACGCCAGCGGGAATTCTCAGGCTTCAGGTTGCAACTGGCGACGACTGGGACTGTCATTCTACGGCATGCAGAAATGGCGGCTCCAACAACGAGAATGAAGTCAAAAGCCGCCTGCTGGCGATGCCTCTTGGGGTAGCCGCGCAGATGGTCAGTGAGGGCGGGTGCTCGGTTACAAATACAGATCTGGCTGCTCGTCTGGGGTTGCGCTGGCCAAGTGGGCCATTTGAACTCATTAACCATTATGGATTACCTTACATAAAGGCCTTGGTGGATAAGGTGTTTAGGAAATGGGACAACAAAGTTCCGGCTATTTTTGCTGATACCGACCTGAATAAGGGTTTCGCTGTTGAGCATGTGAAGCTTCATGTGGTTGGAGAAGCTGGTGTTATTGAGCTTAATCGGCCTGATGCCATGAATGCCTTGAATGAGAATGTCATTGGTCAGTTGATCCATTGTTTTGATACTCTGGATGCCAACCCGGCCGTAAACAAGATTATCTTATTTGGGCGCGGTAAGGCGTTTGTTGCTGGTGCAGACATAAAGTTCTTCGTCGATAATATTCGCAACAATGATCTGGAGCGTATTTATCAATTTACTCTCCATGGACAGAGTTTACTGTCACGTATAGAAGCATCCGAGAAAAAGACAATAGCCTATCTGGATGGCATGGCCTTTGGCGGTGGTTTGGAGTTGGCCTTAGCTTGTGACAGCCGTATAGCAACTAACAAGCTTATCGCGGCCTTTCCAGAAACGGGCATAGGCATATACCCGGGCTTGGGTGGTACCCAACGGACAACGCGCTTAATGGGTAAAGGCTTGAGTAAATATTTAGTTGCAACGGGCGCTTTCGTCCACGCCCAAGAAGCTCTAGCCTTTGGCTTGGTTGACACAGTTGTGCCGAGCCTGACTGATATTAACGATATAGCGGACCTGGATGCTGTTACACCTGCTCTTAGCGCAAGCCAATCACAGGCACAGGTGTTCTATGGGTTTACTGGTGAGGCCACCGATCAGGCCTACATACAATATGCAAAGGTGTTGCAAAAGAAGGCGCCACTTGCGCTTAAGAAGTCTATGCAGCTGATCGATCAAGGTGCGGAGTTGGACCTTCCTAGGGCGCTGCAACTTGAACTTGATGGCTTATATGAAATTTTCTCCACTCAGGATGCGTTAAACGGATTATCCAGTATTATTGAAGGCCACAAACCGGTTTTTATAGGAGAGTAGAAATATGGTTAACTCCCCAGCGTTTTTTGCTAAGCCGTCAGTCATTAAAACAGACCTGGAAGATGGCGCTTTTATATTGAAATCCACACAGGTTCTTGGCGAATATCCCGATAATATTTGCCAGCATCTTCATCGTTGGGCTACTGAGGCGCCGGTACGTGTATTCTTGGCTGATCGTCTTGGTAAGAGTGGAGTTTGGCGCAAAGTCACCTTTGCTGAAGCCTTAGCCAAAGTGACATCGTTAGCCCAAGCTTTGTTGGATATGGGTGTTTCAGAAGATTCACCTATGGTTATTTTATCGGATAACAGCATCGAAAATGGGCTGCTGCAGCTAGCCGCTATGTATGTTGGCATACCGGTGGTGCCGGTTTCTCCAGCCTATTCCCTCATATCGAAAGACTTTGCCAAACTGAAGCATATAGTGGCTTTGGTGCACCCCGGAGCCATCTTTGTTCAGGATGGTGATCTGTATGCTAAGGCTTTGGCAGCCATTGCCATTGATTCAGGACGAGTGGTGGCAGCCACTAATGTACCTAAAGGTGCAGTCAAACTTGATGACCTTTTGCAGGTAAGTGCGTCGGCGACAGTCGAAACGCGGTTTATTGAGACAAACCCAGATACTATCGCCAAAATCTTGTTTACATCAGGATCAACGGGTTTGCCGAAGGGAACCTTAAACCCGCAACGAATGATTTGTGCCAATCAGCAGATGCTTGCACAGGTTTGGCCTTTTATTGAGCAAAAGCCCCCAGTTATTCTCGATTGGCTGCCCTGGAACCATACTTTTGGCGGTAACCACAACTTTAATATGATATTAAGAAATGGTGGGTCTTTATACGTTGATAATGGTAAACCTGTACCGGGTTTGATTGAGAAGACGCTGGATAACTTGCATGACGTGTCACCCACTATCAGCTTCAATGTGCCCTTAGGCTATAATATGTTGGTTTCAGCCTTCGAAGAGTCTGAATCTCTTCGTGATGCCTTTTTCAAGAATCTGGATCTTATCTTTTATGCGGCAGCGGCCTTACCACAAAGTGTCTGGAAGAGACTTGAAGCATTGTCTGAAGCTTCGCTTGGTGTCAAGGTGCCAATGGTATCTTCTTGGGGCGCTACCGAGACTGGGCCTCTTGCTACCGCTGTGCATTTCCCCATAGAGCGGGCGGGGGTCATAGGAAACCCGGTGCCGGGAACCGAGGTCAAAATGGTTCCTAATGGCTCTAAACTTGAATTGCGAGTTAAGGGGCCGAGCGTTATGGTAAGTTATTTGAGTGATCCGCAAAAAACGGCGGCGGCTTTTGATCAGGATGGGTTCTACCTTACCGGTGATGCTGGGCGACTTGCGGAGGCCTCAGAGCCATCCAAAGGCGTAGTTTTTGATGGTCGCACAGCGGAAGACTTTAAACTAGAAATGGGAACCTGGGTGACTGTGGGTATGTTGCGTGTGCAAATAATAGCCGTTGCTGGAGACGTAATTCAGGACCTTGTGATTACCGGGCATGATCGCCGACATATTGGTATTCTGATCTTTCCAAACGAGGCGGGTATGCGCAACTTGGTAGCACATGAGGATAAAGGGATGCCTTTGGATCAGCTTCTGTCTCACGACAAGGTAGTCACGGCCTTGCAAATCGGCCTTGCCCGACATAATCAGGAAAAACCGGCCAGTAGTACTCGTGTTTCACTGGCGATGTTCCTGAGGGAGCCGCCATCAATAGACGCCAACGAAATCACCGACAAAGGGTACCTGAATCAGCGGGCTGTTCTAGAGAGACGGCATGAGAGTGTGCAACGCCTTTACGATGGCGGAGCAGGCTGCATTCAGATAGACGAAGGGGCAGCTCCTTTGGCTAGTCAATAAAAGACAAGCAAATTAATGTTCAAAATGAATATATTAATGGCTGGGAGCTGATAATTAATGAACGGCTATACCCACCAGTCCAAGATATCTGGTTTGCTCTAAAATACGCTGCACAAGCCCATCCCACAGAGACATGGGGCGATGAACTAGCCGATGACAGTGCGTCCCAAGCCCTGATTCTTTGCTTTACGAAGAGCCTCACAATATTCATCAATCAGAGAGTTAATGCCCTCACTATTGAGTATCTCATCCGAGTCAGGCTCGAGCATGCTCTTAGGCCTAACCAACTCCTCTTTCCCCGCTTTTGAATACAATCAAGTATTCCTCCCTTTTAAATTGGCCACCTCCAATTTGTAATTCTAGTTAATGACATCCAATGGCCCTATTGCAGTAAAAATGAGATTATTGGTTAATTAAAGTTCGTATAGAAAATACCCAATTAGGTGTCTGTAATGGGGACTAAGGGGGGCAGTGGGAGTATGCCTATAGCCTAATTTTAGCTGTAATGTTGGTGGTGCAAAACCTGGATCTCTTATGATAAATGCACTGCTATTGTGCATTCTATTGTTTTTAATATGGGTATTTATCCTTATTTTTTTATCTTCAATCAATTGATTCCCGTCATTTTACCTAATAAAAAATAGAAGCAAGTATCACCGGATAATAAGGCTCAAAAGGTGTTTAGGCGCGGCTGTTCCGGTAGTTATGCTAATAGCGTGGAGCCCTTGATGCTCTTCATGATCGCACTACATCTGTGCAAGTCACTGTATTAAGCGTGGAATGGGTCCGACTGTTCATCTTTCATTATCTGATTTAGATCATTTTAGCCACAATGTATAAGTTGGCACTATTTATGCATTCACTTGCTTGTGAGTATTTGGTTATAGCGGTTGTGTCACGTCAGCGCTCTTTAGAGGTTGGATAATTGTCAGTCAATAGTCAGGGGTGTTTGCCAGGTGAAAGTGATGCCTGAAGGAAGCACAGTGATATCTTTCAATTCGATATTTTTTGTATTTAGGAGTAGGTAATAATCATGGGCTTATCAGCTATGAAATCAAACTATTTTTCGTTTACCGGAAGAGCGAAGATTTTGCACATGTCTTGGTTTGCTTTCTTTGTGACCTTTTTAGTCTGGTTTAATCATGCCCCTTTGCTTGTCGCCATTCAAGAATCAATGGGGTTGTCGGATCAGCAGATTAAGACGCTTTTGATTCTTAATGTGGCGCTTACCATTCCCGCCCGAATCATTACTGGCATGTTGGTGGATGTATATGGTCCAAGGAAAATGTACGCAGCTATGCTACTGGTCACGGCTGGTTTGTGTTTTTTCTTTGCGCTGGCGACTAGCTTCGAAACATTGGCCTTAGCTCGTTTTATGTTAGGTTTTGTGGGTGCAGGTTTTGTGATAGGCATCCGCATGATAAGTGAATGGTACCCTGCTAAACAATTAGGCTTGGCTGAGGGTATCTATAAAGGCATGGGTAATGTCGGCTCTGCTGCTGCTGCCATTGTCCTACCAACGCTTGCCCTGTTATTTGGAGGAGAAGACGGGTGGCGTTATGCGACGGCTGTTACGGGGATAATTGCCTTGGTTTATGCCGCTATATACTATTTTTCAGTAACGGATACACCTGCAGGATCCACTTATTTCAAACCCAATAAATCCGGCGGCTTAGAAGTCGCAAAAAAAGCTGATTTCTTTCTATATATATTGCTGAATATCCCGATGTATATAGCCATGGCGGTGCTTGTCTGGAAGGTCACTGGGTTAGGGTTGATTAGTGATATGGCGGCCAATGTTGTTTATGTCGTATTACTTGGTATTTATATCTTTCAAGTCAGTCAGATTTATAAGGTAAATAAAGGGATATTTGTTAAACCACTGCCTGAAATTCAGCAATACAAGTTTAAGCAAGTGGCCATACTTAGTGTCGCTTATGCTGTGACCTTTGGCTCGGAACTCGCTGTTGTCTCGATGCTGCCTTTGTTTTTCAAAAATACATTTATGATCCCTGTGGCTCTAGCGGGCATCTTTGGCGCGTGTTTTGCCATAACAGATGTACTTTCTTGCCCATCCGGTGGTTGGATTAGTGATAAATTTGGGCGCAAATATTCTTTGGTAATTATGCTCTCTGGGGCGGCTATAGGATTTTTGGCCATGTCACAAATTAATGATGAGTGGCCCATTGCGATGGCCGTTATTGTGATGATGATGTGTTCTTTCTTTTTAGGTTCAGCAGCAGGCTGTGTATTTGCGGTCGTGCCATTGATTAAACGGCGTCTGACTGGACAAATTGCGGGCTTGGTTGGGGCATACGGCAACATAGGTGCTGTGTTGTTTCTAACGGTATTTTCATTGGTGTCCTATTCAGCATTCTTTATGACCATAGCCGGGGGAATTGTCGTGGCCGTATTGTGCTCATTCTTCCTGGATGAGCCAAAAGGCACCATGGTTGAAGTTCTTCCCGATGGGAGCATTGAAGAGATCTCATTACATTAAAAATCATTATGATAAACAACCTCAATATTCAGGCTGGCCAATACAGCAATCAAGGCATAAAAGATAGCAATGAAGATAGCTGCGGTATTCGCCTGCCTGACGAGGAAGCCCTGAAGTATAAGGGTATTGTGGTTGCTATAGCTGATGGTGTAAGTAGTAGTGAAGCGGGGCGTGAGGCAAGTGAGAGCTGTGTTCAAGGCTTCATCAATGATTATTACAGCACGCCGGACACATGGAGCGTTCAGACTTCTGGGGAGCGCGTTGTTCGTTCAGTGAATTCATGGTTATACAGCCAGGGGCAGTGCCGTTTCCAATCTAATTTAGGATTGGCATCAACACTATCCATTCTGGTGCTTAAATCAACCACAGCGCATCTTTTTCATGTTGGGGATTCACGGATATACCGGATACGTAAACAGGAAATAGAGTGCCTTACAAAGGATCATGACACCCGCGTGAGCGGTGGTAAATTGTCTTTGACGCGAGCCATGGGGGGGGAGTGTACGGTACGTATTGACTATGATGTTACCGAGCTTCAAGTGGGAGATGTGTTCGTACTGACTACTGATGGAATCCATCGTTTTATTAGTGATCAGGATATTTGTGCTCATGTGGCATTAATCAAAGACGCTGATTTGGAAGCGTCTGCCAAGGGTCTGGTAGAAGCGGCGATTACTGCCGGTAGCGATGATAATGTCACTTGTCAGATGGTTCGGATCCAAGCGCTGCCAAACCAAGATGAACATGAATTCCTGCGTGATCTCACCAAACTCCCTTTTCCCCCGCATCTTGATGTGGGCGATATGCTGGATGGTTATCGTATCATCAAGGAAATTCATGCCAGTCGTACGATACAGGTTTATTTGGTAGAGGATACGGATACCGGTGAAGTGGTGGTAATGAAGACACCATCAATTAATTTTGATGATGATCCTGTTTATATAGACCGTTTTGCCCACGAAGAATGGATCGGACGGTCCATTAATAATCCCCATGTATTCAAAATACACCAGACAAAAAGAACGCGCAGTCGATTGTACTATATAACGGAATACCTTGACGGGCAGTCGTTAGAACAATGGAGCGTGGATAATCCAACACCTGAGTTGGACAAAATACGTGATATCGCTGACCAGGTGGTAAAAGGGTTACGAGCCTTTCATAAACGAGAAATGGTGCACCAAGATATCAAGCCCGGAAATATTATGATCGATGCTCATGGCATGCTAAAAATCATTGATTTTGGTTGTGTTCATGTTTCTGGTATGCATGAAGTTTACACCCCTATTGAACATCAACACGTTCAGGGCACCGCTAATTATATTGCTCCTGAACTTTTTGAGGGGTTTGAAGCCTCGCCTAGAAGTGATCAGTTCTCTTTGGGAGTGATGCTCTACAGATTGCTTTCCGGTGGTAAATACCCCTATGGAAAACAAGATCGAGCAAGAAGACGTAAACGTTCTGATTATCAATCCATTCGACTATATAACCAGCAAGTACCTATGTGGATGGATAGTGCTTTAAAGAGAGCTGTTTCGTTTTCTCCTGAGAACCGGTACGACAGCTTTAGTGAGTTGTTAACCGATTTGTCACGTCCAAACCCCGATTATTTAAAGGCGAGTACGCCTTTGATTGAGCGAAACCCGTTAACTTTTTGGCGGGGGCTATCCGCGCTTTTACTTTTAGTTATTTTCACACTACTGACGTTGTTACTGTCTCAATAATTCGGTTGGTAAGCTCAAAGTTACTTTTTTATTTTATGAATATACATATCAAAATGATGTTGTAGGTTAGTACTATGTTATTTGGAAGAAGCCAGAAAAACCCTATTAAGATTGCCGATAAGCAGGTCACTCAGTGGAAGTATGCCACGTGTGGGTATTGCTCTACTGGCTGTTCGATGGAAGTAGGGTTGAATCAGGCAGGTAAACCGGTTTCCTCTCGTGGTGTTGGTGGTGCTGATGTGAATCGTGGCAAGCTGTGCTTGAAAGGCATCATGGAGCATGAATTACTTTCTTCAGCAGGACGAGGTGACAAACCTTTGTTACGTGATCAAATTGATCAACCTTGGGCTGAAGTTAACTGGGATAGTGCATTAGACAAGGTTGCCGGTCAAATCAAGGCGGTGCAGCATAAATATGGCCGAGATTCTGTGGCAATAGTATCCACTGGACAGATGTTGACCGAAGAATTCTATACCTTGGGCAAGTTGGCTCGTGGCTTGATAGGCTCCAATAATTATGACGGCAATACCACGCTATGTATGGCGTCTGCTGTATCAGGCTACAAACGTTCCTTTGGTTCAGATGGCCCACCTGGTTGCTATGAAGATTTTGAACATACCGATTGTTTGATTGCTTGGGGCTCCAACTTGCCTGAACAGCATCCGGTTATTTATTGGCGTTTTAAAGAAGCTCAGGAAAAACGCCAATTTCCACTGATTGTTGTTGATCCTAGGGTCACCATGTTGGCACAAAATGCAGATATTCATCTGGCGATCACGCCAGGCACCGATGTCGTATTACAAAACGCCTTAATGCATGTCATTTTAGATGAGGGTTTGGAAGACCAAGATTACATTGAAAAAAATACGAATGGCATAGAAGCATTAAAGGCAGAAGTTGAAAAATACAATCCCACCATGGCGGCAACAATTTGTGGCATTGATGAGGACAGTATTCGCTTAGTGGCGCGTTTATATGCTAAAGCCAAGGCATCTATGCAGATTTGGACAATGGGTATTAATCAATCGACCCATGGGTCAGATGGCGTGGTTGGAATTAATAACCTGTCCTTGATAACAGGAAACATCGGTAAACCTGGAGGCACCAGCCTGTCAATTACTGGGCAGTGTAACGCTATGGGGACACGAGAGTGGTCTTCATGTTCAGGGCTTCCTAATCACCGGTATTTGGAAAATGCAGAGGACCGACAAGAAATTGCCGACTTCTGGGGTATCGACGCCGATTTCCTGCCGACCCAACGGGGTTTGGCTCAAACCGACATTTTTCAGGCCATCGAAACAGGGGAGATTAAAGGCTTATGGGTTATTGCCACTAATCCGCTGACTTCGATGCCCAATACGGCCCGAATCAGAAAAACGATGAGAAATCTGGATTTTTGTGTGGTGCAGGATTGTTATGCCGATACAGAAACTGCGGAATATGCCCATGTATTTTTACCAGCTGGCACTTGGGGTGAAAAAGAGGGTGTGATGACCAACACCGAAAGGCGTGTAAATCTAGTCACACGTGTAGCCCAACCACATGGAGACTCCAAGCCAGACTTATGGATATTTAACCAAATTGCCGAACGTTTTAACGAGCATGGTAAGGTCAAATTCCCTGAAACTTCAGCTGCTGTATTTGAGGAAATGAAGCTGTTATCGAAAGGCCGCTTGTGTGATATCTCAGGTATGACGTATGACTTGATAGAGCAAAGTCGTGGAATTCAGTGGCCTTATACAGAGGCACAAAATGAGCGTGGAGAGTCTCCTGTAGCCGGTGGTGGTAGGTTGTATACAGAACCGACTACCTTTTGTTATGCCGATGGTAAGGCCAAGTTAATTCCACTGCCTTTTGTTGATAATAATGAGACTCCTGATGAAGAGTTTCCAGTCTGGTTAAATACCGGTCGCCTTGTTGAGCACTTCCATACTCGTACAAAGACCGGCAAGGTTGGAAATAACAATAAATTCAGCCCCATACCTTTTATTGAGATTAACCCAGATGCCGCCGTCCAGTTGGCTGTTAAAGATGGTGACTATGTGCGTTTGGTTTCTCGACGTTCTGATGCTGTGGTCATGGCAAAACATACCCAGCGAGTGGCAAAAAACATGATTTTTTTGCCATTTCATTTCCATGATTGTGCCAACCGATTAACGTTAGGTTTACTCGATCCCTATTCAAGACAACCGGCCTTTAAACAACATGCTGTTCGTGTCGAACCCATAGTGGACCAAAAAGCCGCGGCAAAATTAAGTATGGAAATGAGGGGGTTTTAGAGACATATTATGTTTAAAATTCGTAGCGATGAGCCTAAATATGCTTTCTTAAGTGAAAAAGAAAGCAAAACAACTAGCTGTTATGGTGAGCTAATAGAAACCGTAACTTTGGATGATGAAAAACGTGGTAAAAGTTTAAACATAAACGGTGATAATGCTGTTGGTGACAACCCAGATCGCTATAAACAACACGGATTTTACCTTAATGCGGATAATTGCATTGGCTGCCATGCCTGCGAAGTGGCCTGTAGCGAGAAGAATGATAACCCTGCCCATATAGCCTTTCGTTCGGTTGGTTTTGTGGAAGGGGGGACTTATCCTGATTATCAACGCTTGAATATTTCCATGGCGTGTAATCATTGCACCGACCCTGTGTGCCTGAAAGGTTGCCCGACCCGCGCTTATACCAAGTTTGCTGAATATGGGGCCGTATTGCAGGATCCTGACATTTGTTTTGGCTGTGGCTATTGTACTTGGGTATGTCCCTACAACGCCCCGCAACTGGATCCGGTAAAAGGCCAGGTCTCTAAATGCAATATGTGCGTTGATCGCTTGGAGGTAGGTTTAAAGCCGGCCTGCGTAAGCGCTTGCTTGGGTAATGCTTTGGATTTCGGCGTGGTAGAAAGCATTCCAGAAAACAGGAATCAGGCCAAAACGTCCATCCCTGGGTTCCCGTCAGCAGATATCACCCACCCTAATATTCGTTTTCAGCAAACTAAAGAAACACAGCGTGATATGGTTAGACCTGATGGTATGGCCGTTAAATACCATAAGCAAAGCAACGGAGAATTCAAATCTGCTGTTGATGAGAAAACGCACTCTCATAACAAAGAATGGGGCCTGCCTAAATTGCTTCACTCCCACGAAAATGCACATGCTATTTTTACCCTGTCAACTCAAGCCGTGATGGGCGCTGCCTTGTGGCTAATCTTGGGTCATTGGTTCAATTTAGTACCTATCAATGATGTTTTGCAGTCCAGCGCTTATTACCCAATGATTGGTATATTGCTTGCGCTACTTGGCTATGGCATGTTCAAACTTAATATGCACTTGGGTAAGCCACATTTCTTTTATCGGGGTTTCTATAATTTGCGACATTCCCCGGTTAGTCGAGAAATTGCCGGTGTGACGCTGTTTTTTGGTGGTTTGCTTACGATACCAGTGGCCTCAATTTTAGGTCAGGTTTGGTTGTTAAATGCAGCATTTATTATCACAGTAGTGGGCTTTGTTCTTGGTTCATACTACATGTATAAACTGTATCGCATCAAAGCGAGGCCTTTCTGGGATCACTGGCAAACTGCCAGTGCCTTCTATGGTAGCGTGTTATCTTTGGGTAGCCTTCTATTTGGCGCAGTGGGATTGTTGTTTATTACTGATTCAGGTTTTATCCCCGTGTTAGCAGCTGTCGCATGCATTGGAGTGATAGTAGAAAGCGTAGGTCATATCGTCCATCGTAAAGACATGCAAAATACCGGTGAAGGGCAGGCTTCGTATTTTGAACAAGTCACGACCTTTGGCAAAACGTACACACTAAGAAATGTCATTTTGGTGATCAACATGTTGGCCTTATCGATGTTGGTTTTTCTGCCAAGTAATATATTATTTGTTGCTACCTTCATATCAATGCTGGTTACTTCTTATTTGGGAAGGATTATGTTTTATACATTGGTTATTCCAACCACCATGCCGGGTGCATTTTTCTGGAAAAATAAGAAGTTTTCTGAGCATGCAGTAGAAACGGGACTGTCAAGAATGCCTCAAGTGGGTGTTGAGGCAGAAAGACACCACAAGTTTGATGTTAAGGCTTTATTAAACACGGTGCGCCACACCTCACTTAAACAAGTTGTTGTTCAGGTTAGTTCTATCATTAGAGGGTGAGTGATAATGAGTGACAGTGTTGTGGTGGGTCTTCCAATAATGTCACACAGTATGATCCCTAAGAGACTGCCGGTAGTTGTCACAATAAATCGCTTGCTAAAAGCTGGCGTTCCTAAAATATGAGGTTGTTGGTTGGATATGGTGCCCTCGGCACCTGCCAGGGATACCTCTTGCTAAGACGCTCACTCACTGGAACGATCAATATAATAGGGGTGTGCAGGGGTTCTATTTGACTGTCAATGTTTGTGATTTAGGTGACTTCAATATCTGCTCAGCGCAATCGTGGCAGCGTCCACAACAAGTCGCTACATCCAACATTTTCTTCAAGCAGGCAACGCTGCAGGCCCCCATATCGCGGGCCTGGTGAATCTGCTTATCTGTTACTTTCTTGCATATACAAACATACATAATTGGAACAACATGAGTTGGCTAATAAAACAACAATAGCATTTTATATTAAATGATATTGATTCTCAATATTAATTGCGTTATTGTTTATCTATATAATAATTCAATGCCTAATTTACATTTTTTTACACTTTTCTACCGCTTTATCGGCTGGGCAACTTTTTTAGTCAGGCGTATAGTGGCTGGAAAAATCAATCTTTTACAACTCAAGGAGTACAGAATGCAGGGTGATATTAATATTATTCAGACACTCAACAACTGCCTGAGGGATCAGTTAACAGCTATTAACCAGTTTTTCCTGCACGCACGAATGGCCAAAGACTGGGGCCTAGACGAGCTTAACGAATACGAATACAAGCGCTCCATTAAAGCCATGAAAATGGCTGATGATTTAATTGAGCGAGTACTTTTTTTAGAGGGCCTCCCCAATCTGCAGGACTTGGGTAAACTTATGATCGGTGAAAATGTTCCAGAAATACTTAAAGGTGATATTTTTATACAGTCATCTGCGCGCACTGGTCTGCAGGATGCCATTCATCTGGCCGAGGATACGCGTGATTATGTGACTCGCGACCTGCTAAGCAATATTCTGGAAGAAACCGAAGAGCATATTGACTGGATTGAGACCCAGCAGTGGTTGATTGCGAATACTGGTTTGGAAAATTATTTGCAATCACAGATGGGAGATGACTAATGAAAGGTAATAATAAGGTTCTTGCCCACCTGCAAAGTCTACTGAATTATGAACTAACTGCTCGTGACCAGTATATGGCCCACTCCCGTATATATAGGGACATGGGTCTACACAAACTATACGAACGCCTGAATCACGAGATGGAAGAGGAAATAGAGCATGCTGACTTACTGATTGAACGCATGCTTTTTCTGGAGGCGACTCCAGACTACAATCAGCAAGGCACTGTCAACGTAGGTGCCACAGTTCCAGAAATGCTACAACTGGATCTGGATGTAGAGTACGCTGTGGATGGGGCCCTTAAAGCGGCTGTTGCCGTTTGTGAGCAAGAGCAGGATTATGATAGCCGCCGTATATTAAGTAAGCTACTGGAAGATACAGAAATGGATCACGCCTACTGGTTAGAGCGGCAGTTGCGACTGATTGATTTGGTGGGCTTGCCAAATTATGTGCAATCCCAAATGAGCTAAGTAGGGTCACCTCACGCTATAAACACTATAAGACCTTTGCCTTTGTTTGGCTTTGTTAAGCCACATATGGTGACTTGGTGATTTAGGAATTTTTCCTATATACGATGCAGGTTATAGGTGTTTCAATATCTCTTTTCAAAACAGAGATTCATATTCTTTATGGACGAAGACAATACTACCTGGCAGGAACGAATGTTAACTTTGCTAATTAGTCTTTCATTAATTGGATTGATTATTTTTGCGGTTAAAATCTTGATGGAATAATTTAGCCGATCAAGGTCGACCGAGTGTAGATTGATGTAAAATGGCTAGGCTGACAAAGTTATATCTGACACAAATCCCCAGAGCACTCATACACTAACTGCCCCATGCGTTGCAGTTCAAGGCTTGCTTTCTATCCCCTTGGTTGAAAAGCCCTCATCAAACAAAAGAGGGCTATGGTCTTGAGATGTGCCTTAGGATTGACCAACTAATCCCAATCATATTTTTCAATCGCATCCGCCGCCATGGCATAGCCGGTTTCGGCGATCTCACCACTTTGCACGTGAGCGCGAAGTTCACCCGTTACCCAGATGGGTTCCCACGGATCTTTGCTTTTCCAGGGGGCAGGGGTGTGCACCAAGATTAGTTGATTTGGTGGTGGTGGTGGAGTGTGCAGGCAGGCGCCTACGTAAGGAACCAGAATAAAACTATGCATGCCATGGGTGTCTACTTCAAGGGGGACCACAAAACCGGGGATCTTCACCAGCTTGCCATCCAGTTCCCGGTTTAGCAGGTAGCCATTGGGGTCGTATTCTGGGCGCCAAGTATCATTGGCTTCATCAGTAAAACCTTCGCCAATAATTTCACTATAGGGAATGCCCGGCGGAATAAGGTCATCCCATTCCAGTTGTTTTGGTTCAGCAATGGCTGTGCTACTCAAGCAGGTGCACAGTGCCAATACAGCCAGTGTTGTATACTTCATTATGATTTCACCATCATTCCGTCAGCAAGGGAGAAGCGGTAAGCACGCAGTGCTGGTAATACACTAACACAAACGCCTGCGACCATGATGGCAACAATGGCCTGAAGCTCTCTTGCGCTTGGTAATCCCAGTTCTAGCCAGATGCCAAACTGCTGATCAATATAACCTTGTCCCAACCCCAAAAATACGTACACCATTAGCACACCTAACAGGCAACCACTGCCTACCACCAGCAATGTTTCTGTCATTAACAATAGAAATATTGTCCGTGGCCCTGCACCCATAGCCCTGTAGATGGCCATTTCCCGCCGGCGTTCATTCAAGCCGGCAAAAACATTGGCCATCATGCCCAACAACGCCGTGACAATAACCATGGTAGATATTACCAGCAGAGCTGTTTCCGCAACACCCACCAAGTGCCACAATTCCTGCAGGGCAACGCCCGGCATCACGGCTTGTAAGGGTTCATTGGGGTAGTTGTTGATGGCTCTTTGTAAGCTAAATATTTTTATCGGGCTAGTGGTACCCACTAACGCTGCCGTTACTGTTTTGGGTTGCAGTGGCATCTCGCGCAGCACCTGAGCTGGGGTGCTTTCGCCAGATTTTTTGGTACCTTGCTGCCAATCCACATGAATGGCTTCGATGGCTTGTAGAGATACCATTACCGTTCGGTCTACCGGGGTGCCTGTTTTGGCCAATATGCCCGTAACGCGAAATGGGTGTTCATCGTGTTTGCTGAACGACATCAGACCATGAGCTACCACAATGGGGTCACCTAGATGGTAGCCTAATTGTTTGGCCACATCGGCACCAATAACCGTGTCAAAGAGGTCATTAAATGCGTTGCCCTGGGCAAAATTTAACTGCTGGCCGCGACGAAATTGATAGCGCTCAAAGAATTCAGCCGTGGTGCCCATAACACGAAACTGCCGATGACTATCTCCCAGTGAAATGGGCACTGTCCAGTCTACGCCAGGTAAATTGGATACCTTTTGTAAACTGTCCCAACCAATATTGTTAGTAGCATTGCCTATATGAAATACGGAATAGAGTAACAGTTGTACGGAGCCGGTTCTGGCACCCACGATCAGGTCGGTGCCGGCAATGGTGTCCATGAAACTTGCTTGAGTGCCCGTGCGCACTTTTTCCACACCCAAAAATAAAGCCACAGACATCGCAATAGCTAGTACCGTTAAAGCAACCGTTAGCTTTCGCGCCAGTAGTGAACGGTACGCCAAACCAATTAGCATAGTGCCTCCGCTTGGGATGTTACTGTCTGTAGGTCTTCTATACGAACAACTCGATCAAAATAGTGCGCAAGGTCTGGGTCGTGGCTCACCATTAACAGGCTTGCATCGCTATCGGCCACTTGGCCTAACAGTAAATTCATAAAAGCTTGCTGGCTATCACGGTCCAGGGCTGACGTGGGCTCATCAGCGATAATGACTTCTGGCTGACCAATTAGGGCGCGTGCTACGGCTACCCGTTGTTGTTGCCCCACACTCAATTCGCTGGTGCGAGCGCTTAATATCTGATCGGGTAATTGTAGAGCCACACATAGACGTTGCGCCTCGGCCATGCTATTGCTGCCTTGTTGGATTCGCTGACGACGCTTTGGCGCAAAGACTAGTGGCAAGAGGACATTATCAGCCACACTACCATAGGGCAAAAGGTTGAACTGCTGAAAAATCACCCCAATATTTTCCGCCCGAAAGCGATCGCGCTTGGTAACAGAGAGACTGGCAAGATTAGTTCCCGCCAACACAATAGTCCCTTGCTGGGGCGCAATAACACCACATAACAGAGATAATAGGGTCGACTTACCTGAACCACTTTGACCAAGTAATAGCACACGTTCACCCCGGTGGAGGGTGAAGCTATCTATATGTAAGGCAAACTGCCGACTGCCAGGCCAGGTGAAACTGACCTGATGCAGGGCAATAATAGGTTCAGAATTAAAATTCACATTAGAATTCCAGTCGAGGTTCAGTGCGCTCTACTTCAAATGCACGGGCTCCACTATGATTCACAATTTGTACCTCAAGTTCAAGGGCCTGGGAGAATATTTGGAAATAAGGAAAGTCCATATGATTTAACAACGTAGGATTGGCGCAATCAAACGAGTATTCCGCATGGAAAGCAGTGTGCTGCTCGGCCTCTTGATGCGCGTCCTTGTGATCATGCTCGTCTTCATGTGCACCTTCATCTTCATCTTCATGAGCATGTTCGTCTTCATGTGCACCTTCATCTTCATGCGCGTGTTCGTCTTCATGTGCACCTTCATCTTCATGCGCATGTTCGTCTTCATGTGCACCTTCATCTTCATGCGCATGTTCGTCTTCATGGGCATGCTCATCCTCATGATGCTCTTTATGTTCGGCACCACCAAGGTAAGATTCGGCTGACAACAACTTACATGCTGCGGAGGTAGGTAGATTAATCAGGTTCAATGGCTGCTGTAACTGTGCTAGTGCATTTTTAATGGCCTGCTTGTCTTCTGAACTGCTTGCCGTGTACTCAAAACCGACAATATCAGCCCCAGGGGCGGTTAATTCCATGGCGAGTTTGTTGCCTGCTATAGCAATGTTTAATTCGCCTACACCGTGCTCGTGCGCTTCATGTTGAGCAAAATTTTCCGCTATGGCAGGAGTGGCAGCAATGACAGCTGCAAGAGTAATAATGTGTTTCATAAATGTCCTATATATTATTAATCAAACTATCGATAGTAGAAATCACGTCATTTCGCGAGATTATGTAATGTTATATTATAACATTACATTAAACAATACAAAGCAGATAGGTGTTTTAAGATTATGCTTAAGATTTTCGATTTGTAGTAGGCTAAGAGATTCCGCAATGGGCGATGTTCCGGGAGGGTGTTGAACAATAGGGGATATAGTTATATCGGGTCCTCGGTATAAATCATACAGGTGTTCTATCTATTTGTTATTTATAACAATTTATCGAATAATTTACTTATAACATTTACCTCTTTTCTCACAAAAACTGGCAACATACGCTTTCCAACTAGTTAAAAATGGGGGTTATTTTGTTACGTCGGAAGAGGGTGCAAAATACACGAAATTAGCATTCAGGGATTAGCCTCGTTATCCTAAAACCAGAGCTTGGGTATGACATACATGCCCATCATTCCTGCGCAATATCAATTTAGCAGCTAATTGTCCTCGCATGGCCATGTCTTTTTCATATAATCATCCAATGATCCAGTCATACACGCTACCCCCACAACAAGTGTCCACCGTCGTTGGTGGTTGGGCTGTGGCTGTCGGCCGCGCATTGGATGCCCTTGGCTACGAGGGGGACCAACTATTACAACAAGCCGGGGTAGATGCTAGCCAAAAACTCAATACCGAAGCCCGTTTTGACGCCAATCATACTCGTCGACTCTGGCAGCTAGCTATCGACCATACGCAGCAAGAAGACATCGGTTTACAGGTTGCCCAATACGTCTGTCCGACTACCTTCCACGCCCTAGGATTCTCCTTATGGGCTAGCTCCAGCCTTCATGATGCATTGCAACGCATGGTGCGTTTTGATGTGTTACTCAATAGCGGCTGTGAGCTATCACTGCAATCAGACTCCACGTCAAAGGCGTTGATATTTCGCATGCAGGTAAAGCAAATTGATGGCCAAGATCTGATAGCCCAACAAGGCATCGATTATTTTCTGGCAGCTGTGGTGAAGATGTTTCGCGACATGTCGAGCCCGCAACTTGCTCCTAAGGCGGTATGCCTGCGCCATGCCAAACCAAATATGGCCAGTCTCTGGCAGGACTATTTTGCCTGTCCGGTGCACTTTGAGCAGGCTGCTGACCAGTTGCTATTTGCTCAGGCTGATTTGTATACCCCCCTCGCTACAGGCAACGCCCTATTAGCGGCAGAAAACGATAAACTGGTAGAAAACTACCTACGTCGCTTAGAGCTTGAGGATATCTGTGCCAGAGTACGTGCATTGCTGATTGAACTTATGCCCATGGGGCTTATGACCCTGGAGGACATTGCTGCCGAATTTGCTATGGAACCCCGTACTTTGCAATATCAATTGCAACAACAGGGTACAAGTATGCAAACACTGCGTGACCAAACGAGAGAACAGTTGGCTCGGCAGTATTTACAACATTCGTGCAAACCCATCACCGAAATTGCCTATTCGCTTGGGTTTTCTGCCCCGGCTCACTTCAATCGCGCCTGCAAACGTTGGACCGGACTATCCCCATCAGCCTTGCGTCAATCTTGGGTTCAGCTCCATGAGTCTGATCCCACTATTTCAGACCCATTGCCTTAAATGGTAACAAGCTCTGCTTTAAATGGTAACGAGCTCTGCCAAGTCCACACCTATACTGATAACTTGGTGGTGAGGGCAACTTCAACGTTAATCCCAACTTAACTATACGCAAAGAGGCAAAATCCATGGGTGAATTAGTACTGGCAGCCAAAGTGACACACGTACCTTCCATGTTTATTTCTGAACAAGATGGACCTTTAAAAGGCATTCGAGATGAAGCTGTCAATGGTCTCAAGCGTATTGGAGAACTTTGTCGTGAACGCCAAGTAGATACCATTGTTGTTGCTGATACCCACTGGTTAGTCAACGCCGGCTTCCATATCAATGCCAAACCTGACATGTCTGGTGTGTTCACCAGCACCGAGTTCCCACATTTTCTCAATAACATGCAGTACCAGCATGTGGGAGACCCAGAACTAGGCCAACTTATCGCCAAGACGGCAACTGACAATGGTGTCACCACCTTGTGTCACGACCAGTTTGCTAGCTTAGAGCTGCAATATGGCACCCTGGTTCCCCTGCGTTATCTTGGCATTGGCACCGACATTAAGGTGGTATCTATTGCTGGTTGGATGTATGACGCCGACCTGGAAGAATCCAAGGTCGTTGGTGAAGCCATTTTGCAGGCCATCGAAAAGTCCGACAAACGCGTTGCCTTTCTTGCCAGTGGTTCTCTATCTCATCGCATCCCACCAAACAAGGTCGTTGGCGATTATCTGTTCAAGATTAGCCATCCTCTCAATCAAGAAACGGACTTAATGGTAATGGACATGTGGAAGCAGGGCCGTATTCAGGCCTTCTTGGACATCTTGCCTCAATACGCCAAGGACTGCGCTGGCGAAGGTGGCATGCACGACACTGCCATGCTGTTTGGCCTACTCGGTTGGAACAACTATGATGGTAAAGCCGAGGTGATGACGGAGTACTTCCCAAGCTCCGGTACCGGACAATGTAATGTGGTATTTCCTGTACCACAAAAACACGCCGCAGTAGCTTAGTTTCTGATCAAGTGGTAGACCCAAGGAGCTGTCCCTTAGTTGACTTATAATGGGACATACATACTTCCATTGGTAAGGTTAATACATCTATCTGTGGCACAACATAACTAGGCAGTGAAGGTGTGCCGAAAATTTTGTTGACTGGCTTAAAATCCCCTGATACTGTTAAAAACGTATGCGAATTAAGGTTTCAGGGGTTCCGTTGGGTAGCGAAGTGTACCTAGGGGGTCTCGTCCTTAAGCAATCCCCCTGTAACTCTTGAGATGCGTGCAGCTTCCTAAAATTGCCCAGTGTTGTGAGAATTATTTGCTTAAACTAGCGTTTCGTTTTACCTCTATTTACCTTGCCGCTTGGATTTTAGTTTTATTACTGGCGCCCAACCTAAGTTCTCATTTTCTTTACGGGACTGACTTAACTCCCGTTACGCACAGAATGATGATCAGTAACATCATACTTCGCTCAACACTAGTTGTATTATGTTGGTATTTGCCCAACTATACGACCCCTAGAGGGGGGCGGTTGTTCGCTTATTATGCGGGGTTATTCTGGCTGCTAACGTCCATTTTCTCAATTACTTCGATCCTTTTTGATATTCATACTGGGCTTGATATTGTCATAATAGGCAGGTCAATAATTGAGGCCAGCTTAGGTATATTTCTGTTGGTTGTATCTAGACATGAAAGCAAGGCTGCTTTGTCTAAAACTCAATAGTTGGAAGATTATGGGCATGATCTCCGGCCAAGGATCACAGCTCCACCATGTGCTCATCTATTGACCAGGGGGCATCTTCAGGAGACATCCGCTGTTATCACACCTAATCAAGCAGAACTATTATTGGGGGATATGATGATTAAAAGAGCGCAACCATTCTCGTATTTAATGTGAGTTTTTTATTTGACAAGTGGTTTTTTTGTCTTTATAGTTTATGAAATCGTTTTCATTCATATCGATTCGGCCACCGGCCTTTTTTTTTACAAATAGAATGAAAACGATTTCATATATTAGAAAAAAAATTGAACTATATATTGGCAGCCTAGCCGGTGTATCAAATAAAAATATAAGAGGTAATTCCATGAAGAAACTGAGCTTAGCGCTTGCTATTTCAACATTAGCGACAGGCATGGTAGCCACTGCACATGCAGAAGGTAAGCATGCACAGGGTGGAGTACTAACTGTGCCTATTATTACGCAGACTTTTGTTGAGGACTTTAATCCATACTCAGGTGCTCAGGGAGACATGGTTGGTGGTACCATGTTTGAACCTCTATGGGCCGTAAATGCTTTGAAAGGTGAGATAAATTGGCGCTTAGCCAGTCGCTTTACTTATGATGCAGATTTGATGGGTTTAACTATTAACTTAAAAGATGGTCTGACTTGGTCAGATGGTGAAGTCCTCGATGCTGAAGACGTGGTTTTTTCTTTAAACCTAGGTAAGGATGACGCTAAGCTTGATGCGACAGGGCAGTGGGGCTCTGGTAAGTTTGCATCAGCTGAGGCCACAGATTCACTGACTGTTTATATTAAGTTCACGGATAGAGATGGCACTATCGATTGGCACTTGCCGCGTCTGCATGTGGTACCTGAGCATATTTGGAAAGACGTTGAGGATATTTCCACTTATAAGAATGGTAACCCGGTTGGTTCTGGTCCTATTACTGAGGTGACGCAGGTAAAAGATAACCAAATTCAAATTTGCCGTAACCCTAATTACTACAAAGCTGATGAAGGCTTACCTTATCTGGATTGTATTAAGTTCCGTCAATATACTGATAACTCTCAGATTCAGGCCGCATTGATCAATGACGAAATTGACTGGGGTTCCAACTTCATTGCTGACATTGAAAAGACTTATGTTGCCCCAAATCCGGAAAACCATGGATTTTGGTATCCAGCTAATGATTTAATTAACGTTTATTTGAATACCCGTGAAGCGCCGTTTAGCGATATCAATTTCCGCAAGGCCTTTTCTATGGCGCTAGATCGTCCAATGATTGTGGATTTGGCGGCCTATGGTTACCCAACACCTGAAACTCATGTGACGGGAATTGGTGAATTTTTCAAGTCCCATTTTAACGATGAAGTGAATGCCAAGTATGACTATTTGGCAGAGTATAATCCAAATAAAGCGATGGATTTGTTGGATGAGTCTGGTTATGTAGATGTGGATGGAGATGGCTTTCTGGAGAATCCAGATGGAACAGAGATCAATTTCGATATTCACGTTGTAAACGGCTGGACTGACTGGGTGCAGACAGTGCAGATGGTTAGTGAATATTTGGCTGAAATTGGTATTAGAGCTAACACCAAGACAGTTGATTGGTCTGTTTACGACACTGCATTGAAAGAGGGCACTTATCAGGCGTCTATTAACTGGTCTAAAACTAACGCCGAAGATCCAATTCAAGCCTATCAAGATTACTTCCATACTTCTCGTCAAGGTATGTCTTGGCATACAAACCACGGTGTGAGTAGCCCAGAAGTTGATGCATTGATAGATGAATATTTGGCAACCTCTAATGCAGAACGTCGCAAAGCTATTCTTGCAGAGCTGATGGCATTTACTGCTGAAAGTTTGGCTTTTGTTCCTTTGTTCTCCAATCCAACCTGGTATCAGTATAATGCTACGCGTATTGGCGGTTGGCCAACAGCTGAAAATGCTTTCGTACAACCTGTGTTCTATGAATCATCTCGAAAGTTAATCACTTTTGAGCAACTGTACGCTAAGTAATCTCAAAGGCGGCCGGTTAATAAGCTGGCCGCTGTTAACATTTTAATTATAAGAATACCTGTACTTATGAATTTTGTAGTAAGGCGCTTTAGCTTTTATTTCATCGCTATTATGGTGGCAATTACGTTTAATTTTGTCATTCCACGATTGATGCCTGGTGATCCTGTAGATGCGTTATTTGCAGCAGCTCAGGGGCGAATGCCTCTTGAAACCCTGCAGGCTTACAAAGAGATGCTAGG
>ENA-UZXD01000096-UZXD01000096.1-metagenome-genome-assembly--contig:-Day-3-50m-contig-96_pt1 | contig 193699 bp, 183 predicted proteins | sample MGYA00260344_ERZ794904 | MGnify/ENA metagenome assembly ERZ794904 | reverse complement strand
CATATGTAGTTAGACTCTTTTTTTTGTCTTAATCTTAAGTGAAAACTATTATTTAAGGCTTTTGAAGTTTTTTAGTGTAAGCGAAGTCAAGCTAATCAGCGCCGATCTTACTGCACTTACAGAGCGTAGAGTCGTTTCCTTTTTTAGTCTAAACTGTAATTAGAATTTATAAATCTTGAACATTAATGTGTTTAAGATTTTTTTTTTTTCTTAAACTTAACTAAAAGATAAAACCATTTACTAAATAAATACTTTGGATCATACTTGCGGGAGTGATAGTAACGGCATCCTTTTTATGGACTGGATAGTGTTAGAGTTTAATTATAAAATTGATTTTTAGATTACTACGTCGTTCATACTCGCAATGACTTAATAAAAAGATGTAGTGCATAGCATGGTTTTGAAAATGTGTTAAACTATTTGACAGCCAATGGCTGTCCTCCTTTTAATTTCAAATTTAAAAACTCGCGTAAATAAAATTTATAAATAACCCTCTTCACATTCTAAATATGTAATGAAGGAAAATAAAGAACTTTAATTGTCGTGGGTGTTTGGTTATAATGTAGAGAGATTCCTATTTTTCAGCATTCATGTTATTTAATAGAGATTTTTATTTTTTTAGAAATATTGTCTGAAGCATTACCAACATAAACTATATACTCTCCTTTTTCAATGTTCCAATCGGAAGTGGTTTCATCATAAAAGGCCAAGGATTTTATAGGAATATTGACGTTAATAATAGATTCTTCACTAGGTTTTAAATTTATTTTCTGAAACCCTTTGAGTTCTTTTAAAGCACGTTTTACTTTTGACTTTGGTTTACCTATATAGACTTGAATAACTTCAGAGCCATTTATAATACCCTTATTTTTCAAGCTGCATGATACAGTAATAGAATCTTCTTGAGTATACACTTTCTTATCCGTTTTTATATCCGATAGTGTAAAAGAGGTATACGAAAGCCCATAACCAAAGGCATAAAGCGGTTTTATTTTTTTAGTATCGTGCCATCTGTAACCAACTAAAATATCTTCTTTATAATATTGGGTCATATTTTCGCCTGGGTAAGACGATGTTCCAAAAGAATGCGCTGCATTGTCTTCTAATTTTACTGGAAACGAAAAAGGTAGTTTTCCAGAAGGGTTTACATCTCCACTGATAACATCGGCAATAGCATGTCCAGACATACTTCCAAGATACCAAGTTTCAAGTAGAGCATTGACTTTATCAAGCCAAGGCATTTCAATAGCATTACCAGTAACTAATATAAAACCAATATTTTTATTTACGTTATAGATGTCATTTAATAAATCTTCTTGCCCGAATGGCAGCCCAAATTGTAATCTGTCATCTCCCTCACAATCTTGTAAATGACTTTTATTTAAGCCGCCTACAAAAAGTACAAGGTCAGCATTCTTTGCTGTTTTAATGGCTTCTGTTTTAAGAGAATCTAAATTGAGCGTAGGCGGAATAACTTCGTTATATAGGGAAGAGCCAGTTTGGTAACCCATAGCATGTGTAATAGTTGCATGTTTATAACGTGCTTTAATTCCGTCTAAAGGTGATATTTCAAATTTCGGTTTTAATTCTGAGGATCCTCCACCAGCGGTCATAGATCGTGTTGCGTTTTCTCCAATTATGGCTATGGTTAAATCTTTGTCATCTTTAATAGGAAAGAAATTTTCTTTATTTTTTAATAATACTATACCATCAGTGGCTACATGTCTAGCCACATCATGATGCGCTTTTGTATTTGCGTTACCTAGAGGTCGATTAGTACTCATATTCGTTCTGAACATTAATCGTAAAATTCTTCTAACTTTATCATCAACTATAGATTGTGGAAAGTCACCTTTTTTAAGCCCCTCTAAAAAGGGAGCTGCCAAATAGTATTGTGAATAAAAATCATTTGTAGTAGTTCCTAAACCGTCAGTACCTGTACCCATTTCCAAGTCTAAACCATATAGTGCAGATTCTTCTGTACTATGTGCAGAACTCCAATCACTAATTACAACACCATCAAATTCCCAATCGGCTTTTAGTATTTTATTAAGAAGTGGATGGTGTGTAGTGTATTTTCCTCTAAGTTTATTGTAAGAACCCATAATAGACCAAACCCCTGCCTCTTTGACTGATGCTTTAAAAGCTGGTAAATAAATTTCGTATAAGGCTCTGTCACTAACTTCTACATTTATTTTATCTCTCCAATGCTCTTGATTATTTAAGGTGTAATGTTTTACACATGCTGCAACACCATTTTTTTGAACACCTTTAATATAGGGTACAACCATTGTGGATGCCAGAAAAGGATCTTCACCCATATATTCAAAATTACGACCATTTAAAGGTGTTCTATAAATATTAACTCCAGGTCCTAATAGTACATCCTTTTTTCTATAACGAGCTTCTTCTCCTAAACTGAAGCCATATCGGCTAGAAAGTTCTGGATTAAAAGAAGCAGCAAGACATGTTAAAGCTGGAAATGCAGTAATAGAGTCGTTTGTCCAACCAGCATATGCCCAATTATCCCAGCTTATCTCGGCTCTTACACCATGTGGGCCATCAGCCATCCAGATTTCAGGTATGCCTAACCGTTCAACACCCTTAGTACTAAATTTTGATTGTGCATGGCACATAGCAACTTTTTCTTCTAGTGTTAATGATTTAATAATGGTTTCAATTTTAGATTCAGTATCACCAGACATTGAGTTTTGTGCTAAATTGTTAGTATTTGAATTTTTAAGGTTTTGTTGACCATGTATTGATAATTGAACGAAAAACACACATGATAAAATAATAGGGTTTAAAAGAAGATGGTTTAAAGTGATTTTCATAAGTAATAAGATTAATAGCTTAGTTGTTCAATTAAATCATGTTCAAAAAATCAAATTACTTGAATTTTTAAAACTTTGAAGAAAGTTACTAAAGAAAAATCAATTATGGATATACTTGAAAGTGAATTTTAAAAACAAAAAATCCCGTAAACCTAAGTTTCGGGATTTTTTTGTGGTACCTCCAGGAATCGAACCAGGGACACATGGATTTTCAGTCCATTGCTCTACCAACTGAGCTAAGGTACCTCGCTAAAGCGGATGCAAATATATATTCATTTTTGTTATTCGCCAAATGAAAGTTGCAAAAATTCATTTTGATTTGCTTAATTTTTTATAATGTATTATTAACTCATTTGTAATTAATAATATAGATCCAATTCCGACTGTTTATTGTTGTTCATTTTGTAAATTTACAGCTTTTGGAAGGGAGATGAATTTAATTATAGATGTTGGAAATTCTTTTGTTAAACTTGCTGTTTTTAAAGGCGAGAAGCTTAAGTATAAAGAAAGTGTTGAGCTTGATGATGCTTTTTTTATTATTAAAGCTTTAAAAGAAAAACACACTGCTATTGAAAAAGCTATTATATCTTCGGTTGGAAAACTAAAAAAAGTCGAGGTTAAGGCTATTGCTAAACTTTTTGATTTATTAGTTTTAAATTCTAAAACTAAGTTGCCTTTTAAAAATCTATATAAAACACCTAAAACCTTAGGCGTTGATAGAATTGCTTTGGTTTGTAGTTCTATTCATCAGTTTCCTAACAAAAATACGCTTATTATTGATGCTGGTACATGTATCACGTATGATTTTGTAACTTCTAATACGGAGTACTTAGGAGGTGCTATTTCACCAGGTATTCGTGTGCGTTATAAATCGTTAAATAATTTAACTTCAAATTTACCGCTATTAGAGTCAGAAATGCCCAAGAATATTATTGGAGAATCTACTGAAGAATCTATACACTCTGGAGTGATTAATGGTGTTTTAAAAGAAATTGATGGTGTTATCGAGGCATATAAAATTAAATATCCAGATTTAACAGTTATTTTAACAGGAGGTGATGCTAAATTCTTGTCTAAACAATTAAAAAGTAGCATATTTGCGAATTCTAATTTTCTTTTAGAGGGATTAAACTTTATTTTACAATTTAACTTAAACGAATGATAAAAAAACTTGTATTAGTTTTTATTGCTGTAATTGCAATTCACGGTTATGGACAACAAGGAACAACGTCTCCTTATTCTTTTTATGGTATTGGAAGTCTCAAATTTAAGGGGACTGTAGAGAATAGAAGTATGGGGGGTTTGAGTATATATAATGATAGTATTCATGTTAATTTGCGTAATCCCGCTTCTTATGCCGGAGACAACTTGGCAGTTTGGGGTGGTGAGAGTAGACCTGTTAAATTTGCTGTTGGAGGCAGCTACACCAGTACTGATTTAAAAAGCAGCAATAGTAGTGATAATGCTTCGTCAACATCATTTGATTATTTAGCTATAAACATTCCTTTAGGCAAGTTTGGTTTTGGTTTTGGTTTGTTGCCATATACTTCGGTAGGCTATAAATTAGAATCTATAAATTCTAGCGGTAATATTGATAATAGGTTTGAAGGAGAAGGTGGTCTTAATAAAGCTTTTTTTGGATTGGGTTATCAGTTAGCTAAAGGACTAACGGCTGGAATTGATTTTCAATATAATTTTGGGAATGTTAAAAATAGTATTGTAGCTTATCAATATTCTGATGGTGTACCCACTCAATATCAATCTCGAGAGAATAATAGATCCGATTTAAGTGGTTTAAACTTGAATTTTGGGTTATCATATAAAACGATGATAAGTGAAAAACTGGAGTTAGTTTCTAGTTTAACATTTAACCCTGAAAGTGATTTGACTTCAAAAAATGAAAGGTCAATTTCTACAATTACAATAAATTCTAATGGTCAAGAATTTGAAAGAAACACTATTGAAACAGATTTAGAGGCTATTGGCTTAGAAGAAACAGATTTAGTATTGCCTTCTAAGTTTTCAATTGGTGCAGGTATTGGTGAGCCAAGAAAATGGTTTGTTGGTATAGAAACCACTTTTTTAAAGACGAGTAAATTTTCAAACGAATTATTTAGTAATGATACATCTTATGAAGATGCTTATTCTTTTTCATTAGGTGGTTTTTATATTCCTCAATACAATTCTTTTTCAGGATACTGGAAACGAATGGTTTATAGAGCGGGTGTTAGGATGGAAGAAACAGGGTTAAATATAAATAGTGAATCAATTAAAGAGTTTGGCATATCTTTTGGAGTAGGTATACCAGTTGGAGATGCAAGATTATTTTCTAACGCTAATTTTGGTTTCGAAATAGGCAAGAGAGGAACTAAAAAGAGCAATTTAATACAAGAGAATTTTATTAATTTCCAATTAAGTTTATCTTTGAATGATAGATGGTTTAATAAAAGGAAGTATGATTAACAGCACAAAAATATTATCATGAAATTAAAAATTACATTATTACTAGCTTTTTTATTTATTGGGTTAAATTTTGGTTTTTCTCAACAAGATGAAGAGTGTATGACTAAGCTTTCCATATTCCATGAATATACAAAAGCAAAAAACTATGATGCAGCTTATGAGCCTTGGATGGCCGTTAGAAATAAGTGTCCTAAGTTTAATAACGCTATTTATGTAGATGGTGAAAAGATTTTAGAGTATAAAATAGATAAAGCAACTGGCGCTGATAAAGTAGCTTTTATTAACGATCTTTTAAAGCTATGGGAACAAAGAGGAGAGCATTTTGCAAGTAAAACTCCTAAGGGAGAATATGCTGCACAAGCTTGTCAGTTATTATATGACAATAAAAAAGAGCTAGGTAAAACTAATGACGAATTATTTGAGTGTTTTGATGCTGCTTATAAATTAGATAAAGATACGTTTACAAATCCTAAAAGTTTATATACTTATTTTTCTTTAATGGTTGATTTGTATGATGCTGGTAAAAAACCTGCAGCAGATTTATTTAATAAATATGATGATATTGTTGAGAAAGTAGAAGATGAAGTTAAGAACTACTCTGAAAAGCTTAATAAAATTATTGAAAAAGTAGATGCAGGAACAGCTTTAACTAAGAAAGAAGGAAAATATAAGAGATATTACGAAAGTTATTTGAAAGCTTACGATCAAATCTCTGGCAGTATTGATGGTAAATTAGGTAATAGAGCAAACTGTGAAAACCTTATTCCTTTATATCAAAAAGATTTTGAAGAAAACAGAAATAATGCGGTTTGGTTACAAAGAGCTGCAGGTAAAATGTCTGAAAAAGATTGTACTGGTGATCCGTTATTTTTTAAGTTAGTAAATGCTTATCATGAATTGAGCCCTTCTGCTAATTCAGCTTACTATTTAGGTATCTTAAAAGATAAAGAAGGTAAGTCTAATGAGGCTATATCATTTTACAAACAAGCTATTTCATTAGAAACAGATAACTTTAAAAAATCTAAGCTTAATAACAGAATAGGTTTAAAATTGAAGGCTAGAGGTAGTTATGGTCAAGCAAGAGGTTTCTTTAGACAGGCTCTAAAGTTAAACCCGTCAAATGGACGTCCATACCTGTCAATTGCAACGATGTACGCTAAAAGCGCTAATAATTGTGGGCAAAGTAATTTTGATAAAAGAGCAGTATATTGGTTAGCAGCAGCCGAGGCTAGAAAAGCAGCTCGTGTTGACCCTACTCAAAAGAAAAATGCTGCAAAATCTGTTGCAAATTACAATGCAAAAGCACCACAAAAATCTGAGATATTTAGCTCAGGAAGAGCTGGTCAAACCATTAAAATAGGTTGTTGGATTGGAGCTTCTGTAACGGTGCCAAGTATTTAATGAACAAAAAAGTTACATATAATATATTAAACATAGTCACAATATTTATTGTGACTATGTTTTTTTCATGTAATGATAGTTTTAAACAAGTGCAAAAAATAGGCATTTCTGAAAATGAACCTATTGGTGTTGATTATAATATTAACGTAAAATACACCGACTCAGGAAGAGTTTCTGCTAATTTGATTAGCACTAAAATGTTAGATTATTCTAATAGAGACTTTCCCTTTTATGAGTTTACAGATGGCGTTATACTATATATTTATGATAAGGATAATAAAAAAAGTACGGTAGTAGCAGACAATGCTTATGTTTATAATAATACTGATTTGATTGACATGCAGGATAATGTTGTAATCACCACTCATGACAATAGAGTTTTAAAAACCGATCAATTATTCTACGATCAGGAAAAAGAATGGCTATATACTAATAAACCGGTAAGTTTTAAAACCGATCAAGATCTTATAAATGGTAATGGTTTTGATTCAAATTCTAAGTTCACAAATGCTGAAGTACTTGAAGTAACTGGTATTATTACTCTAGAAGATTAATTTTAATTAATCAAAATTACCTTTCTCAATTTTAAGTATCTTTACTCCTAAATATTTAACGATGAAATTTTCTAACATTTTCCAATACGCTTATATAGTATTTGCAGTATTATTTATATATGATGGTATCTCAAAATGGGGTGATGGTACCAATGGTGCCTATATTTCACTTGGATTAGCTGCTTTGGCCATATTCATATATTTCTTCAGAAAAAAGTTTAGTAGAAAATTTGAAAACAGAGGCAATTCAAAATAAATGAGCATTTATGTTATCATTATAATTGCGTCATTAATACTCTCAGCGTTCTTCTCTGGGATGGAGATTGCTTATGTGTCTTCAAATAAAATCCATATTGAAATTGAAAAAAAGCAAGATGGTATTCTTGCGAAAGCTTTAACTAAGATTACCACAAAACCTTCAAAGTTTATAACCACAATGCTTATTGGTAATAATATAGCATTGGTTATTTATGGGTTTTTTATGGGTGATTTATTGGTTAATTGGTTTCAATCGATGCTACCAACATCTTACCCTTTTCTAGATTATTTGTTTACAGATTTAAGTTTGTTATCTCAAACCATAATATCAACATTTGTGATTTTAATAACCGCAGAGTTTTTGCCAAAAGTATTTTTTCAAATATATTCGAACACTTTGATTAAAGCTTTAGCAGTTCCTGCGTACGTGTTTTATGTGCTTTTTACTTTTATTTCTGATTTTGTAATCTGGATTTCTGATTTTGTGCTTAAAGTATTCTTTAAAACTGAAGGCGATCAAATTCAGTTAGCATTCACTAAAGTGGAACTTGGTAATTATATAAGTGAGCAAATGGAATCTGTAGAGGAACAAGATGATGTAGATACTGAGATACAAATTTTTCAAAATGCTCTGGAATTTTCTGAAGTAAAAGCACGCGAAGTAATGATTCCTCGAACCGAAATTATTGCTGTCGAAATTTCAGATTCAGTAAAATCACTAAATGCTTTGTTTACAGAAACGGGTAGAACTAAAATCTTAGTATATAAAGATACTGTAGACGATATTTTGGGTTATGTACACTCTTTTGAGTTGTTTAAAAAGACAAAAACTATTAAGTCTATGCTAACATTAGTTGAGTTTGTTCCCGAAACAGTGCTTATTAAAGATGTACTAAATGTGCTTACTAAAAAACGCAGAAGTATAGCGGTAGTATTAGATGAATATGGAGGAACTTCGGGTATCATGACCGTTGAAGATATTGTTGAAGAGTTATTTGGTGAGATTGAGGATGAGCATGATTCAGTAGATTTAATTGAGGAAACTTTAGAGAAAGATACCTATAAGTTTTCTGCACGGTTAGAAGTTGATTATATCAATGAAACCTACAAAATTAATCTTCCTGATAGTGAAAATTATGAAACCCTTGGAGGTCTTGTTGTTAATCATACCGAGGAGATTCCTGATCAAAACGATATTGTGAAAATAGAGAACTTTCAATTTACAATTTTAGAAGTATCAAACACAAAAATTGATATGGTAGAAATTAAAGTGTTACAAGAAGATTAAAATACATAATTCTACTTTTATTATTGAATAGAAAATGGTATTTTCGCGCACGATATTTTTGTCAGTTTATTGCAATTGACATCAAATTAAACAAGCAATTCCAACAACAGATTTTAAAAATTTAATTTACAAATGGCAGTTTTAAATAAGATAAGACAACGTTCACTATTCTTAATACTAATTATAGCATTAGCGCTATTCTCTTTTGTATTAGCAGATTTGTTTAAAAACAGTGATGCACTTACTTCTAAGTCGCAAAATATTGTTGCAACCATAAATGGAAAAGATATTACTCGTGAGTACTTTATGCAAAAGGTAGAGCAGCTGCAAAGACAGATGGGGCCAAGTGCTACCAACACGCAAGTAATGAATAGAGTTTGGGAACAAGAAGTGAGACAAGCTGTTATGGAAACTCAGTTTGATGAACTTGAAATTTCTGTGGAGAAAGATCAAATGAGAGATTTGCTTAAAACGTCATTAGCTACTAACCAGAATTTTTTAAACGAGGCAGGTCTATTTGATGAAAATAAAATGAATGAATATATAGCTAATTTAAAAGAAACATCACCAGAAGGTTTTGCTAGTTGGGTTAATTATGAAAATCAAGTGGCTTCAAATGCTTTAAATCAAAACTATTTTAATATGGTTAAGGCTGGCTTAACAGGTACGCTTGCAGAAGGTAAATTAGATCATGAATTAGAAGGTAATAAAGTAGATATTAAATATGTGCAAGTTCCCTATTCTTTAATTCCAGATAGTATTGTAGATGTTTCGAAATCAGATATTACAAGTTATATAAGCAAAAACAAGAATCAATATAAGGTAGATGCTTCAAGGGATATTCGTTTTGTTGAATTTAAAGAAGCGGCATCTGTAGAAGATGAGAATGCAATTAAAATTGAATTAGAAACTTATGTTAACGGCAGGTTTGTTGATGATAGAGGAAGAAAAGATACTATTGTTGCTTTCTCTAAGGTAAAAAATAATGAAGAGTATATAAATTCAATCTCTGCCTCAGATATAAAATTTGATGAGCGTTTTGTTTTTAAATCAAGTTTACCAACAGAAGCAGCCGATGCTATTTACAATTTAAATGAAGGTGAAGTTTATGGTCCATACAAACATAATGGATCTTTTAAAGTCACTAAATTGATAGCTGTTAAACAAATACCAGATTCTGCTAAAGTAAGACACATTTTAATTCCTTTTACAGGGGCTCAAAGTGCGGGACCGGATGTAGTACAAACTGAAGTAGAAGCTAAAGTAACTGCGGATAGTTTATTAACATTATTAAAAAAGAATCGTTCAAAATTCCCTGAATTCGTTAAGGGGTTTTCATCTGATCAAGGAAGTGTCGCTAAAGAAGGGCGCTACGATTGGCATGCATACAACACAATGGTACCTGAATTTAATGATTTTGAATTTGAAGGAAAAACAGGTGATTTAGGTGTTGTTAAAACGGTATTCGGATTCCATATTATAGAAGTTGAAGGACAGAAGAATAAAACAAAAGCAATTCAGGTAGGAACTATTTCTAGAAAGATTGAGCCATCTGAAGCAACTACAGATAAAGTATTTAGAGACGCTTCAAATTTTGAAATTAATGCAGGAAAAGGAGATTTTAGCGTGCTTGCAACAGATAACAAATACACATTAAGACCTGTTAATGGTATAAAGGTTTTAGATGAAAATATTCCTGGTGTTGGAAATCAAAGACCAATTGTACGTTGGACGTTTGAAGAAGATGTTGAAGTTGGTGATATTAAACGTTTTAATATTCCTAATGGATATGTAATTGCACAATTAGTCGCAAAACATAAAGCTGGGTTAATGTCTGCTGACGATGCAATTGCTAAAGTGTTACCTATTATCAGAAAAGAAAAGAAAGCTAAAATTATTATGGATAGAGTTTCTGCTACTACTTTAGAAGATTTGGCTGCTGCTGAAAAAACTAATGTTAGAACTGCTGCCGGTATTAATATGAAAAACCCAACTATTTCTGGAGCAGGTCGGGAGCCAATTCTTACTGGAACTGCATTTGGATTAAATGAAGGTGAAACATCAGAATTGATTGAAGGTGCTAAGGGAGTTTATATGGTACAAGTTACTAAAGTTACTCCAGCGGTGGAGCTAGACAGCTATCAAGCTGCTGCTAATAGAGTTGAACAAGAAAAAGCAAGTTCTGTTAATACTAAATTGTATAACGCTTTAAAAGAAGCTTCTGAAATTGAAGATAATAGAGCTGCAACTCAAGTGCAATAAAAATTGCAAACATATAATAAAAAAAGCCTCGTTTATCGAGGCTTTTTTTATTGGATTTTATAGCGCCATAATTGAATAAGGAATAACGGTTTCATAACCTCTGTCTTTGAAATATTGACTTGGGTTGTTTTTTGAGGCAACCATTATAAAATCACCTCCCCACGCTCCAAGGCTTTTTATCGCACCATCGAAATCTTTAAATAAGAGATCTTTAACAGGTGTTTGTTTAGTGATTTTAGATATGATAGTTTCATGTTGAACCATTAAGCTTTGAAAGTGTTGTAATGTTTTAGAATTAGTCATTTCCAAAGTGATCCTATTGATAGCCTCAATAGCATATTGTGCATTTTCTTTATTCTTATTGTAATGTTTTATGCCATCTCGACTATTTTGTTTTTTGTTTAAATGCACGAAATAAAGTTGGTCTTTAAATGAAGGCGAGAAATCGACCGTTTTAACTACAGGCTTTTTGTCTTCTATTTGATAGGTTATTGGCGAGTTGTTTTGAGCGCAAGCTATGTCATATCCACTGCCACCAAAAGTTTTTTCTAATAGTTTAAAGGCATCAACATGTGTCCATTGCGCTATATTGTTTATTAGGGTAGATGACGTGCCTAAACCCCAGTTTTTCGGAAACTCTAAGCGTGTCTCAATTTTAAAACCATACTTTTCATTTAAGAACTCTGAGTTTAAACCTTTCGTAGCATTTAAGATTTGAATTAATCGTTTTGAGATGCTATCCTCATGAACTTGCCTCAAATCATTATCAGGATCTATTTCAAATTCATTTTGAAACCAAACGGTTTTATTTTCATCAAAACTTTTCCAGTTTAATATAAGTTTTTCCGTCTGTTCAACGATTAACGACTGTCCGTATTTTGTTGGAATAGCCAGTGATAGAGCACCATCAAGTACTACGTATTCTCCAGAAAGAAGAAGTTTTCCATGACTGTAAAATTTTTTACTTTTCACTTGAAACCCTTAGTTCGTTTAACGCTTCGATTACTGCACTATGTGTTACCGTATTACTTTTAAAATGTTCAGTCAAAGTTTGCTTTTCGGTATCATTCGCTTCAAACTGATTTAATATATTCATCAAATGCATTTTCATGTGTCCTTGTTGAATTCCTGTTGTGGTCAATGAGCGTAATGCAGCAAAATTTTGAGCTAATCCTGCAACAGCGACAATTTGCATAAGCTCTCTAGCTGATGGATTATGTAGTAATTCCAAAGCTAATTTCACCAAGGGATGTAGTCCAGTAAGTCCGCCAACGGTTCCTAGGGCTAGAGGGATTTCCATCCAAAAGGTAAACACACCATCTTCAACTTTGGCATGTGTTAAACTGCTATAACTCCCGTGTCTTGAAGCATAAGCATGAACACCAGCTTCAACTGCTCTAAAATCGTTTCCTGTGGCTAAAACAACAGCATCGATACCATTCATAATGCCTTTGTTATGGGTTACGGCTCTGTAGGGTTCAACTTCAGCAATATTTACGGCTTGTAAAAATTTATCGGCTAAAGCTTTACCAGAAATTGTATTATTATCACTTAACTCTTCAACAGTGCAACTCACTTCTGCACGAACCAAACAATCTGGCACGTAATTAGAGAGAATGCTCATAACGATATTAATTCGCTTTTCGCCTTCAGAAAACAAATCAAATGATAAGGCCTCGTTTTTAAATGTCTTTGCAAATTGTTCTAAACATGAATTTATAAAATTAGCGCCCATAGCGTCTAAAGTTTCAAAAGAAGCATGTAGTTGATAGTAGCTATCTATATCTGATGTTTTATCCCGTAATTCAATATCAAGAATACCACCACCACGCTTTTTCATATTCTTAGTGATAGCTTCAGTATCTGTAGTCAGTTTTGGCTTTACATGATTAAAAAATTGTTTTAATTTTTCAAAGTCGCCTTTGTACATAAAATGAACCTGTCCAATCTTGGTGGTAGAAATTACTTTGGTTTTAAAGCCACCTCTATCCAACCAAAACTTAGCTGCTTTGCTTGCTGCAGCAACAACGGAGCTTTCCTCAATTGCCATAGGAATGGTGTATAGCCTGTCATTTATTAAAAAATTAGGAGCTACACCAAGCGGTAAATAATAATTGGTTATCGTATTTTCTATAAACTCATCATGTAATTGTTGAAGCTTATCATTAGAGTTCCAATATTGTTTTAAAATAGCCTTAGCATCTTCTGCATTTGAAAAATAAGTATCAACAATCCAATCAATTTTTTTTGATTTAGATAATTTAGAAAAGCCAGCAATAGATTTACTCATAGTATACAAATTAGCAGTGCAAAGATACTACTCTTGGTATGAATATTGAATACTTGCGATAAACCGAATGATTTAAGTGTTAATAATAGAGGTTTTTTGCATAATTTTTAGTAAACTTGACATCATATTATGGAATAAATACTTTTTTTGACTAAACGCCCATAATTGACTATTTTTTTAATGATATATAGGCTTTAGAGCCTTAATCAACTTTTTAAGAACAGTTTAAATAAACACATGAAATTATTCCTATACGTTTGTCTATTCATAACAACTATTTTATCGGCTCAAACTAAAGAAATCACACTCGAAGATATTTGGAAAGATGGAACGTTTAGAACAGAGCGAATGGATGTATTGCATTCCATGAAAAATGGTCAGCAATATTCTGTTTTAAATTTTGATAGGGAAACAAAAAACACATCTATTGATATTTATGATTATAAAACTTTAAAAAAGGTTGAAACTTTGGTGAGTTCTGAAAAACTTGAAGGCATACCTTATTTTTCTGATTATACATTTAGTAAAGACGAGAAAAAAGTTATTTTGGCAACTAAAGAAGAGGCTATATATAGACGTTCAGCCTTAGGGAACTATTACATATATAATGTTAAAAATGCTTCTTTAGATTTAATTTCTGAAGAAAAAATTCAGGAACCTACCTTTTCTCCCGATGGAAAAAAAGTTGCCTTTGTGAAAGGTAATAATCTTTATGTAAAAGATTTTAATTCTAATGAAATCACTCAAATTACTTTTGATGGTGAGAAAAATAAAATAATTAATGGAGTAACTGACTGGGTTTATGAAGAAGAATTTGGTTTTGTTCGAGCTTTTGATTGGAATGCAGATAGCAATAAAATTGCTTTTATTCGATTTGATGAAACAAATGTTCCTGAGTTTTCAATGGATGTTTACGGTACAGAACTTTATCAAACACAACAAGTTTTTAAATACCCTAAGGCTGGAGAAGCAAACTCGGAAATATCACTTCATATTTATAATATGAAGACGAAAGAGACGGATAAAGTTAAGGTTGATAAAGCTTATAAAGATTTTTATATACCTAGAATTGAATGGACAAATAACCCTGATGTTTTGAGTGCCCAATATATGAATAGGCATCAAAACGAATTAGATTTATGGATGATAAATGCTAAAACAAACGTTTCAAATTTGGTGTTAGCAGAAAGAGATAAAGCCTATGTTGATGTAACTGATAACCTAACATTTTTAAAAGATCATAGTTTTATTTGGACCAGTGAGAAAGATGGTTACAACCACATTTATCATTATGATAAAAAAGGAGACTTGATTAATCAGGTTACCAAAGGAAATTGGGAAGTCACGAATTACTATGGTTATGACGAAAAAGACGATACTATTTTCTATCAATCTGTTGAAAATGGTTCGATAAATAGAGATGTGTATTCTGTAAAACTTAACGGACGAAACAAAAAGCGGCTTACTAAAAGCGAAGGCACCAATAATGCTTCTTTTAGTGCCGATTTTTCATTTTTTATAAATACGTTTTCAAGTGCTACAGCACCTCCTGAGTATACTTTGAATAGTTCAGAAACAGGAAATTTGATAAAAAGCATTAAGGATAACGATAAGTTAGCTCAAACACTTTCTGATTATAAAACATCTAAAAAAGAGTTCACTACTATTGATGTTAATGGTAATGATTTAAATATGTGGATGATTAAGCCTGCAAACTTTGATGCATCTAAAATATATCCATTACTAATGTATCAGTATTCTGGTCCGGGTTCACAGCAAGTAGCTAACCGATGGAATGGTGCCAATGATTATTGGTATCAACACTTAGCGCAAGAAGGCTATATGGTTGCTTGTGTTGATGGAAGAGGAACAGGTTTTAAAGGTGCCGATTTTAAGAAGGTAACTCAAAATGAGTTGGGTAAATATGAAGTTGAAGATCAAATAGCTGCTGCAAAACAATTAGGAGAATTACCATATATTGATGCAAGCAGAATTGGAATTTGGGGATGGAGTTACGGTGGTTTTATGAGCAGTAACTGCTTGTTTAAAGGGAATGAGGTGTTTAATATGGCAGTAGCGGTAGCGCCCGTAAGTAGCTGGCGTTTTTATGATACAATTTATACAGAACGCTATATGGCAACACCACAGGAAAATGAAAGTGGTTATGATGAAAACTCTCCGCTAAATCATGTAAATAAATTAAAAGGAGATTTTCTATTAGTTCATGGTTCTAGTGACGATAACGTACATTTACAAAATACCATGCGTTTAGCAGAAGCTTTAATTCAAGCAGATAAACAGTTTGATTGGGCGGTTTATCCTGATAAAAATCATGGTATTTATGGAGGTAATACAAGACTTCATTTATATAAAAAAATGACAAACTTTATTCATGAAACATTAGGTGATAAAATTCAAAAGGAAAGTGATGCTAAAGTGTATCAAATTAAAGGATAAAAACTAACCAAAATTATATATATGGCAAATTCAGCTACAATGAAACAAAAAGAGTTATTCGGACATCCAGTAGGGTTGTATGTTCTGTTTTTTACAGAGATGTGGGAGCGATTTTCTTATTATGGAATGCGTGCAATACTGGTTTTATATTTAGTACAAAGCACATCAGACACTAATGCTGGTTTGGGATGGACGAATGGCGAAGCTTTAGCCTTGTATGGATGGTACACGATGCTTGTATATGTTATGTCTATTCCTGGTGGGTGGATTGCAGATAAATTTCTAGGGCAAAAGAAATCTGTACTTTATGGTGGCATCCTTTTGGTCGCTGGTCATAGCATTTTGGCCATTGAGCAAATGTGGGCTTTTTACACAGGTTTAGGTTTAATTATTGCTGGTGTTGGTATGCTAAAACCAAATATTTCAACTATGGTTGGGGGTTTATATGCACAAGGAGACATAAGAAGAGATAAAGGCTTTACAATTTTTTATATAGGTATTAATGTTGGAGCATTTTTGTCAAGTTTGATTGTTGGTACAGTAGGCGAAGTTTATGGATGGCATTACGGATTTGGTTTGGCTGGCATAGGTATGGCCTTAGGATTAATACAATACGTCTTAGGTCAGAAACATTTAAAATATGTTGGTAATTTTTTAGGTGCCTCTGTAAATGAAGAAGAAAAGGCCGCTATGAAAAAGCCTTTGACTAAAATAGAAAAGGATAGAGTTGTTGTATTATTTATATCGTTTTTATTAGTGATTGTGTTTTGGGGAGCATTTGAACAGGCTGGTGGATTAATGAATATTTATGCGTCCGAAAAAACAAATAGGCTATTATCTTTTTCTTTACCTTTCATAGGGAATGAAGTTCCAGCTTCATGGTTTCAGTCATTAAATGCTATGTTTATTATTTTTTTAGGGACTAGCGTGGCCGCTTTTTGGGCGAGTAGAAAACTGAAAGGGAAAGTAGCAACATCACTATTTAAAATGATCTTGGGATTAATGATTATGGGAGCTGGGTTCTTTTTTATGACTGCAGCAGCTGGACAATATGAAAGTAATGGGTCTTCAGCAATGTATTGGTTAGTTTTAGCTTATTTATTTCATACTATAGGAGAATTATGTATTTCTCCTGTTGCTTTATCATATATAACAAAATTAGCTCCTCTAAAATATGCTTCTTTAATGATGGGGGTTTATTTTGCTATGACAGGTTTTGGTAATAAATTAGCTGGTTTACTTGGTGAGGCTTCGGAAAGCCTAGGTGAATACACAATCTTTACAGGAATAGCTATTTTTTGTATTATTTTTGGAGGCTTAGTAATGCTTTTACGAAAGAAATTGGAAGTGTTGACTCACGGCGCTGAAGATGATGAGCATATAATACATGACGAAGCAGAAGGTTTTGAACTAGCAGATAATTAAAATTAATAAGATATGTCAAGTAACACAACTGATCAATTTTTTAAAGATAAAGTATTAGGACACCCTTCAGGGTTGTTTGTTCTCTTTTTTACAGAAATGTGGGAACGTTTTTCATATTACGGTATGCGAGCCATATTGGTAATATTTTTAACAGGATCCCTTTTAGGTGATAATCCTGGTTGGGAATGGAGTTCATCAGCTGCATTGTCACTTTTAGGTACTTACGCCATGTTGGTTTATTTAACACCATTATTAGGTGGATGGTTAGCAGATAATAAAATTGGTTATCGAATGGCTGTGGTTATTGGTGCGCTACTTATGACTTTAGGCCACGCCTCTATGGCTGTTGAAACCCCTACTTTTTTATATATTGGTATTGCATTTTTAATAGTAGGAAACGGGTTTTTTAAACCCAATATGACTTCTATTATTTCTAAAATGTATGAAGGACATGATGAGAAGAAGGATGGTGCCTATAATATATTTTACATGGGCGTAAATGCTGGTGCATTTATTGGCATAATGCTTTGTGGATGGGTCGGTGAAAAGATTGGTTGGAGCTTTGGTTTTGGTTTGGCTGGTATTTTTATGTTATTGGGAATGCTTCAGTTTTATTATGCTCAACCACTTTTTGGAAGCCTTGGAGATAAACCAATTAAAGTAAAAGATGATTTGGAGAATACAGGAGTGTCAGATGATACTTCTAAAACAACAGTTAAGCTTAATCATTTTTCACTACTTGATTATTTATTAATTGGCGTATTTACGGTGTCGGCAATAATTTTTATAATTAATGATCCACTTAGTAAAATTGGTGATATTCAAACTTTTAATTTTACGGTTGCAGGATTAACGGATTCCTTGTTTTTTGCGCTTTTGGCATCTATTGCGTTTATTCTACTTTTAATAATAAGAATACCTAGATATGTAGCTATTGAGCGTGATCGAATGATTGCTTTTACAATTTTCTCGTTATTTACCATTTTTTTCTGGGCAGCTTTTGAGCAAGCAGCAGGGTCTTTACCAATATATACCAGAGATTTTACCAATAGAATTTTAGAAGGTAATGCCGCCACAACTTTTAAGATAGTTGATTTGATTGTCACGATAGTACCTTTGGGTGTTATTACTTATGTTTTGTTGAGTTTGTTCAGAAAGACTTTTAATAGAATTGGTTTATCCAATATTATCTTAGGGTTCAGTTTTGTTATTGTTTGGGTCATTGTTTTATACAAGGTATATATTGAATTTCAATCCACAGAAACGGAAGTTCCAATTACATGGTTCGCGATATTAAATTCTTTATTCATTATAATTTTCGCTCCTTTGTTCACAAAGTGGTGGGATAGTAAATACAATCCGCCGGCATCCGTGAAGTATTTTCTTGGACTTTTGCTTTTAGGACTTGGTTTTGGGTTTTTAGCTTTTGGAGCTAAAGATGTTGTTGCTGGGGCTCAAACTGCAAGTTTAAGTATGGCATGGTTAGTATTGGCTTATTTGTTTCATACGTTAGGCGAAATGTGTTTATCTCCAATGGGATTATCTTATTTAAGTAAATTAATTCCGGCTCGTATGATAGCTTTTATGTTTGGAGTTTATTATTTAGCAATAGCTATTGGTAATAAGTTGGCGCACTATGTAGGTGGGGACATTGAAAAGATAACGAATGAGCATGGGCTTTCTTTTTTCTTTTTGATTTTCACACTCATACCAATAGGCTTAGGCCTTGTCTCGTTAATGTTACATCCTCTACTTAAAAAGTTAATGCACGGTGTTCGTTAATCGAATAAATAGTTAAAAAAATATTCAAAATGCTCCTAATTAGGAGCATTTTTTGTAAGTTCGGAACAACTTTTGCAACTTAGTTTATTATGAAGAAGACTATACTTTTAATTTTAGCGATGGCTTTTATGAGTTTTAATGCTTTAGCGCAAAAGATAAATTGGATTACTCTAGAAGAAGCTGTTGATCTCCAAAATAAAGAGCCAAAGAAGATTATGATGGATGCTTATACCAATTGGTGTGGCCCATGTAAAATGCTAGATAAAAATACGTTTCAAAAGAAAGAAGTAGTAGATTATGTAAATGAACATTATTACGCCGTAAAGTTTAATGCTGAAGGTGACGAAATGATTAATTTTAATGGGCAAGAATTTTCTAACCCTAATTATAATCCAGCCTTAGCAAATAGAAGAAATTCTGCTCATGAGTTGTCTCGCTTTTTTAAAATTCAAGCATATCCAACAATCGTTTTTTTAGATGAAAAGGCGAATTTAATTTTTCCTTTAACAGGCTACAAAACACCATCGCAAATTGAACTCTATTTAAAAATGTTTAAAAAAGACGATCATAAGATACTTGACACTCAAGAAAAATTTAACGAGTACTTCAGAGCGTTTAAGTCTGAGTTCAAAGACTAGTTGCTCAAAAAAATACGCACATGAAAAAAATAATATTCATCTTATTTTTATCCGCCTTAATTTCGGCTAATGCTTCAGCTCAAGAAAAATTGACTTGGCATACCGATATTAATGAAGCAATAGAAATTGCGGTTAAAGAAGATAAAAAAGTAATGCTATTTTTCACGGGCTCAGATTGGTGTGGATGGTGTATAAAATTGCAAAATGAAGTTTTTAAAACTTCTGATTTTGAAAAGTGGTCTAAGGATATGGTTTTAGTAGAGTTGAACTTTCCAAGAAGAACAGCACAAGAAGAAATAATTAAGGCGCAAAACGCTCAATTACAAGCGATGTTCAAAGTAAGAGGTTATCCTTCAGTATATTTTGTAAACCCTGAAAAAATGCCAGACGGAAAAATGAATTTAAATAATCTTGGTAAAACAGGTTATGTTAAAGGAGGTGCAATTAAATGGCTAGAAGTCGCAAATAATATTGTTAAAAAAACAATATAGAAGGTTTTAATAATCTATTATATAAGCTCCCTTTTTACTAGTTTGGTGAAACGGGATTTTTCTTTTCCTGCAAATATGTTCCCAACGTTCTATGTACGATTTGTAATTACTGCCATCGGCAATAATTTGTTTTGGTTTTAGTGAATCAATCAATCGATTTAAATTTATTTTTGGCGATTGCCTAAGCAATACAAATTCGGGTTTGAGAGTCTTTATATTGTATATCCCTAAGCTATCAATGACTAAAAGGTGTTTTCTGTTTAGCATGTAGAATGAAGAAATAGCTCGCTCTTCAATAATATTAATGTCATTTCCAACCACGTAATTATTTATAATCTTATTTTTTGATTTTACAATACTATCAAAATCGCTTGCCACTACAATTTTATTGTTAAACGTGTTTCCTAATAGGCTATATCTACTTTTATGGAACACAATAAATTCATTTGAAGGTTTGCTGAATTCATTGTAGATAAGAACACCTTGAACAATAAGTATGGCTATTAAAAGTAGTTTTAAGTTTGAATAATTTCTTTTGAATAGAAGTCGAATAAAAGTGACTATAAAGACATAGGAAACTATTACATATAGAAGGCTAAAAGAAATGTCTTTCAATAAGAAAGCTTCTTGTTTTGCAACCCAAGCCACAAAACTATTCATTAAACTTATTATGTATCCATATATATCAGCTCCAAATTGAGGTAAAATATTTAAAACGGCTAAAAGAATAACTAAAACACCAAGTCCTAATATAACTCCTAAAAAAGGAATAATAATCAAATTTGATATAAAGAATAGGCCTGGAAACTGATGAAAGTAAAATAAACTGACAGGTATAATTCCAAATTGTGCAGAAATAGTGACGGTGAAGGTATGCCAATAAAAATTAAGAACTTTATTTTTGGGTCGCCAAAGACCATATAAAAGTGGATCGATAGCTACAATAGCAAAAACCGCTAAATAACTTAATTGAAAACCGACATCAAATATAAATAGGGGTTTAAAAAGCAAAATAATAAACATGCTTATGGCTAAAGTATTATAAATATTTGTTGGCCTTTTAAGATTTAAAGCGATAGCTACAATACTAAACATAGTAACAGCTCGAGTGACTGAGGCTGATAAACCAGCAATTAATGCAAAGCTCCATAAAATACTAACCAGCAGTATGGTTTTAATGAGTTTGCCATATTTAAAACGCTCCAAAGGTTTAAAAATAAAACTCAGAATTAATAGAATAACACCTACGTGTAGACCGGAAACAGCTAGGATATGTATGGCTCCTGCATTGGTATAACTAGTATAAACTTCTTCACTTATATCTTGACGCTGCCCCAATAAAAGGGCATTAATAATAGTAAGTTCATCAGGTTTAAAATCATATCCTTTTAATTTTTTGTTGATATGTTTTCTAATATAATCAGCAACACCAAAAATCGTCATTGTATTAGATTCAATAGCTAGTAATGATTCATTTTTCACAAAAAGCTGATGGTAAATATATTTTTTCTTTAAATAGTTTTTGTAATCAAATTGATGAGGGTTTAACGGGCGTGTTAAATCTCTAAACTCTATTCTGCCAGCATAAACGTTATCGACTATTAAAGGAGCGTGTAATGTGTCTTTTTGAATGTTTAAAAGTGTTTTTCCTGACGTATTTTTGCTATCAATCTCTAAAAGATCTATAACATATTTGTCATAATAATTACCCGGTTTTAAAACTTCCCGAATTCTAAATTTAATCGTCTTTAGGCTGTCGCTTTCTGTTGAAATAATATGAGTATAGTGATTTGAGAAGTTTTCTTGGTTATGAAAATATGTTGTTAAAATACCAACAGAAGTCATCACAAAAAATGCTAAAATTCCAAACCAAATAGATTTAATAAATTGTTTTCTAGCGATTAAGTAGAAAATTAACAAAACCAGCAAAAGTAAGGCTGTTGATATAATTATAGCATGAAGCGGAATACTTGTAAAATAGCCAATGATGATGCCGAGAATGAGGCAAACAGTTAATTTTATTATTGTAAAATTGAGTAATTTCATGCCTATGTAAGATATAAAAATCTCTTATAAAATTCTGCGAGCTTCATGAAATGCTTTTAACCAATACGTTTCGTTAAGAACTGATATGATTACGCCTTTACCTGTTGTAGCATGAATAAAATTGATATCGTCGTCTATAATATCAACAATTAAACCAACATGGTTTATGGAGTTTCTTCTATTTCCAGTTTTAAAAAACAGTAAATCGCCTTTAAGAGCTTTTTTGAGTTGAATTTTAGTTCCCTTTTTTGCCATGTCCCTTGAAATCCTTGGAAGTAAAATATGATAAGATTTAAATGACTCGAATACTAAACCAGAGCAATCCATGCCAGATTTTGTTGTGCCTCCCCATTTATAACGGATGCCTTCAAACTGCTTAGCGTAATCTATGATATAATCTGCTTTAGATTTGTTAGAAGATGTTCCAGAAGAAACTGCTTTTCTATTTTTCTTTATGTTTTTTTTGGTAACAATTTCAGTAGATGTGGTTGTCCTTTTTTTAGTGCGTTTTGAAGATTTACAACCGCTAAAGCTAATGATTAAAAGAAGTATTAATAGTATTTTTTTCATCTAAAAGTTAAGGTTTGATGGACTCGTAAATCAATTTAGCAGTTTTTTCACTTGCACCTTTACCTCCCAATGTTTTTTCTAATTCGTAATAATCTAAAAATAGCCTTTTACGAGTTTCAGAACTTAAAATTTTATCCAACTCTTGTCTAAGTCGTTTTTTATTAAAGTCATTTTGTATAAGTTCAGTAACAACTTCTCTGTCAATAACAAGATTCACTAACGATATAAATTTTAAAGTTATTATTCGTTTCGCAATTTGATATGAAATAGTACTTCCTTTATAGCAAACCACTTGCGGTACTTTAAAAAGAGCAGTTTCCAAAGTAGCTGTTCCAGATGTTACCAATGCTCCGTTGGAAATACTTAATAAATCGTATGTTTTATTGGAAATGAATTTTACGTTATGAGAATTTATAAAAGGTTCGTAAAAACTATAATCCTGACTAGGTGCGCCTGCTATAACAAATTGATGATTTGGATAATGATCAACTAAACTTAACATCACAGAAAGCATTTTTTTTATTTCTTGTTTTCTACTTCCAGGTAGCAAAGCAATGATTGGTTTGTCTCCTAATTTGTACTCGTCTCTAAATTCAAACTCATCAACTTTCTCTCTGTTGGCTATGGCGTCGATTAATGGATGTCCAACGAAGGTGACATCATAACTATGTTTTTTGTAAAATGGTTCTACAAAAGGCAGGATAACATACATAGCATCAATATCACGCTTAATAGCTTTAACTCTGCTAGCTCTGGATGCCCAAACTTGCGGCGAAATGTAATAATGTGTTCTGAAACTTTGTTGTTTCGCCCACTTTGCAATACGCAAATTAAAACCAGAATTATCTATAAAAACAACAACATCAGGATTGAAATTTGACATATCTTTTTTACAAAAAGTTATGTCTTTAAAAATTTTATTGAGATTCATTATTACTTCAATAAAGCCCATAAAAGCACGTTCTTTATAGTGCTTTACTAAGGTGCCGCCAGCAGCATGCATAAGATCGCCACCCCAAAATCTTATATCAGCATTTGAATCTATTTTTTTTAATGCTTTCATTAGGTTTGAACCATGTAAATCGCCCGATGCTTCTCCAGCTATAATGTAGTACTTCATTTAGAAGAGTTTAAAAACAAAAGTAAAAACAGCAATAAAAACAGTTATTAATAAAACACCCCTTGCACGATAGTCTTGCTTTTTCTTTATAAAAATAAAAAAGGCGATTAGGTTTAATATAGCTCCTAGGCTAATAAGTTTTCCTAGAAAACCTTCTTTAGCTGCAGCTTCAATAACGACCATAAAATCATCACCTCTACCTAAAAAATTAGCTGCTAAAAATAAACCAATAGCATTCGCCATTAAACCAACAAACATACCTGTAAAAATATCTTTTTTCATTTACGCTGAATTTGAATGTGCTGAATTTGTTTCAGCATCTCTCTAGTTATAAATTCCAATTATTTAAATCTTTTATAAAATGATGCGCGGTTAAATCAAATTGTGCAGGAACCAATGATACATATCCATTTTCAAGTGCCCATTCATCAGTATCTTTACCGCCATCTAAATTGACAAACTTACCCGTAAGCCAATAATAATCTTGTCCTTGAGGGGTTTTGCGTTTGTCAAATTCCTCAACCCAATTAGCTTTAGCTTGTCTGCAAATTTTAATGCCTTTTATTTGTTCTCCTGGAATATTGGGTATATTAACATTCAATACAACACCATTTGGTAAACCATGCTGTAAAACATGTTCTGTGATTTTTTTTACAATAGGTTTTGAAGCTTCAAAATTGGCGTCCCAACTGTAATCTAATAAAGAAAACCCAATAGCAGGAATGCCTTCAATACCAGCTTCAATTGCGGCACTCATAGTTCCTGAGTAAATTACGTTTATTGAGGCGTTTGAGCCATGATTAATTCCCGAAACGCAAAGGTCTGGAGTTCTGTCTAGTATTTCTCTTATGGCAAGTTTAACACAATCAGCGGGTGTTCCAGAACAACTAAATTCTTTTTGAGGACCGTTATCTAAATGAACTTCTTTGGAATATAAAGTTGCATTTAAAGTAATGGCGTGCCCCATACCGCTTTGTGGGCTATCTGGAGCCACAACAACAACATCTCCAATAGTATTCATGACAGTAATCAAAGCTCTGATTCCTGGGGCATTAATGCCGTCATCATTTGTTACAAGTATAAGTGGTTTTTTGCTCATTTTAGTATTAAAAATCATAGCTAAAATACATAATTTCGTCAGTAAACCCTCAATTTCTTTGGTTTAACAAAAAATTAGTAGCGATTACCTTTCTTGGCATGGTTTTTTCTTTATTTTAGTGAAAAATATGCTGTGCTTTCTAGAAGCAAAAAAGATTAACATATGAAAAAAATTATGAAAGTAAATTATAAAGTACTATCGCTCTTGTTATTACTGGCATTTGCATCTTGCAGTTTTACATCAAAAAAATTCAGTAATCCAGACAAGGATAAATTGCTAATTCAGATTATTACTTTTGTAATAGAGCAAGGTCATTTTGATCCTATTGCCATAGATGACGCTTTTTCCGAAGAATTGTTTTCAGATTTTATTGAAGTCATTGATCCTGTAAAACGTTATTTTTATGAATCTGATTACAAGGATTTTGAAAAATATAAACTCACAATTGATGACCAACTTAAAGTTAGCGATATTACATTTTTTAATGTTGTATACGAACGTTTCATAAGTCGAATTGAAGAGTCTAAAAGCATTTATAAAGACATATTGTCCAAGCCTTTTGATTATTCGATTGATGAAAGTTTTGATACAAATTATGAGAATAGTGATTTTGCAAAAAGCAAAAGAGATATGAAAGAGCGTTGGAGAAAACAATTAAAATTCTCTACACTTTCTAATTATGATGATATTTTGGATGAAGAAAAAAGAACTAAAGAGAAAGATCCATTATACATGAGTAAACCAAACGAGCAAATAGAAAAAGAAGCTCGTGAAGCCACTTTAAGGTCAATCAATATATATTTTGAAGATTATATAGATGACCAAAGACGTGATGATTGGTTTGCATTATATGTGAATACGATTGTAGAAGAGTTTGATCCACATACGTATTATCTAGCACCAAAAGGAAAAGAAGATTTCGATACGCGTATGTCAGGAAAATTAGAAGGTATTGGGGCGAGACTTCAAAAGCGTATGGATTATATTAAAATTGTAGAATTAATTTCTGGAGGTCCAGCTTGGCGAAATAAAGAGCTTGAAGTTGAAGATCTTATTTTAAAAGTGAAGCAAGAAGACGAGGAATATGCTGTTGATATTGTAGGTATGCGGATTAACGACGCTATTAAATACATAAAAGGCCCGAAAGGAACAAAAGTTACGCTTACTGTAAAAAAAGTTGATGGTACTTTAAAGGATATTACGATTACAAGAGATATAGTTGAGGTATTTGATACGTATGCAAAATCATCAGTAGTTGAAAAGGAAGGTAAAAAATTCGGAGTTATAAATTTACCAGCATTTTACGTTGATTTTAATGACTATAAAAATATTAACGCAGCCAAAGATGTGAAAAGTGAAATAGAGCGTTTAAAGGATGAAGGAATGGAAGGTTTGGTGTTAGACTTGCGTAATAATGGCGGCGGGTCATTACCAACAGTTGTTGATATGGCAGGGTTGTTTATTAAAGATGGTCCTATTGTTCAAGTGCGTTCAACAGGTGAGCCTAAAGAGGTCTTGAAGGATAGAGATAAATCTATTGTTTGGAATGGTCCTTTAGTAATTTTAGTTAATGAAATTTCTGCATCAGCTTCCGAGATTATGGCGGCTGCAATGCAAGATTATAAGCGTGCTATTATTATAGGTAGTAAACAAACTTATGGAAAAGGAACGGTGCAAAATGTTATTAATTTAAATAATATGTTAAGAAATAACACGAGCGGAGATTTAGGGGCATTGGCGCTAACAAGACAGAAGTATTATAGAATCAATGGAGGTTCAGTACAATTAGAAGGTGTAAAAAGTGATATTAAGGTTCCAGGTCGTTTTAGTTTTATTGATGTAGGTGAAAAGGATAAAGAAAATCCATTACCTTATGATGAAATTGATGCAGCTGAATACACGCCTTGGGAGTCTTATTTTGATTACGATGCTACCATTGAAAATAGCAGACTACGTATGAGTAGTAATGAGCAGTTAAAGCTTATTGAGCAAAACGCAAAATGGGTTAAAAGTAAAATTGATGAAACGGTTTACTCTCTGAATTACGAAACATATAAAGCGCAAATTGATACGAATGAGCTTGAGTCAAAAAAGTATGAAGCAATTTCAAATTATAATACAAATTTAACTTTTGATTCTACTAGTTTCGAAAAAGAGCTTATTGCTCAAGATACAACAGACTTAGAAGAAAAACGTGTGCGTTGGCACGAAAGTTTAAGTAAAGATGTTTACATAGAAGAAGCACTTAATGTGTTAGAAGATTTGAAAACGGCATACCCTATTAAAAAAGTTGCTTCAACAGTACAGAATTAAAAACGTTTATGAGTCATAAATCAAACTCACTAAAACAATTAGCGCTCCAAAAGTTTAAAAAAGACTTTTGGGGCGTTTTCAGTTTCTATTTTATAGTTTTGGTTGGATTGGTTTCTGTTTTTGCTTATGTATTTGCGCCTGACGATTCACAATATGCAAACCAAATGCATTTGGCAATTCACTCAAAAAGACCAGGATTTAAGGTAACGATGCTGACAATACCTTCAAAAATCAAAGTAAATCAAAGTGGTTTTGACAGGCTATTCTTTGGAAAGAAAAATACAGATACCGAAATTCCAATTTCAGCATTTGAAATTAAAGATACTGTTTTAATTTATAAAGAATACGCCTCTGATGGGTTGGAAGGTGCAGAAAAAACAATCAAGCGCAGCGCATTTCCAAATAACTCACCAAAAGATTTTATACAAGAAAAAAGCTTTCTCTTTGGAACAGATAAATACGGACGCGATTTAATAAGTCGTGTTTTAGTGGGGGCAAGAATATCCTTTTTTATAGGTTTTGTAGCAGTGATGTTATCGCTGTTAATTGGCATATTTATGGGAAGTATTGCTGGTTATTTTGGCGGAAAAGTAGATGCTATAATTATGTGGATTATCAATGTAACCTGGTCCATTCCAACACTGTTATTAGTTATTGCTATTACATTGGCTTTAGGTAAAGGCTTTTGGCAAGTTTTTATAGCAGTGGGTTTAACCATGTGGGTGGAAGTTGCTAGGGTAGTGCGTGGACAAATAATAAGCGCCAAAGAAATGCAATATGTTACAGCAGCAAGGGCTTTAGGGTTTAACGACTTTAGAATTATTACCAAACATATTTTACCAAATATTTTGGCGCCTGTTATCGTCATTTCTGCAGCTAATTTTGCAGCAGCTATTTTAATAGAAAGTGGATTGAGCTTTTTGGGTATTGGCGCACAACCACCTATGGCAAGTTGGGGTGCCATGATTAAAGATCACTACAATTATATTATACTTGGTAAGCCTTATTTAGCCATTATACCAGGGCTTTGTATAATGAGCTTGGTTATGGCGTTTATGTTGATTGGGAACGCTCTAAGAGATGCTTTGGATGTAAAAAATTGACCTTGGAATATCTGTAATAATACTGTGGTTTTGTATGTGAGAGGAAATGCAGAAGTAATGCACTTGCAAGGTCCTTTGGTTAGATCCAAAATGGAGCAACTAATGTTGTAATTTGATTTAGCTAGTATTCCTTTTAAATTCTTTCTCTTTTGTGTGCTTTTTCTTCGAATAATTTATAAGGTACTCTAGCATAAATGTTAGAAATGTTTCCGCCCTTATCCACACTGAAAACTGTTTGGACTTGGATAATGTCTCCTCCTTGTAAATTTAATTTTTTAGTGAGACTATCAATTCTATCTAGATTCTGTTCTTTCAATTTATTAGAAATAGAAACATTACTTTGACTAAAAAGCAAATTGTTTGATAAAATTATAAATAAAAATATCATTATTTTGTTCATAGGCTCGAAGAGGCTTCAAGGCAAAGATAAAGTTTCGTTTTAATGAGCTTTATCGGTGGTCAAATGGAGTTTTTAAATATTTATGACAAATTTAAGGTGGTCACAATCTAGAGTATGTGTTAATTTAAATCCAGTTCCATATTCTCATTCAACGAATCAATATAGCCTAAAACATCATCTTTCCCGATGTCTTTTGATGATGAAGTTATAAAGTAATTAGGTACATCTTCCCAGGTTTCTAAAAGAATAGCTTTGTAGTCTTCAACATAGTTTTCAATAGCTTTAGGCTTTAGTTTATCAGCTTTTGTGAAAATGATGGAGAACGGAATACTATTCTCTCCAAGCCATTGCATAAACTCTAAGTCTACAGGTTGTGGTTTGTGTCTAATATCCACCAGTACAAATGCAGTAACCAATTGTTCGCGTAAGCCAAAATATTGTGTTATGAATTTTTGAAATACTTTTTTTGAACTTTTTGAAACACGTGCATAGCCATAACCTGGTAAATCTACTAGGTGCCAGCTTTTGTTTATTAAAAAATGATTTATTAGCTGCGTTTTACCTGGTCTTCCAGAGGTTTTGGCTAAACTTTTTCTGCTAGTTAGCATGTTGATTAAAGAAGATTTTCCAACATTACTTCTTCCTATAAATGCATATTCCGGTAATCTACTTTTTGGGCATTTAGTAACATCAGAGTTGCTAATAATAAATTCGGCAGATTTTATTTTCATAATTTGATATTCTTGAGAAGGCAAGAATCTAGTTAATTGAACTTTAAATTTTAAATAAAAGTAGGATTTAAAAGAGAGGTTTAATACCCTCCTTTTTGCAACCAAGCATCAAGTATCTTGTTGAATTCATCAGGATGTTCCATCATAGCTGCATGACCGCATTTATCAATCCAAAATAACTCTGATTCGGGTAATAAGTTATTGAATTCTACAGCAACTTCTGGAGGTGTAACACCATCGTTTTTCCCCCAAATTATACAGGTTGGTATTTTTATGTTTGGTAAATCTTTAGACATATTATGCCTAATGGCGCTTTTTGCTATCGCTAAAGTTTTTATAAGTTTATTACGATCGTTTACAGTGTCGTAAACTTCGTCTACAATGGCTTTTGTTGCTATCGCGGGATCGTAAAAAACTTCTTGTGCTTTCTTTTTAATCACCTCATAATCGCTACGTTTAGTGTATCCTCCGCCCATAGCATTTTCGTATAAGCCAGAGCTTCCGGTGATAATAAGTGCTTTAACAGTTTCAGGATACATTTTTGTGTGGTACAAACCAATATGACCGCCTAAGGAGTTTCCAAGGATTATAACCTCTTTAAATCCTTTAAAATCAATAAAGTCATGCAAGTATTTTGCAAAATGCTTTACGTTAGTTTTAAGTAAGGATTTGGTATAAATAGGGAGTTCAGGGATAAGTACTTTGTAGCCTTTTTTGCTGAAAAAATCAATCACAGCATCAAAGTTGCTTAAGCCTCCCATAAGGCCATGTAACACTATAATAGGTGTGCCTTCACCTGCTTCAATATAGCTATAATTTTTTTCTTTTTTTAAACGGTGCGTCATTAATCAGTTAGTCAAACATTCGATAAAAACAAATATAGGTATTTCATTCATATTTCCACTACAATAATTGTTTTCGAGCAAAAATATGAATTCTAATTTTTGATATTTAATAATAGAAATGTTAACAATTTAAATTTTCAAAGAATATATACTTCAAATTAGAGATGAGATAGATGTGGTGTGGCTTAGTAGATTTGAAACTCCGATAAAAATCATGCGAAATCGAATATTTATTAACAAAGTGGTATTAAGTGGTATAATGTGGGATATTTTTCAATATATTTGGAACTTAAACGTTTAAAACTCAGTAAACCGCATTGGATTTAATAACAGGGACATACGATTGTAAAGTTGATGCTAAAGGCAGATTAATGATGCCTGCTTCCATCAAAAAGCAACTATCTGCAGTTTTACAAGATGGATTTGTGTTGCGTCGTTCGGTGTTTCAAAAATGCTTAGAGCTCTATCCAATGAGTGAATGGCAAGTTTTGATGCAGAAAATGAATAAGCTGAACAAGTTTAAAAAAAAGAATAACGATTTCATTAGAAGGTTTACTGCTGGTGCTAAAATGGTTGAGGTTGATGTGAATGGTAGATTATTAATACCAAAAGATTTAACTGTTTTTGCAAACATTTCAAAAAATATTGTAGTGGCTTCGGCGATCAATATTATTGAAATTTGGGATAAAGATTTATATGAACAAGCTATTGATGATGCATCTGATGATTTTGCAGATTTAGCTGAAGAGGTAATGGGACAAGACGATGATGACCATGGAATATCATAATCCAGTACTGCTAAAAGAATCCGTTGACGGGTTGAATATACATCCTGATGGTGTTTATGTTGATGTCACGTTTGGTGGTGGTGGTCACAGTAAAGAAATATTAAAACGACTTGGTGATAAAGGGAAACTTTTTGCATTTGATCAAGATTCGGACGCTCTTAAAAATACAATTGACGATGAAAGGTTTACGTTGATTCATGAAAATTTCAGATTTGTTAAACGCTTTTTGAGATTTCATGGTGTAAAAGAAGTAGATGGGGTACTTGCAGATTTTGGTGTGTCTTCGCATCAATTCGATGTTGCTGAACGAGGATTTTCTACGCGATTTGAAGCAGATTTGGATATGCGTATGAATCAAGATAATAAGCTATCTGCCTTTCATGTTGTTAATGAATATGAAGAAGAACAATTAAAACAAGTGTTTTTGCAATATGGCGAGTTGCGCGCAGCCCCTGCAATGGCCAGATTAATTGTTGAGTTCAGGGAAACAGAGCCTATAATTACTAGCGAACAGTTAAAAACAGTATTAAGAAAGTTTTTGCCACCTCGTTATGAAAATAAAGTATTAGCTCAAATTTATCAAGCGATTAGAATAGAAGTAAATCAAGAAATTGAGGTTTTAAAGGAGTTTTTATTGCAAACTCCAGAAACTTTAAAAGTTGGTGGTCGATTAAGTCTTATATCCTATCACTCTCTCGAAGATAGGTTAGTTAAGCGTTTTATTAGAAATGGCATGTTTGAAGGAGAGCCAGAGCGTGATATGTTCGGAAATTTTGAGGTTCCACTAAAAAAAGTAAACGGATTAATTGTGCCTACGGCGACAGAAATAAAAACAAACAATAGAGCAAGAAGTGCGAAACTTAGAATTGCTGAGAAATTATAGATGAAGAAAAATATCTATAACATACTAAAGGGGACTTTTTTAGTTAGTGATGATTCATTTAGAAACTGGCGATTCATTCTTTTTATTTCAGGACTAGCTATTATAATGATTGCAAGTTCGCATAGTGCAGATAAGAAGGTATATGAAATTGCACGATTAAAAAATGAAGTTAAAGAAATGCGATCTGCTTTTGTTGATGCACGTTCAAAGCTGATGAGGCTTAAAATGGAATCGCAAGTGATAACAGGAATGAGAGATAAAGGGTTGGCGCCTTCAGTAATTCCGCCAAAAAAAATAAAAGTTAAACGACAAAATTGAAAACCCAACCTTGGCAGTAAACGAGAAAAACATATTAAACCGTTTGTATTTTATAGCTGGATGTATGTTCATCTTCGGGCTTGCTGTAGTGTTTAAATTGTTAAGCATTCAGTTTCTTCAGGGTGATGTTTATAGGGCAAAAGCAACGGAGCGTGTTGTAAAAAATGTTATAATTCCTGCTAACAGAGGTAATGTGTATTCTGTAAATGGGAACTTGTTGGCAACTTCAATTCCTAAATATGATATTCGCTTAGATGCTTTAACATCTTCAAATAAAACATTTGAAAAATATTTAAAATCTTTTTGCGATTCATTATCAAAATATTCTGGTAAACCTTCAAACGAACTTGAAAAGGATATTAGAAGCGCTCGTGCTAATAAAAACAGGTATTATTTATTAGCAAGAAATATTGGGTATTCAGATTACATCCGATTAAGAAACTTTCCATTATTAAGCCTAGGGGCTTTTAAAGGCGGTTTAATTGTGGAGCAAACGACTAAGCGTGAGCATCCTATGGGTGGTATTGCACAGAGAACCATTGGTTATGAGCGTATTGATGATAAAGGAAATGTAACCAGACCAGGAATTGATGGGGCTTTTGGAATAAAGTATTTGCGCGGCGTTGATGGGCAGCGTAAAAAACAACAAATAGGAAAAGGGCAGTGGAAGCCTTTAAGTGATGCTAATGAAATTGAGCCTAAAGATGGTTATGATGTTTACACCACAATTGACGTCAACATACAAGATATAGCGCATCATGCTTTGCTAGCGCAATTAGAAAAATATAAAGCGGACCATGGTTGTGTAGTGGTTATGGAAACTAAAACTGGAGAAATTCGTGCCATTTCAAATTTAGGAAGAAATAAAAACGGACACTATTATGAGCGTTTAAATTATGCGGTTGGTGAAAGTCATGAATCGGGTTCTACATTTAAACTTATGGCACTCGCCGCAGCTTTTGAAGATAAAGTAGTGGATACAAGTGATGTCGTAGATACAGAAAAAGGAATTTTAAGCTTCTATGGAAAAAAAGTTCGTGATTCAAAACATGGTGGTTATGGAAAAATTTCAGTGTCTGAAGCATTCGAAATATCTTCAAATACAGGTATTGTAAAAGCCATTGATCAAGCTTATAGAAAGCAACCTGAAAAGTTTGTTGATAGGTTGTATGATATGAATCTGAATAATGATTTGGATTTACCAATTATAGGAGAGCCAAAACCAATTATTCCGGATCCAAGAATAAAAAATGGACGTTGGAGTGGTATTGCGTTACAATGGATGGCTTATGGTTACGGTGTGTCATTTACGCCTTTGCAAACCCTTGCATTTTATAATGCTGTGGCGAATGATGGTGTTATGGTTAAGCCAAGGTTCTTAAGAGAAGTAAAAGAGTTTGATAAGGTTATTGAGCCTTTTGAAAGGGAGGTTGTTAATAAGCAAATCTGTTCAAAAGAAACCATTTCAAAGTTACAAGCATTACTTAAGAATGTGGTTGAAAAGAAACATGGAACAGGGCATAGATTGTATTCTAAAAACTTTTCAATGGCTGGAAAAACTGGAACCTGTCAAAAAGATTATCGTGATAAAGAAAAATTAAACTACATATCGTCTTTTGCTGGTTATTTTCCTGCAGAAAATCCTAAATACTCATGTATTGTAGTAATTCATGAGCCCGATAAAAGTGTGGGTTATTATGGTGCGGATGTTTCAGGTCCTGTATTTAAAAGAGTTGCTCAAAAAATATATACAGATACACCTCTTATAGATGAAATTGAGTCTTTAGAAGTTGAAATAGGGGCGGTTGAAAACGAATATGAAAGTTTTTATAAAACGGCTCAAACGTATAAAACCATTATGCCAAATCTAGTAGGTATGCCAGCTATGGATGCATTGGTTTTATTAGAAAATATGCAGGTTGATGTTAGAGTGAAATTGGATGGAAGAGGGATTATTAAGGGGCAGTCTGTAAATAAAAACACAAAACTTAAAAATAATCAAACCGTAGTTTTAAAAGCATCATGATAGCATTAAAGGACATATTGTATAAGGTTACTTTAAATGCGGTGGTTGGTAGTACAAGTATAAATGTGCATGCCGTTAATTTTGATTCTAGAAAAATTAAAAAAGATCATTTATTTGTTGCCATTCGCGGTTTGGTGGCCGATGGTCATGATTACATTGAGACAGCTATAAAAAAAGGAGCCTTAAGTGTGGTTTGCGAAAGTTTACCAAAAAAATTGGACGATAATGTTACTTATGTTGAAGTAGATAATTCTAATAAAGCACTGGCTATTATAGCTTCAAATTTTTATGAAAATCCATCAAAAAACATAAGGCTTGTTGGGGTTACAGGAACAAATGGTAAAACTACGGTAACAAGTTTGTTGTATCAGTTGTTTAAAAAAGCTGGTTATAAAGTTGGATTGTTGTCTACTGTAAAAATCATGGTTGATGAAACTGAATATAAAGCGACGCATACTACTCCAGATTCAATAACAATCAACAAATATTTGAGTGAAATGAATGCTGAAGGTGTCGAATTTTGCTTTATGGAAGTTAGTTCTCATGGTATTCATCAATATAGAACCGAGGGTTTGCATTTTGAAGGCGGAATTTTTACTAACCTATCTCATGATCATTTAGATTATCATAAAACATTCGCAGAATACAGGGATGTTAAAAAGAAGTTTTTTGACGAACTTTCTAGTGAAGCTTTTGCCTTAGTAAATGTAGATGATAAAAATGGCTCGGTCATGCTTCAAAATACCAAAGCAAAAAAATATACTTATGCCTTAAAGCAATATGCAGATTATAAAACTCAAATTTTAGAAAACCAATTTGGGGGTTTGTTATTGAAGGTGGATGATAATGAAGTTTGGACAAGGCTTATTGGGAATTTTAACGCTTATAATGTTTTATCCATTTACGCTACTGCGGAATTATTAGGGCTCGAAAAAGTAGAAATACTTAGGTTGATAAGCGATTTAGAAAGTGTGAGCGGGCGTTTTCAGTATGTGGTTTCAGATGAGAAAATCACTGCTATTATTGATTATGCACACACACCCGATGCATTAAAAAATGTATTAGAAACTATTAACAGTATCCGTACCAAAAACGAAGAACTTATTACCGTTGTTGGTTGTGGTGGCGACAGAGATAAAACCAAGCGTCCTAAAATGGGGCATATTGCTTCAGCATTAAGCACCAAGGTGATTTTTACAAGTGATAATCCAAGAAGTGAAAAACCTGAAGATGTTTTAAGCGAGATTGAAAGCGGTGTTATGCCTCAAAATTTCAAAAAAACATTAACTATTGAAGATCGAAAACAGGCTATTAAAGCAGCTTGCCAAATAGCGCAACCAAATGATATTATTTTAATAGCAGGAAAGGGGCATGAAACCTATCAAGAAATTAAAGGAGAACGATTTGATTTTGATGATCTCAAAATAGTAAAAGAACTTTTAAAACAATTGCAAAAATAATATGCTGTATTACCTATTTGAATATTTAGAAAAAGAGTTTCAGTTTCCGGGAGCTACACTTTTTGGGTTTTTAACCTTCAGAGCAGCTCTGGCTATGATTTTGTCACTGTTAATTTCTACGATATATGGTAAGAGAATTATTCGTTTTTTATTAAAACAGCAAGTAGGAGAAACTGTCAGAGATTTAGGGCTTGAAGGGCAGAAAGAGAAAACAGGTACGCCGACTATGGGTGGTATCATTATCATTTTGGCCACTTTGATTCCCGTGTTGTTATTGGCAAAATTGGAGAACATATATATCATCCTTTTAATAGTAACAACGTTTTGGATGGGAACCATTGGGTTTATAGATGATTATATTAAAAAATTTAAAAATGATAAGGAAGGGCTAAAAGGACGCTTTAAAGTATTGGGACAAGTTGGCTTAGGAATTATTGTTGGGGCGACACTGTTTTTTCATCAAGATGTTACGATGAAAGAAAAATTACCCATTGAACAGCAGCGTGTTTTGTTAGCTGAAAATCCAGATATAGAGGCTTCAAAATTATTTCAGGATGAAGCTAAATCGACAAAAACTACTATTCCTTTTGTAAAAGGTAACGAGTTTGACTATGCCAAAGTAATTACATGGATAAGTCCAAGCCTTGAAAAGTATGCGTGGGTTATCTTTATTTTGGTAGCTATTTTTATTATAACAGCAGTATCTAACGGGGCTAATTTAACAGATGGAATAGATGGTTTAGCTGCAGGGACTTCAGCAATTATAGTACTCACTTTGGGGATTTTTGCTTGGGTTTCGGGTAATATTATTTTCTCGGAGTACTTGAATATTATGTACATCCCGAGGGTTGAAGAAATCACAATATACATCGCTGCATTTGTTGGAGCTTTAATTGGGTTTTTATGGTATAACGCTTTTCCTGCTCAAGTTTTTATGGGAGATACGGGAAGTCTGACTATAGGCGGAATTATAGCAGTAATTGCAATAGCAGTAAGAAAGGAATGGTTGATTCCTGTCTTGTGTGGCATATTCTTAGTCGAAAATTTATCGGTAGTTATGCAGATTAGTTGGTTTAAGTACACCAAAAAGAAATATGGAGAAGGGCGTCGCATATTTAAAATGGCGCCGTTGCATCATCATTACCAAAAAGCAGGATATCACGAGAGTAAAATAGTTACACGATTCTGGATTGTAGGCATATTGCTGGCTATTCTTTCTATTGTGACATTGAAAATTAGATAGATGAAAAGGCTAGTTATTCTTGGTGGTGGAGAAAGTGGGGTTGGAACTGCGCTTTTAGGGAGAGCAAAAGGATACGAGGTTTTTGTTTCCGATAAAGGAAAAATAAAAGAAAACTACAAACAAGTTCTTATACATAATGAGATTGAATGGGAAGATGAAACGCATACTGAGTCTAAAATTCTGAATGCTGATATCGTCATGAAAAGCCCTGGAATTCCTGATAAAGTAGATTTAGTAAAGGGAATTCGTGAAAGAGATATTCCGATAGTTTCTGAAATTGAATTTGCCGCAAAATATACCGATGCTACAATTATTGGAATAACAGGAAGTAACGGTAAAACAACCACAGCATGCCTAACACATCACATTTTAAAACAAGAATTAAATGTGGGCTTGGCAGGAAACATTGGAGATAGTTTTGCTAAACAGGTTTTAGAAGAAGGTTTTTCAAATTATGTTTTGGAAATAAGCAGTTTTCAGTTAGATGATATCATTGATTTTAAACCAAATATTGCTGTTTTGCTAAACATTACTCCAGACCATTTAGATAGATATGATTACAAATTTGAAAATTATATCCATTCTAAATTCAGAATTGCTATGAATCAAACAAAAGAGGATTATTTGATTTATGATGCTGACGATGAAGTCATTGTTAATCATTTAAAAAATCACCCAGTTCAATCCACGTTATTACCATTTTCAATAGTAAAATCTATTGAAAACGGTGCGTATTTAGATAAAGAAAATATTAAACTAACAGTAAACAATAATCAAATAATTATGCCAACATCAAAACTTACATTAGAAGGAAAGCACAACATCAAAAATGCAATGGCAGCTTCTACTGTGGCGCATTTATTAAAAATTAGAAAACAAACCATTAGAGAAAGTTTAGAGAATTTTCAAGGTGTTGAGCATCGTTTAGAGCAAGTGCTTAAAATTAACAAAGTACAGTATATAAACGATTCAAAAGCAACAAATGTTAATGCAACATATTATGCTTTAGAAAGTATGGATGTACCAACGGTGTGGATTGTTGGTGGCGTTGATAAGGGTAATAATTATGAAGAGTTATTTCCTTTTATAAATGAAAAGGTCAAAGCCATTATTTGTTTAGGTGTTGACAATGAAAAATTAATGAATGCGTTTGGAACTATGGTCGATGTTATAATTGAAACGCAGTTTATGAGTGAAGCAGTAAAAATAGCATATAAAGTCGCCGATGCTGGTGATAATGTGTTGTTGTCTCCTGCATGTGCGAGTTTTGATTTGTTTGAAAATTATGAAGATCGAGGACGTCAATTTAAAGATGCTGTAAGAAATCTGTAAAATTAAATATTAAGTGCAAACACTATTTAAAAACATAAAAGGAGACAGGTTAATTTGGGCAATAGTGGCGCTATTGGCAATTCTGTCATTTCTTCCGGTTTATAGTGCGGCAAGTAACTTAGCTTATAAAGGAGCGGGTAGTAGTACTTTTGCATTTTTTGTAAAACATTTTGTGCATTTGATTTTGGGTTTTGCAATTATTTATGGTGTACATAAAATTCCATACAGATATTTCAAAGGGTTGTCATTAATAATGATTCCCTTTGTGCTTGTACTGTTAGGATTAACCATTCTTCAAGGTAAAACTATTGATGGGGCTAATGCTAGTAGGTGGATGCAGATTCCTTTTGTTGGTATGTCTTTTCAAACATCAACTTTAGCAGCCGTTGTCTTAATGGTTTATGTAGCAAGATATATGTCGAAAATGAAGGACGAAATTATAACATTTAAAGCGTCAATTTTACCGCTTTGGGTGCCTGTGTTTTTGGTGTTGATTCTTATTCTTCCAGCAAATTTTTCAACATCAGCAATTATGTTTTTAATGGTGGTTATGCTCGTTTTTCTAGGAGGATATCCTTTGCGCTATTTAGCTGTGATTATAGGTTCAGGGATTTTAGTTTTAACACTATTTGTTTTGGCAGCTAAAGCTTTTCCTGATGCTATGCCAAATAGGGTTGATACTTGGATGGGTAGAATTGAAAGTTTTTCTAATCCTGAAGACACTGAGGCTGATTATCAAATAGAAAAAGCGAAAATTGCTATCGCTACAGGAGGTATTCAAGGTGTTGGTCCTGGTAAAAGTATGCAGAAGAATTTTTTGCCGCAATCATCATCAGATTTCATTTTTGCTATAATTATTGAAGAGTATGGTTTAATTGGCGGGTTTGTGATTATGACTTTATACCTGTGGTTACTATTTAGAATCGTCATTGTGTCTCAGAAATCTGACACCATTTTTGGCAAGCTTCTGGTTCTAGGTGTTGGGCTTCCTATTGTGTTTCAAGCATTAATTAATATGGCTGTGGCTGTTGAGTTGTTTCCAGTTACAGGGCAAACATTGCCACTAATAAGTAGTGGAGGTACTTCTATTTGGATGACTTGTTTAGCTATAGGGATCATATTGAGTGTTAGCGCTAAACGAGAAGAAATAAAAGAAAAAGAAATAAGTGAAGAAAATCCTTTAGAAATTCTTTCTGAAACTATTTAAATGAGTAAATATAAAATCATATTGTCTGGAGGAGGAACAGGAGGTCATATCTATCCCGCAATCGCCATTGCGAACGAATTAAAATCTCGTTTTCCCGATGCTCAATTTTTATTTGTAGGTGCTAAGGATAGAATGGAAATGGAAAAAGTGCCCCAAGCCGGTTTTAATATCAAAGGATTGTGGATTTCTGGTATTCAGCGTAAACTAACTTTGAGAAATTTAACTTTTCCTTTTAAGGTGATTAGTAGCCTTTGGAATGCACGTAAAATCATAAAATCTTTTAGGCCTAATGTGGCTATAGGCACTGGTGGTTTCGCGAGTGGACCATTATTAAAAGTAGCTGCTTCAAATAATATTCCAACATTAATTCAAGAACAAAATTCTTATCCTGGAATTACAAATAAACTGTTGTCAAGAAAAGCTAAAAAGATATGTGTAGCTTATGATGGTTTAGAGCGGTTTTTTCCAGTAGGGAAAATTATTAAAACAGGTAACCCTGTACGCCAAGGCTTGTTAGATATTGAAACTAAAACGGTAGAAGCTAAGAATTTTTTCGATCTCAAGCATGCTAAGTATACACTTTTGGTTATAGGTGGTAGTCTTGGTTCTAGAAGGATAAATCAATTGATAGAAAAAGAATTAGATTTCCTTGACACCCAGAATATTCAAATTATATGGCAGTGTGGTAAACTGTATTATCAGCAATATAAAATCTATAACAACACGAATAATGTACAAGTGTTTGAGTTTATAAACAATATAGATTTTGCTTATGCGGCGGCAGATATAGTAATTTCTAGAGCAGGTGCAAGTTCAGTTTCAGAGCTATGTATTGTAGGTAAGCCTGTGATTTTTATTCCATCTCCAAATGTTGCGGAAGATCATCAGACTAAAAATGCCATGTCTGTTGTAAATCAAGATGCAGCTATGATAATTAAAGAAGAAGATTTAGATGCAGATTTTGAAAATAAGTTTTCACAGCTTGTGGCTTCGTCAGAAAAACAAAAAGAACTAGGGGGTAATATAAAAAAACTAGCATTAGTAAATGCGACAAAGGATATAGCAGACGAAGTAGAAAAACTTCTGAAAGAAAGTTAATGAATTTAAAAGACATACATAACATCTTTTTTATTGGCATTGGTGGCATAGGCATGAGTGCTTTGGCGCGTTATTTTCATGCGAATGATAAAAATGTAGCAGGTTACGATAAAACCCAAACAGAAATTACTGATGGTTTGCAAGATTTAGGTATTGAAGTTCATTTTAAAGATGCTATTGAAAATATTAAACCTGTATTTCAAAATATTGAAAACACATTAGTGGTTTATACTCCCGCTGTTCCCGCGGATAATGAGGAGTTGGGTTATTTTAAAAATCATGGATTTAATGTTTTAAAACGTGCTCAAACTTTAGGTTTAATTACTCAGAACACCTTTTGTTTAGCGGTAGCTGGAACTCATGGAAAAACGACAACAACAAGTATTTTAGGGCATTTAATGAATGTGTGTAATGTGCCATTAACTGCTTTTTTGGGTGGTATTAGTGAGAATTATAATTCTAATTTGATTTTAAATGGAACAGAAGTTTCGGTAGTTGAGGCCGATGAGTTTGATCGTTCATTTTTAACATTATCACCAGATTTAGCGTGTATTACATCCATGGATGCAGATCATTTAGATGTTTATGGTGATGCTTCAGAGTTAGAGAAATCATTCGTAGACTTTTCTAGAAATATGAAGTCTAATGGGAAATTATTTATTAGAAACGGATTGCCATTAAAAGGTATTACTTATGGTATTGAAGATGATTCAGATTATACCATTCAAAATATAAAAATAGAAAATGGTGCTTATGTTTTTGATGTTATAACACCAAAAACGGTACTTAAAGATTTACAATTTAACCTACCTGGTAGACATAATTTGTCGAATGCATTAATAGCTTTGGCGATGGCTGTAGAATATGGTTGCCCGCACCAACAGCTCGCTAAAGCTTTAGCATCTTACAAAGGGGTTAAGCGTAGATTTACATATCATATAAAAACGGATGATTTTGTTTTTATTGACGACTATGCACATCATCCTGAAGAGATAAATGCAGTGCATCAGGCGGTAAGAGAAATGTATCCAAATAAAAAAGTATTAGCTATTTTTCAGCCACATTTATATACTAGAACAAAAGATTTTGTAGATGATTTTGCAAAGAGTTTGTCGCAATTTGACGAATTAATGTTATTAGATATTTATCCTGCTAGAGAGTTGCCAATTGAAGGTGTTACCTCGTCTTGGTTATTAGATAAAGTAAATAATAAAAATAAGCAGTTAGTTACTAAAACAGAATTAATGTCTAAAATACATGAAAGTAGTGCTCAAGTTATTTTAACTATTGGCGCTGGCGATATAGGAGAAGAAGTAAAACATATTAAAAAAGAATTTAGTGTTGCGAGTTAATTGGAATTATATTAAGCTAATTGTTTTGTTAGGCGTGGTGGTCTTTTTGTTTGCATTTGCTTCCGGTAGAAATGCTAATAGAAACATATCTAAGCCTCATGTAAAATTCATTGGAGAAAACAATCTTCTTATAACTAATGAAACTGTTAGTAAATTGTTAATACAAAATTATGGGGGTGTTAAAAACGTGCCTAAAGAAACTTTAGTTTTGAATGAATTAGAAAAAGCCCTCAAATCTAATCCAATGATAAAAACGGCAGAAGTGTATGTCGCTGTTAACGGGAAGCTTAACGCTGAAATAGAACAAAAAACACCTATTGCAAGGGTCAGTACAAATGCGTCTTATTACATTGACGATGAAGGTTCATCCATGCCGTTGTCAAAAAATTATTCGGCAAGAGTACCATTGGTTACGGGTTATGTTGAAAAAAATAATTTGAAAAAGGTCTTTAAAATAGCGCGTAAAATTAACAAGGATGAATTTTTGAAAAAACATGTTTTTGAGATCCATCAAGATATTAATATGAACTTCTATTTAAGGCTTAGAAAGTGTGATTTTATTGTGCAATTAGGTGATGGGGAGTTCTTGGATAAAAAAATCAACAACTTAAAAGCATTTTATAAACAAAATCAAAAAAATAATACACTTAATAAATATAGTCAAGTGAATTTACAGTTTGAAAACCAAGTAATATGTACCAAAATTTAAGCTATGGAACTTAATTTAGCAGTAGGATTAGACATAGGAACCACAAAGATTGTGGCAATGATTGGGCGTAAAAATGAATACGGTAAGGTTGAGATTTTAGGTATTGGTAAATCTAAAAGTTTAGGCGTGCATCGTGGTGTTGTTAATAATATTACACAAACCATTCAGTCCATTCAGCAAGCAGTTCAAGAAGCAGAAGTTGCTGCGGATATGAAGATTGAAGATGTTACTGTCGGTATTGCGGGTCAACACATCCGAAGTTTACAGCATAGCGATTATATAACGAGATTAAATTCTGAAACTGTAATTGATGAAGAGGATATTGATAGGCTGATTAATCAAGTTCACAAATTGGTGATGCTTCCTGGAGAAGAAATTATTCATGTATTACCGCAAGAATATAAAGTTGACGGTCAAGCAGAAATAAAAGAGCCAATAGGCATGTATGGAGGTCGTTTAGAAGCGAACTTTCACGTAGTTGTTGGGCAAGTATCTTCTATTAGAAATATAGGACGTTGTGTACAAAGTTCAGGGTTAAACCTTGAAGGCATCACGCTTGAGCCATTGGCATCTGCTAATGCTGTTTTAAGCCAAGAAGAAAAAGAAGCTGGTGTTGCGCTAATTGATATAGGTGGTGGTACTACTGATTTAGCAATTTTTAGAGATGGAATTATTCGTCATACAGCGGTAATTCCTTTCGGAGGAAACGTAATTACAGAAGATATAAAAGAAGGTTGCTCTATCATTGAAAAGCAAGCGGAGTTATTGAAAATTAAATTTGGTTCAGCATGGCCAGGTGAAAATAAGGATAACGAAATAGTATCTATTCCCGGTTTAAGAGGTAGAGACCCTAAGGAAATCACTTTAAAGAATCTGTCCAAAATCATTCATGCCCGCGTTGTAGAAATCGTTGAGCAGGTTTATGTGGAGATTAAAAACTACGGACACGAAGAGCAAAAGAAAAAGTTAATTGCTGGTATTGTTTTAACGGGTGGTGGTAGCCAATTAAAACATTTAAAGCAGTTAGTTGAATATATAACTGGAATGGATACCAGAATAGGATATCCTAACGAACATTTAGCTGGCGATAGTGATGATGATGTAACGAGTCCGTTATACGCCACAGCAGTTGGATTAGTATTAGATGGTTTAAAACGTCAAGAACGAAATAAAACAGAACAACAAGAGCAAGGTGCAGGTGAAATAGAAATATCAGTTGAAGAAGAGCTTAAAGAAAAACCGATAAAGGAAAGACGCTCATTCCTTGATAAGTTAACAGAGCGCGTTAAAGATTTTTTAGATAACGCAGAGTAACTAAATCCATTGAATTAAAATATAAAGTACAAAACCCCTAGAAAAATAGAATTTTATGAGCAGCAAAAAAGAATTCGAAACAAACATCTCATTTGATTTGCCTAAAAATCAATCAAATGTCATTAAAGTCATTGGTGTTGGTGGCGGTGGTAGTAATGCCATTAACCACATGTTCCAACAAGGTATTAAAGGTGTAGATTTTTATATCTGTAATACAGATGCACAAGCCCTTCAAAACAGCGGAGTTCCTAACAAGATTCAACTAGGTCTTAATTTAACAGAAGGTTTAGGAGCAGGAGCAAATCCAGATATTGGTGAGCAATCGGCAGTTGAGAGTTTTGATGATATTTCTCAAATGCTAGACTCTAATACCAAGATGGTATTTATTACAGCAGGAATGGGAGGGGGAACAGGAACAGGAGCTGCACCAATCATTGCTAAAATGGCCAAAGATTTAGACATTTTAACAGTTGGTATTGTAACCATGCCTTTTCAATTTGAAGGTAGAATGCGTATTGAACAATCTCAAAAGGGTATTGAAAAATTAAGAAATGTAGTTGATTCTTTAATTGTAATTAATAATAACAAACTTCGCGAAGTTTATGGAAACCTTGGTTTTAAAGCAGGATTTTCTAAAGCTGATGAAGTGTTATCTACCGCTGCTCGTGGTATAGCTGAAGTTATTACACACCATTACACACAAAATATTGATTTACGAGACGCCAAAACCGTATTAAGTAATAGTGGAACTGCTATTATGGGGTCTGCATTAGCATCGGGTCAAAACCGTGCACAAGACGCTATTAGTAAGGCTCTTGATTCACCTTTGTTAAATGACAACAAAATCACAGGAGCTAAAAATGTATTGCTACTAATCGTTTCTGGTGCTCAAGAAATTACTATTGATGAAATAGGAGAGATTAATGATCATATTCAAAATGAAGCTGGTCATGGTGCTAACATTATTATGGGTGTTGGTGAAGATGAATCTTTAGAAGAGTCTATTGCTGTTACCATTATTGCTACTGGGTTTAATATTGAACAACAAGATGAAATTACTAATACAGAAACTAAAAAAGTTATACACTCATTAAGTGAAGATCAAGATTTAGATTCAAAAGAAAAAGAGCCTGTTGTTATTGAGCCAATTATTGTATTAGAAGAAAAGAAGGAAACGCCTGTTGTTCGTCATGTTTTAGATTTAGAAACCGAAGAAGAGGAAGTGGTGATTTTTTCTAAAAAAGAAGAAGTTAAAGAGATACATAGAGATATTGAATTAATACCTACATCAGAAATTATTAAGAATATTAATGTGGTTTATGATGAAGTAAGTGCTAACATTGCTAATCTTGAAGAAGATGAAGATTTTATAATCAAACCAGTGACTAGAATGGTTGCTGATATTGAAGATGTTCAGGATATTGAAGTGATTTCAGATTACGTTGAAGAAGAGCAACAAATCACATTAACTTTCGATTTGCCATTATCAGCTTCAATTGAAGAGATAAAGGAAGAAAAAGAAGATGTAGTTTCTTATGATTTGACTGATGACATTAAAGATATTGCAGTAAACGATTATGTTGAGTTAATAACAGTTAACGAGACCAATGAAGAAGGCGATGTTCGCTATGCTTTAGATGATTATGTTGAAGTAGAATCGTCTATAAATAAAACACAGCAAACGCCAAACGAAGTTTTGGAGGAAGTTGATGAAGAAGTTGTTTTTGAAAAGAAGATTGTTAAAGAACCTACTTTTCATGAAGAAGTTGCTGAGGAAATTGATCCTATGAATAGCCCTATTTCTGAATTATTAAAAGAACGTGCTGAAGAACGCAGACGCAAAATGAAAGACTTTAATTATAAGTTTAATAGTGCTAAAATTGAAGACATAGAAAAAGTGCCAGCTTACAAACGACAAGGGGTGGATTTAAATGAGGCTAAACACTCATCAGAAACCGATATGTCAAGAACGAGTATTGGTTTGGATGATAATGATGATATCCAGCTAAGAAGTAATAATTCATTTTTACACGATAACGTAGATTAATTTATTTGAATTAAACTTAGTGTGTTATTTAATGACCCGAAAAGTTCCCTCAACTTTTTGGGTTTTATTTTCTTGTCATTCCTCTAAAGCCAGGAATCTATTTTTTATCTTCGCATTTCTTTCAAACAATATATTATGAGTTTACAACAAGATATTATGACGGCTTTAAAAGAAGCTATGAAGTCTAAAGATCAAATAGCTTTAACTGCATTGCGTGCTGTAAAATCAGCTATTCTAATAGCGCAAACAGAAAGCGGTGCAAAAGAAGATTTAACGGAAGATCAAGAGCTTAAAATACTTCAAAAGTTAGTCAAGCAACGTAAAGACAGTGCTGCAATTTATTTAGAACAAGATAGGAAGGACTTAGCATTACCTGAAATAGACGAAGCAGAGGTAATTAACCAGTTTTTACCTGAAGCAATCACTGATGAAGAAATTGAAAAAGTTGTTGTTGCAACTATAGAACAAATAGGAGCAGAAGGCATGAAAGATATGGGGAAGGTAATGGGTATGGTTAGCAAAGAACTTGCAGGACAGGCAGATGGTAAAACGATTTCTAATATAGTAAAGGCTAAGTTATCTTAAGTTAGTCTAAGTGTAAATAATAACGGCTGCGTAGTTCAACTGGATAGAATATCAGATTTCGGCTCTGAGGGTTGGGGGTTCGAATCCCTTCGCGGTCACACTTAAAATAACCTTAATTATCTATAAAATAGATAGTTGAGGTTTTTTGCTTTGAATAATCCGCTAAATTCATTAGCAGAGAAACAATAGGTCTCGTTAAAAAGCTTAAGTAAAGGTTTTAATTTGTAATCAAGCTCTTGTTTTCTTTACAAAGCTCGTTTTGAAAATAATGGGAACGAGTAATTTAAGAAGTGTTACCCTCCTAAAGGTTGAATTTAATAAAACAAATTATGTAAGCCTGTAATTGCTCTTATTTCATTTTACTGAGCATAGTTTATAAATGATTTTTTCATATTTGCTCAAATAATTTCTTGAAGGAGGGGATTCTTTTTAATCCTTTCTCCATTCTATCTGATAATAACAAATGAAAATCATGATTAACTTCTACAATAACAGGTCCATTTGGAGTTATAGCAACGTCCCAACCCAAAAAAGGCAATTTAAATAAAGAAGAAGCTTCAGTAACTATTTTTTTAACTTGAATGTAATGAGGGATTTGAAAATTGTCAAAAATTATTCCTGTATCAGGGTGTTTATAAAAAGTCCCTCCACCATTATCAATGAGCTGCAGACCTTCACCATATATTTTACCTGATTCTATATTAAATGGCACTACAATCCCTCCAGCATGAGCATTATCTACAATTGCTCCTTTTCTTCCAACTCTAATAAATCCAGATAAAATTTCCACTTCATTTTTTTTGTTTTTGTAAGTAAGAATCCTTAAAGTATTTATACTAGAAGAATTTATCTTTTTTAAAACTTCATGTTGTAATATTAATTCTTGAAATATAAAATCATTGGAAAATACCAAGTTAATTAAATCAGTCGCTATTTTTCGATGTGTATTTCTGTCTATAATAAAAATATTTTGTCCCATACCTCCATCTATAGGTTTGCAAAATAGGTACGCAATTTTTTCTTGATAAAAAACTTTTTCTAAAAAAGAGGAAAAGTCATTTTTAGTTTCTATTTTAAATACATCACTTTTATAAGTAAATATGTTTTTTGAATTATGAAAAAAAATTTGTGGAGTAGAAATATTATTTTTGACTAGTAATTCTTTAAATAATAATTTGTTTTCTGTTAATACAATTTGTTCTTTCGCATGTGAATTAGACCATGCCAACAATCTATTATTTTCTTTTAAGCTAATATAATCCTTATAATTCGAGACGTTTTTTCTGTAAAGTAGATTAGAAATGTAATATAATGGTAGTTCTTTTTTAGAAATAAAAAGATTTGTAAACTCTTTAATAATTTGAAACCAGTTTTTCTTGTTTTTATCTTTTAAAAAAAATAAGAGTATTTGCTTTTCTCTTTTTGATATCATAGTTCAAATTTTCAATTTCTGACTGTTTTCCACAATGAATGCCAACGTGCGTGTATAGTTACTGGTAATTATATATCTATTATACGCGCACTCAAATTTAAAGAATTATATTACATTATGAGTTTATATTTATAAGTTATTTAATCAACAACAATAATCAATTTTGATTTTAAAGAAAGTTGAATTTGAGTTGTTACATAGAGACTATTTAAAACTTTTCAGAATACTTATCAAAACCATGACCAGATTTAAAACTTCTAAATCCGATTATTGTATTATGTTGCACATCCTAGAGCACCTCAACAAAGAACTTGTCAATGGCGTAACAATTACAACGCTCTCCATAACCAATATAGTTATATAAATAAGTACCGTATTGGTTAGCGGTTTCCATGCGTTCATTTAGTTCTAATGCATTAAACTCGTATAAGTTCATTCCTTAATTTTATTAGGCTTTTTAATTTATTATAGTTTTTAGGTTAAATTCTTGAAAAGTTCTAATATTAGGTTAGAAGCCAGGTCTTTGTAGTTCAAATTTGTGCAATTTTAATTATATGTAAATCAGGTGGTTGAGTTTTTTAATTTTGTATATATGACATAAATGTTGTAATTAAGTTTGTATAGGATGACTTTTATCATGCTTTTTTAGGGTTTAGTTTAATATTTTAGAGTAATTAAACTTTAATACTTAATGTCATGATACGAAAAGCGCCGATTTCAATGATAATGACCGAGGATGTCATCACATTAAAAAAGACAGATAACTTAGAAACGGCCGAACAATTATTTAAGCGTCATAAAATAAGACACATTCCAGTAGTGCGTGGTGATGTGATTATTGGTATGCTAAGTTATACAGATTTATTGCGATTAAGTTTTGCTGATATAACTAATGATGATGATGATAATTCTACTGACGTGATGGTGTATAGTATGTTTACTATAGAACAGGTCATGAAGAAAAATGTAGTTAGTGTTTCTTCGTCTAAATCCATAAAAGAAGTAGCCGAGATTTTAGCGTCTAAAGAGTTTCATGCACTTCCCGTAGTTGATAATAATTCATTAAGCGGTATAGTAACAACTACTGATTTGATAAAGTATTTAATAAAACAGTTTTAAATTAATTTTAACGCTTAAAACAGGATTCAAATATTACTTATTAATTGATATCATAATATATTTTCTCATTCTGAAGTAATGATACTCTAGAATTTAAATCAAAAGCTATGAGGGAGCATAAAGCAATTTCTACTATAATGACGAAAAACATTATAGCATTAACAAGAGAAGATGATTTAGAAAGAGCAGAAATGCTTTTTAATAGACATAAAATCAAACATATACCAGTAGTTTCAGGTGAGGCTATTATAGGGATGTTAAGTTTTACAGATTTGATGCGAATTAGTTTTGCTGAAACTCCTGATGAAGAAAATAATTCAGTTGAATCTGTTGTTTATAATATGTTCACTATAGAACAGGTAATGGTTAAAGATGTAGTCACTGTAACTAGTCAAACTACAATAAAAGAAGTTGCTCAAATTTTAGCTGAACGCGAATTTCATGCATTACCAATTGTTGATGGTGGCGTTTTGATTGGTATAGTAACAACAACAGATTTATTAAACTATTTTATAAAACAGTTTTAAGAATTAGAAAGGGCTTTTAAATCTTTTATGGTTTCTGGTGGATTTGAGCTTTTAAAAACATAGCTTCCCGCTACCAATACGTCTGCTCCAGCATCAACAAGTTGTTTTGCATTTTTATTAGTAACACCTCCATCAATTTCAATTTTAGTTGAAGCACCTTTTCTTGTAATTAAATCTTTCAATTGTTTTACTTTAGTATACGTGTTTTTTATAAAACTTTGGCCTCCAAATCCTGGATTTACACTCATAAGGCATAATAGGTCAATATCATTGATAGTGTCTTCTAGAAGTTTAATATTGGTGTGCGGATTCAAAGCAACTCCAGCTTTCATGCCCTCTGCTTTAATAGCCTGTAAAGTTCTATGTAAATGCGGGCAAGCTTCATAGTGTACGGTTAAAATATCACTTCCTAATTCAGCGAAAGTTTTTATGTACCTATCTGGGTCAACAATCATTAAATGCACATCAATAGTTTTTTTTGCATGTTTGCTAATAGCTTGTAAAACAGGCATGCCAAATGAAATATTCGGAACAAAAACACCATCCATAATATCAATATGAAACCAATCAGCTTCACTTTTATTAACCATTTCTATATCGCGTTGAAGGTTAGCGAAATCTGCTGCTAGTATTGAAGGTGCAATTAATTTTGAATTCATTATGTAATATGATTTTAATTGATGCAAATATAGAAAAGTCTTTTTTGAAGTTCCTTTTCTTTACAGAGAGATTTAAAATAGAATAAAAATAAACCCCCGGTAATCAGCCGAGGGTTCTTTCATCAATCAAAAAACGAACAGTTATGTTTTGTAACTGTTGTTACTGTAATTTAGTCATAATTTTTTAAAATTACTAACCTAAATATGTTTTCAATATTTTACTTCTAGACGTATGTTTTAATCTACGAATAGCTTTTTCTTTAATTTGTCTTACACGCTCACGAGTTAAATCAAACGTTTCACCAATTTCTTCTAAAGTCATTGGGTGTTGGTTTCCTAAACCAAAGTACAAACGAATAACATCTGCTTCACGAGGTGTTAATGTTTCTAACGCACGCTCAATTTCGGTGCGTAAAGATTCATGTAATAGTTCACGATCTGGATTTGGTGATTCGCCACTATTTAATACATCGTAAAGATTAGAATCCTCACCTTCAACTAAAGGTGCATCCATACTTACGTGGCGTCCAGAGTTTTTCATAGACTCCTTAACATCGTTGATAGTCATATCCAATTCTTTAGCAATTTCTTCAGCAGAAGGCGGACGCTCATGACTTTGCTCTAAAAAGGCAAATGTTTTATTAATTTTGTTAATAGAACCAATTTTATTAAGCGGTAAACGTACAATACGAGATTGTTCAGCTAATGCTTGAAGAATCGATTGACGAATCCACCAAACAGCGTATGATATAAATTTAAAACCACGAGTTTCATCAAAACGTTGTGCTGCTTTAATTAAACCTAAATTACCTTCATTAATTAAATCTGGTAATGTTAAACCTTGGTTTTGATATTGTTTAGCTACAGATACAACGAAACGTAAATTAGCTTTTGTTAACTTTTCTAAAGCTAATTGATCACCAGCTTTAATACGTTGTGCTAATTCAACCTCTTCATCGGCTGTAATTAAATCAACTTTACCAATTTCCTGTAGATATTTATCTAACGAAGCGGTTTCTCTATTAGTTACCTGCTTCGTAATTTTAAGTTGTCTCATCTAATGTCTCCTGAATTTAATTGTGAATAAATAGGTTGCTCAATTGTTATACGCACACATGCTACATTTTGTTACAAAAAAGGTGAAATATTTTTACTTCTTTAATTTTTAGACATAATAATTGCACAAAAAGTCACAACAAATATGTACTTCAGAATTGATGTTTATGCAAGATTGAACAAGAGTTAAGTTTAATAAATATCTCTTCAAAATCAAATATTATTGTCAATTATTATGTAGTATCTCATTACATATTAATTTTTGTAAATTCCATTAAAAAATAGCAGCTTCTTTTTTCACTTGGATTAATTACTAAATTGTTTTACCGCCTCTAAAGTTTGCTGATATTTATCATTGTACAATTATTTAAAGTGTAATAATTTACTGCATGAATAATAAAAGTTATGAAAATATCGACACGAGTATTGCACTGGTTACCGCGTATTATTTGCATAATGGGTATTCTATTTATTAGTATGTTTTCAATAGATGCGTTAAATTCAGAATTAACTATATGGCAGCAAATACGCAGTTTATCTATGCATCTAATTCCATCCTTTGTTTTAATTCTTTTATTGCTTTTGTCATGGAAAAGAGAACTTATTGGTGGCATTATTTTCATGATAATAGGGTTAGGGTTTAGCCCCATTATATTTATACATAATTTTAAAATGAATCAATCTATATGGATGAGTCTTGGCGTTATTTCGGTCATAACCATTCCCTTTGCTATTGTTGGTGTGCTTTTTATAGTAAGCCATTATAGGAAGAAAAAGAGTATTACATAGATTCAAAATAGTTTGAATAAAGAAGTATTAATTATGTGTTTCTGAGAAATATTACATAAAAAAAGCCCTTACAATTTTGTTTGTAAGGGCTCGTGTTTTAATTAAAGAACTTAATCTTCTTTCTTATCTTCTCTAGGTTTGCGATCATCACGACGGTTATCACGTCCGCGATTATCTCTACCTCTGTTATCACGTCCGCCACCACGACTATCTCTAGAGCTGTCTCTTGGCGGTCTTGCTACATAACCTTCTGGTTTTGGTAAAATAGCTTTACGAGATACTTTTTCTTTACGAGTTCTTGGGTCTTGTCCAAAATACTTCACATCAAAAACATCACCCATATTAACTACGTCACTAACATTTTCAGTACGTTCCCAAGCTAATTCACTTACGTGCAATAAAACCTCGTTTCCTGGAGCATCCATATATTCTACAACAGCACCAAAATCTAACATTTTAATAACTTTTACTTCGTAAACGTTACCAACTGTTGGTTTGAATAATAAAGAATCTATTTTTGCTAAAACGGCATCAATACCTTCAGAACCTACACCTAAAATTTCAACAATACCTTCTTCAGTTACAGGATCTTCATTAATAACAATAGTTGTTCCAGTTTCTTTTTGCATTTCCTGAATTACTTTTCCACCAGGGCCAATTAAAGCACCAATAAATTCGTTAGGAACTCTACGTGTAATCATAGTTGGCGCATGTTCTTTAACGCTTTCAGCAGGCGTAGCGATAGTATCAGTTATTTTGCCTAAAATATGTAAACGACCTTCACGTGCTTGTTTAAGTGCATTTACTAAAATTTCGTAGCTTAAACCTTTAATTTTAATATCCATCTGGCAAGCAGTAATTCCTTCAGAAGTACCAGTTACTTTAAAGTCCATATCTCCTAAGTGATCTTCATCACCTAAAATATCAGACAATACAGCATAACGATCACCATCAGAAATTAATCCCATAGCAATTCCAGAAACAGGGCGTTTCATTTTAACACCAGCATCCATTAAAGCCATTGTACCAGCACAAACCGTTGCCATTGAAGACGAACCATTAGATTCTAATACTTCAGATACAACACGAACTGTGTATGGGCAATCTTCAGGAATCATTCCTTTTAAACCACGCTGCGCTAAGTTACCATGACCAACTTCTCTTCTAGAAGTTCCTCTTAATGGTCTAGCTTCGCCTGTACAAAAAGGAGGGAAGTTATAATGTAAATAGAAATTTTCTTCACCTTCAAAAGACGGCATATCTATTTTATTAGCATCTCTAGATGTTCCTAAAGTAACCGTTGCTAATGCTTGAGTTTCTCCACGTGTAAAAATTGAAGAACCGTGTGTAGATGGTAAATAATCAACCTCACACCAAATTGGTCTGATTTCATCCGTTTTTCTACCGTCTAAACGTAAACCTTCGCTTAATGTTAATTCACGAACAGCTTCTTTTTCAGCTTTTCTGTAGTAACCTCCAACAAGATGACCAAATTCTTCCATCTCTTCTTCAGTAAAAGAGGCTTTCACTTCTTCTTTTACTTCAGCAAATGCAGCACTACGTTCTGCTTTAGAAGTTCCCTTCTTAGCAATAGCGTAACATTTATCGTAAGTTAAATCATGTATTCTTTTTTCTAAATCCTCATTTACTTCTGCAGTAGCATATTCGCGAACCTCTTTTTTACCAAAGGCCTCTGCTAAACGTAATTGCGCAGCAATTTGCACTTTAATAGCTTCGTGAGCAAACTTGATAGCATCAGCCATTTCTTCTTCAGAAATCTCATCCATTTCACCTTCAACCATCATTACAGAATCAGCTGAAGCACCAATCATCATTTCAAGATCAGACTCTGCTAATTGTGCACGTGTTGGGTTAATAACAAATTCGCCATTAACACGACCAACTCTAGCTTCAGAGATAGCACATTCAAATGGGAAGTCAGATAATTGAATGGCAGCAGATGCCGCTAATCCAGCCATAGCTTCAGGCATAACATCATCATCATGAGACATCAACTGAATCATCACTTGTGTTTCTGCTTGATAATCTTTCGGAAACAACGGACGTAAAACACGGTCTACTAAACGCATTGTTAAAACTTCACCGTCACTTGGTCTCGCTTCTCTTTTAAAGAAACCACCTGGGTAGCGTCCTGCAGCAGCAAATTTCTCTCTGTAATCTACTGTTAATGGCAGAAAACCAAGATCTTTTTGTTCGTAATTGGAAACAACTGTACATAATAACATACATTTTCCCGATGTAACAACAACAGAACCATGTGCCTGTTTTGCTAATTTTCCGGTTTCAATAGAAATTTCTCTACCGTCTCCTAGGTCAATGACCTCTTTAAAAACTTGTGGAATCATAAATTTTTTCTTGCAATTCAAGCATAATTATGCTCAAATCAAATTAAACAATGGTCGTTGTGTTGTGTGTAGTTGTTGTGTGTGACCAATGAAAAACTATAATTAGCTTCTTCTAATACGTAGTTTAAACTCTTACGCTCGAGTTATATTATGTGTGCGCTCCCCAGAGGTCGGGCCTTTAACTATATCTTTTTTGCTTTTTAATGTCAAAAAAGGATGCTGCCGTAATCCCTAACGCAAAAACAAAAAAGAGGCTAATAAAAGCCTCTTTTTAAATTATTTTCTTAATCCTAATTCTTTAACTATGGCACGATATCTTAAGATATCTTTCTTTGTTAAGTAATCAAGTAAGCTTCTTCTTTTACCTACTAACTTTACTAATGAACGCTCAGTATTGTAATCTTTACGATTGTTTTTTAAGTGTCCTGTTAAGTAATTAATTCTGTGCGTAAACAATGCAATTTGTCCCTCTGCAGATCCAGTGTCTTTTGCATTATTACCGTGTTTTTTAAAGATTTTCTCTTTTTCTTTTTGATCTAAATACATGCTAATATTATTGTAAATGATTGTTATGTACACGAAAGCCTTTCTTTCGATCGGCAAATATAATACTTTTTTGGTTTGAAACATTTTTTTGCGTAACTTTTACCATTATTTCTCCCAAGAATTGAATTTTATAGTTTAAGTAATTTTTAAATAATTAATAACTCATAAATTCATGAAATCACTATCGCCTCAAGGCACCTTTCCTGATACCTACGATTCTTTAGAGAAAATTTTCAATAATACTTATGATGGTATTGCCATATTGACTTTAGATGGTGATTGGATAAAGGTAAACGATAGTGTGTGCGAACTATTTGGTTATGCAAGAAATGAGTTATTCAACATGAACATTGAAAATATCATTTACAGAGAAGATCTAGGTATTCATACTATAAAGTACCAGCACTTAATTCAAGGAGAAATCAATAGATATAGAGTTAGGCAACGATATTTTCATAAAGATGGTTCCATAATATGGGTTTTAATATCCGTTTCATTAATGAATAACCCAGATGGTAGTCCAAGTCAGATGATATGGCAGTTCTCTGATGTTACAAGTCGAAAATTAAACCAAGATAAACTCAGGTTAATGTTAAGTGTTGTTAGAGAACAAAATGAACGGCTAACAGCTTTCGCTGATATCACAACCCATAATTTACGATCTCATTCAGGTAATTTATCTACAATAGAAGGATTTTTAGAAGACGAATTTTCGTGGTTAAAAGAGAATGAAAGTTTTGTACTTTTAAGAAACGCTATTGAAAATTTAGAAGAGACAGTATCGCATTTAACCGAAGTTGCGAAAATTAAGCAAGTAGATTCACAACAATTAGAGACTTTAAATTTGCATGATTATGTTGAAAAAGCAATTTATACGGTTACTGCCTATGCTAAAAACACAAAAACAACTATTGTAAATAATGTAGGTCATGAACATAAAATTAAGGGTATACCAGCATATTTGGATAGTATTATTTTGAATTTTTTAACAAACGCCATTAAATATAGGTCTGAAGAACGGGAACCCAAAATTAAATTAACGTCGTTTATTGAAAACGACTCTGTTATTTTTAAGATTTCTGATAATGGAATAGGAATTGATATGGAAAAATATGGAAAAAAATTATTTCAACTTTATAAGACATTTCACAACAATAAAGATGCTATTGGCCTAGGGCTATTTATTACTAGAAATCATATTGAATCTTTAGGAGGAAAAGTAGAAGTTACTAGTAAAATTGGTCAAGGAACCGAGTTTTCAATTTTTCTTAAAGTAGCATAAAAAAAGCGAGCCATTTGGCTCGCTTTTTTTATGCTCTTAAAGGTTGATTTAATATTAAATCTAAATATTGATTTACCTTATGTTTTAAATTTTTACGAAGTGTTATAAAATCTAAGAAACCATGTTCCAATAAAAACTCTGAAGTTTGAAACCCTTCTGGTAATTCTTTTCCTGTTGTATCTCTTACTATACGAGGACCTGCGAAACCTATTAAAGCTCCTGGTTCACTAATATTAATATCACCTAACATAGCAAACGATGCCGTTGTACCACCAGTTGTAGGGTCTGTGCATAACGAAATATAAGGAAGACCAGCATCTGCTAATTGTGCTAATTTCACAGATGTTTTAGCCAATTGCATTAAGGATAATGCAGCTTCCATCATACGTGCTCCACCAGATTTAGAAATAACCATTAACGGTAGTTTGTTTTTTAAAGCGTAATCTGCAGCTCTAGCGATTTTTTCTCCAACAACACTTCCCATTGAGCCACCAATAAAACTGAAATCCATACAGGCAACAACAAGGTCTTTACCTTTAGATTTGCCAACAGCCGTTCTCACAGCGTCTTTTAATTTAGTTTTACTTTGAGCAGCTTTTAAACGGTCAGGGTATTTTTTAGTATCCTCAAACTTTAGGGGGTCTTTAGATTCTAAATTAGCATCTAATTCTTCGAATTTATTATCGTCAAAAAGAATTTCAAAATACTCTTTACTACCTATTCTAACATGGTAGCCATCTTCTGGACTAACATAGAAGTTTTTTTCTAACTCTTCTGTGTCAACAATTTTACCAGTAGGAGATTTGTACCACAAACCTTTAGGTGTGTCTTTTTTCTCTTCAGTAGTAGTTGTTATTCCTTTTGTTTTTCTTTTAAACCAAGACATAAAGCTTTACGATTTTAATCCTTTGACCGTGCTCAGGATATGTTTACTATTTAAGATTTCGGATTAAAATTATCCGGATAATCGAAAACTGTGTTACGAGTTACTCATGCATTTCGATTTTATAATTTATGAAATCGTAGATACACAGCATTTGAGGCATTTGTTGAAGCTGTCCCGATTTTATCTGGAAGCGACTGCAGAAAGCCCAATCACAAAATTAACCCTTTTTTTAATTTTGTGGTAACACACAAATGATTTTATTAATTATTATTTGTAATCACCTGTTTTTAAGTCATATAAACAAAAAAGGTTCTGCTAATCACAGAACCTTTTTAAGATATATTTGTAGTAAATTCACCTAAATTTATAAGGTATTGACATTATTTAAATCTTCAAACGCCTTTTTTAAACGTTCTACAAAAGTAACTTCTCCTGCGCGTAACCAAACTCTTGGGTCATAGTACTTTTTGTTTGGAGAATCACTACCATCTGGGTTTCCAATTTGAGACTTTAAGTACTCAACTTTGTCTCCCATATAGTCACGAATACCAGTCATGAAAGCGTATTGTAAATCAGTGTCAATATTCATTTTGATTACGCCATAGCTAATACCTTCACGAATTTCTTCAACTGTAGATCCTGATCCACCGTGGAAAACGAAATCGATGTGATTATGTTCTACGCCATATTTTTTCGAGATATGATCTTGAGAATTCTTTAATATTTTTGGCGTTAATTTCACGTTTCCTGGTTTATAAACACCGTGTACGTTACCAAATGCAGCAGCAATTGTGAATTGTGGACTTACTTTACTTAACTCTTCGTAAGCGTAAGCTACTTCTTCTGGTTGTGTGTATAGTTTAGAATCATCAACGTCTGTATTATCAACACCATCTTCTTCACCACCAGTTATACCAAGTTCAATTTCTAAAGTCATACCCATTTTGCTCATGCGCTCAAGGTATTGCTTACAGATTTCAATGTTTTCTTCGATTGGCTCTTCAGAAAGGTCAATCATATGAGAACTAAACAAAGATTTACCAGTTTCAGCAAAATGTTTTTCACTAGCGTCTAATAGACCATCAATCCAAGGTAATAGTTTTTTAGCACAATGGTCTGTATGTAAAATTACTGGAACACCATAAGCTTCTGCTAGAGTATGTACATGTTTAGCACCTGCAACAGCACCTGCAATAGCTGCTTTTTGGCCATCGTTACTTAAACCTTTACCTGCATTAAATTGCGCACCACCATTAGAAAATTGAATGATTACTGGAGCATTTAAATCTTTTGCTGTTTCTAAAACACCGTTTATTGTGTCTGAGCCTATTACGTTTACAGCTGGTAGAGCATAATTATTAGCTTTTGCGTGGTTGAAAATAGCTTGAACTTCTTTTCCTGTAGCTACTCCTGGTTTTATATTGTGTCCCATTTTATAGAATTAAATATGATTTGTAATTAGTAAGTGCGAAAGTAATCAATTTTTAAATAATTTGTGATTGTTTTTGGGCTTGAAAACACCAAAGTAATACTAAAACGTTATAGTATAATTTAAAGAAAACGGCTCTAAAAAGGATAGTTTATACCAATGTTATAAACGGCATTAGTAAAGTTATAATCATTAAACCATCTATTATTGTCTCTATAAGAAGGATCGTAGGTTTTGAAGCCAATATCAAATCTGAATACAAAAAAACTGAAATCATAACGTAAACCAAAACCTGAACCAACAGCAATATCTTTTAAAGAGTCAAATCCAGAAAAAGTTGCTCTGTCGTCTTCAACATTGTCTAAAACATTCCAAATGTTACCGGCGTCAATAAAAAGAGCACCGTTTAAATTTCCAAAGATATTGAAGCGCTGTTCTGCACTAAAAGCCAGTTTTAGATTTGCTTCGCTAAACTCATTGGTAGTTTCTGAGCTTCCAGGGCCTAAATTATATGCAGACCACGCACGATTATCGTTAGGTCCGCCTCCAAAAAAACTTTTTGCAAATGGAATACTTTTTGAGTTTCCATAAGGGATGGCTATGCCAAAGAATGCCCGCGTAGCAAGTACATTTTTTTTGCCTAAATCCCAGTGCTTTATATAATCAAATTCTGTTTTTACATATTGCGAATAAGCGACATTAAGAAATTCATAACGCCCATCATTATCCTTCTTAAGCCCAAGGAGTTTAGATGTGCCAGCTAATAAATTACCCGCTAGCTCTAGTTTAAAACGGAAAATTGAAAAGTCATGATCAAATAAATTAGTACGTTGATCCTTTGTAAAGTTGAAACTTGAAGACAGTATAAGGTTGTTTTCTGTAAGCCTGTTTTGACGTTCATCTATACCATTAATTGTTTCTAATTGAGAACTCGATATCTCACTAGGGGTTGTTTGGTTTAAGACATAATCTATAAAAGTGTTTGCTCCATCAGGGATGGTTAAATCGCTGTCAGAACCTATGTAGCCAACGTCTTGTGCTATTTTATTCAAAGAACTGAAAGAATTATTATAAACTCCAAAGTAGTTGTCTGGATTTAGGTTTCTAACGTACTGTACATTAAACAAATCCAGCCTCTTCGTAACTTGTGGGTTAGGAAGCCAGTTATAGCTAAAATTACCACTAAAAGTTCGTTTATCTAATCCGATATTTTTTTGACTGGTAGTCGCTAAGCCAATTCTTGTGCTGGGCGACATGTATTTAGGAATAATGTTTTCAGTATAAAAAGGAGAGAAAAGCCTTGGGATAGTTAGCTTAACATCTACACCAAATTCAATTATATCAAAAAATGGGTCACCTTCTTCTTTTAGGTCATCTGAAGCGCCAATGGAGGCAATACCTGATATTTGAAGAGTTTCGGCTCCTTTAAAAACATTTCTAATTTTCAAGCTTGGGTTTAATGAAAAACCAACAGTTTGTATGTCACTTTGTGAAACATCGGCATTAAAACTTAAACTAAACTTTTTTAATGGTGTAAGCCTAATGGTGTCAGTAAGCGTATTATCGGGGTTTTCAGTATATTCAATATTTGGGTATTTAAATGTCCGAAGCTCATTAATATACCTGTAAGTTCTCGTTCTGTCAATATCCTTAAATACTTCGCCAGGAGTTATAAAAATAGCATCAGTTAAGGCTTTTGGTCTATACCGAATTTTATCATAACTATATAATTTGTAACTACCGTATGAAATAGAATCTTGAAATGGTTTGTTTCTGTTATCAAAAGTATAATCGGTAATAATGTTTACATCCTTTATTTTGTATATTTCAAATGGTTCTCTTCTTATAGAATCGGGCGTTCTAATGGCTCTGTCTTGAATGTTAATACCAACGTTTACCTTCTTGTGAGTTCCAATGGTATCCATTTCAAAAGTGATATAATCTTGATTAAAGTGATATAATCCAGAATTACGTAATGAAGTAGAAATTCGATCACGCTCTTCTTCAAAATTTGAAGTTCTATACTGTTCGCCAGTTTTAATGATTGCGTTTTTTTTAATTTTTTGATATAGAGAATCAATAACCGGGGATTTTAATATATCTGAAATCGAATCAATTAGAAAAGGGTGTTTTGTTTCAACGTTATATTTTACTTCTGCACGTTTGTTGTCGTTTTTTTTAATGTCGAAATCAGCTTCAACATTAAACCAACCATTATTAATGTAATAATCTTTAAGACGTTTTACAGAACGTTTAGTTTCGTCTTTATTTACAATAGTAGGAGCTTCGCCAGTACTTTTTAGCCAATTATTAAAGCCTAACACAGATTGTTTTAATTTATTTACCTGTTTTATTGAATACCTTCGTTCTAATCGGGCTCTTCGTTTTTGGCTCTTATTTAACCAAGTTTCAAATAAAGAGTCTCTGTTTGGTCGTGCAGTATTGTAAATATGCAAGCGTAACGGAATACCTGCTATTTTTCTATTAGGCTTTTGGTATAAAAGGCTATTTATGATTTCAGTGTTGTCTTTTTTATCATTAACAATAACCGAAGTTTTGGAAAGTAACTGTTCGTCTTCAGCAACTCTTTTTACTGTATCACAAGAGTACAAACCGATTGCAAGTAGTACTAAAAATAATATTTTTGAGAGCTGTTTTTTCAAATGAAATTATAGTTAATTTAGGTTTTAGACTTTAAAAAAGAACAGTATTTGTAAGTTTGTAATATAAATATTGATAACATATTCAAAAATACATTATTTAAACAGAAAAAATATAAATGCTATCTAAAAGTCAAATAAAATTAATTACGAGTTTAAAGCAAAAAAAATATAGACAGCAATTTGGTTTTTTTGTCGTTGAAGGTGTTAAAACTATCAGAGAACTTTTACAATCCGATTTAGAGCTTCATAAATTATACGCTACAGCATCGTTCAATATTGATGCCAAAGATGAAGTTATAATTTCCGATTCAGATTTAAAGCGAATTAGTTTTCTAACCACTCCTAATAAAGCTTTGGCTATTTTTAAAATTCCAGAATCAAAACCTATTGATAATTCGGGACTTATAGTAGCTCTTGATTCAATAAGGGATCCAGGAAATTTAGGAACTATTATTAGATTATGTGATTGGTTTGGAGTGAAAGAATTAATTTGTAGTAAAGAAACTGTTGATTGTTTTAATCCTAAAGTAATTCAAGCAACAATGGGCTCTATAACTAGGGTTAATGTTAGTTATATGAACTTGGTGCCTTTTCTAAGAGGCATTGAAACATCTGTTTTTGGTGCTTTTATGGAAGGTGAGAATGTGTATCATAAAACGTTACCCAAAACCGGAGTTTTAGTAATGGGTAATGAAGCTAATGGCGTTTCAAAAGAAGTTGAAGCTGTGATTACTGAAAAAATGTCTATACCAAGATTCGGCGATTTACAAGCTACTGAAAGTTTGAATGTAGCTACGGCTACAGCAATTTTACTAAGTGAATTTAGTAGAAATTGATTTTAAACTCGCAGTATTAATCCATAGTTTGCAGTAAATAGTTTAAATAAAATTGAGATAAAGCGTTTATTGAAACGTAAAGTTTATAAAAACCCCTCGTGTTCTCATTCCTGCAATATTAGTTGTCCAAGGACTGTTGGGGTCTTCATCTCTAACCAATTCATCATTAATCCCAAAAAGACCACGAATTGATGGTGTAAACTTGAAATTATAAAGATAAAAATCAATACCAAAACCTAGTTCGTAAAAAATAGAGTTTTTAGTTGTTCTAAACTGTCCATTACTATTGTCTTCAGGGTTGTTTTCGTTACTTGATAGGTTTAATGCTGTAGAAAATCCTCCAACAATAAAAGGTTTAAAATTATTGACACGTTTTGTAGATATCTTTATTAATAAAGGTATGTGAATGTATGTAGATTTCACCTCTCTAATTAGGTCTGAGGCTTTTACATCAGGAATGCCTTGAAACCAACCTTGACTATAATATAATTCTCTTGTAGTAATTAATAAACCTGGTTCTAAACGTAAGTCTATAAAGCTGTTTATGCGCAAGTTCCCGATTAAACCCACATTAAAACCAGGGCTTCGTCTTACATAAATATCACGTAAATCGGTATTGTAATCAAAATTGAAATCGTAATTGCTAATCCCCAAAAAATATCCCCACCGTAGTGCATTATTATCTGTAGATCCGCGTCCTTGATTGGCATCATAAAGCACTTTTTCTTTCTTAAAAAGCTGAGCGTTAGAAGACTCAATGATGAATAAAAATGATATAAGCGCAAAAAAATACTTCATATTATTACTTAGATGATTTATAAATAGTTGCCACACCTAATGTTTGTGGAAAATCTTCAACATTTATAAACCCACTTTTACGTAAAATATTGTTTAAAGCTTCTCCGTAAGGAAAAACAGATGCAGATTCGCATAAATATTTATAGGCACTTCTGTCTTTTGAAAAAGCTTTTCCAATAAAAGGTAAAATGTTTTTAGTGTAAAATTTATAGCCTTGTTTATAAGGGGTTTTTTCAGGGATAGAGGTTTCTAAGATTACAAAAGTACCGTTGGGTTTTAGTACTCTGTATATTTCTTTTAAGCCGTTTTCTAAGGTTTCAAAGTTACGTACACCAAAAGCAACCGTTATAGCATCAAAGGCATTATCTTCAAAAGGCATATCTTCAGAATCACCCAAAATCATGTCTATTTTAGAGTCTAAAGATTTCTTTTTAATTTTTTGCTTTCCAATGTCCAACATACCACTGCTAATATCTAAACCAACAATTTTTGTTGCATTAGTTTTAGCAAGATTAATGGCCAGGTCACCAGTTCCAGTTGCAATATCTAAAATAGTATCTGGATTGGCTTCTTTAACTAGGTTAACTACTTTTTTTCGCCATTTAATGTCTATTCCAAAAGAAATTACCCGGTTTAAACCATCATAATCTTTAGAAATTGTATCGAACATTTTAGTAACCTGGTCTTTTTTACCTAAATCGCTGTTTTTGTAAGGCTTTACTTTTGACAAATCTTAAATTTTTTGAGCAAAGATAAACTTTTAGAAAAGCTTTACATAATTAGATTTCTAATTATTATAATCAATCAATTTTGATTAGCAATATTTAATTTATAGTATATTTGCTATACTTTTTATGATAGTTAAATAATGAAAATAATTATTGCAGGTGCTGGTGAAGTTGGATTTCATTTGGCAAAATTATTGTCTTACGAATCTCAAGAAATAAACTTAATTGATCCCAATAAAAAAAGTTTAGCATACGCGGATACCCATTTAGATATTAGAGTTATTAAAGGAGATGCAACGTCTATTTCTATTTTAAAAGAAGCTCGTGTTGATTCATGCGAATTATTTATAGCGGTAACATCAAGCGAAACTACTAACATTACAGTATGTGTTTTAGCGAAACAACTTGGAGCTCAAAAAACCATAGCAAGAATTTCTAATACTGAATTTATCCATTATAAAGATGAGGTTGGATTTACAAAATTTGGTATTGATGAGTTGATTTCACCAGAAGCTTTAGCAGCTTCAGAAATTGAATTATCATTAAAACAATCATCCTTTAACGAAAATTACGAGTTCGAGGATGGCGCACTAACTATGGCCGGCTTAACGCTTTCTAGGTCAGCATCTTTTGTTGGAAAAACAGTGAAAGAAGCTGCTGATATTTTTCCAGAAATACATTTCGTTCCTATTGCAATTCAACGTTTTGGTACGCAATACACGATTATTCCTAGGGGCGACACTAAGTTTAAACGAGGGGATAATGTGGTTTTTATAACATCAGAAGGTGGAGCGGATGAACTTTGTAGACTTACAGGTAAAGTTAACAGAGTTATTAAAAACGTGATGATTTTAGGTGGTAGCCAAATAGCATATAAAACAGCTAGAGACTTAAGTGAGAAAGGGTTAAATGTAAAGCTCTTAGAAGGAAATAGAGATAGAGCATTTGAAATTGCAGAAGAATTAACAAAGGTATTGGTTATTAATAGTGATGGTCGTAATGTAGATTTACTTGATGAAGAAAACATTAGTGAAATGGATGCCTTTATTGCAGTTGGAGCTAATTCTGAAACAAACATTATGTCTTGTTTAGTCGCGAAATCTAAAGGGGTTAAAAAAACGATAGCTTTGGTTGAGAATATGGACTATTTTGATCTTTCACATTCTATTGGAATTGATACTTTAATAAATAAAAAACTGTTAGCAGCAAATAATATTTTTAGATACATACGCAGGGGGGAAGTTGTTGCTATGACGAAACTGAGTAATTTAAACGCTGAGTTGTTGGAATTTGAGGTAAAGGGAACATCTGCTGTTTGTAATAAAACAATTAAATCTATAGATTTCCCTAGAACGGCAACTATAGGAGGGGTTATTAGAAATGGTGTTGGTATTATAGCACTGGGTAGTTTTAGAATTCAAGAGGGTGATCGTGTTGTAGTATGTTGTCTGCTGAAATCAATAAAACGCGTTGAAAAATTATTTCTTTAAAATCTAAGTATTGAAACTCAACTATAAAATTATTTTTCACTTTTTAGGACTACTACTTTTGTTTAATGGTGGTTTTATGCTGTTATCTGCACTTGTAAGTTTAATTTATAAAGATGGTGTAACATTTCAAATATTTTTGGCAGGTATTATAATATTACTTGTTGGAGTTGTTTCCATGGTTTTTACTAGGCGTCACAAAAAAGAAATAAATAAGCGTGAGGGTTATATCGTTGTAAGTTTTGGATGGGTAATCATGTCATTATCCGGCACTCTACCTTATGTACTTACAGAAAGTATTCCTAGTTTTACAAACGCTTTTTTCGAAACGATGTCTGGTTATACCACTACGGGAGCTTCAATTTTGAATGATATCGAAGCGGTACCCAAAGGTATATTGTTTTGGCGTAGTTTAACGCATTGGATTGGTGGAATGGGAATTATAGTATTAGCCATTGCTATTTTACCATTACTTGGAATTGGTGGTATGCAGCTTTTTGCTGCGGAAGCTCCAGGACCGAGCGCCGATAAATTACATCCTAGAATTACAGATACAGCAAAACGTTTATGGCTTATTTATTTTGGTTACACTGCAGCAGAAACCTTGCTTTTAAGTGTTGCTGGCATGTCTTTTTTTGATGCTATTAATCACTCCTTGTGTACGCTTTCAACGGGAGGCTTTTCTACTAAAAATGCCAGTATTGCATATTGGAATGGACAACCTGTAATACAATATATCATCATATTATTTATGTTTTTAGCAGGGACTAATTTTGTACTTAGTTATTTTGCTTTCAAGGGGAGAATTCAAAAAGTAATCCATGATGAAGAGTTTAAGTTGTACTTTAAGTTTATTGCTATATTTACGATCATTGCGGCCGTTATTATTTATTTTCGTGCAGATATAAGTAAGTCTTCAATTGTGCATCCAATGGTTTGGGGAGAGGCTGAAAGTGCTTTTAGACATGGTTTGTTTCAAGTATTATCTGTTATAACAACAACGGGTTTTGTTACCGCAGATTATACATTATGGACTCCCTTTTTGGTTGTTTTATTTTTCGGTCTTATGTTTTTGGGCGGATCAGCAGGAAGTACCTCAGGGGGTGTGAAAGTAGTACGTCATTTAATATTGATTAAAAATAGTTTTTTAGAGTTTAAACGCACGTTGCACCCAAATGCAATCATACCAGTTCGTTATAATAATAAAGCTATTAATAGGTTTATTGTTTTTAACGTCTTAGCATTTTTTATTCTATATATGCTGTCCTTTATAATAGGTGCTTTGGTGTTTTCTATGTTTGAAATTGATTTTAAATCGGCAATTGGCTTATCGGCATCTACTTTAGGTAATGTTGGACCCGCACTTGGGGATTTTGGACCTGTAAATAACTATGCAGCATTGCCTCCTTTAGCACAATGGTGGGCTTGTTTCTTAATGCTTATTGGTCGTTTAGAACTTTTTACAGTGCTTATTTTATTTACACCTTTTTTCTGGCGAAATAGGTAATTCACATTTTGTTGTATAATTTTTTTTTTGGAGTTACTAAAAGGGTAGCCCTTGAAGTTTATCTTGAGCGAATTCAAAAGGTTGTTAGGCTTCACTCGTCACTCCTTGTGGCGTTTTCACGACAATCACTAACGTGAATTATCCCTAATTTCACTAGGATTTTAATGGTGTGATGTAACATTTTAGAAAGTTCCTCGTCGATATTATATAACCAATTAAAAATCATCAATCATGGAATTAGTATTATCAACTAAAAATTTTGAGTCTTTACCTAAACACAACGAAGACTACATTAATAAACCTTCTGGGTTTTTAACGTCGTACTATAAAACTATTGTAAAGCAAAATTATAGCAAACAAAAACCAACTTCAATTTTTGGTATAAAGCAACGTATTAAAAGTAGAAGCTATTCAGTAAATAATTTAGCAGAAACTACATTAAAACTATCATTGTTTTTAATTGCTATAGTTTTAATATTTAATTAATGATAGAATAAACAACAAAAAAAGGCCACTAATTACTTAGTGGCCTTTTAGCATTTATTGGCTTGAGTAACTTAACTCACAACTTCTTTAATTCGTTTTATAGCTTCAATAATTTGTTCTTTTGAAGCAGCATAAGAAATTCTAATACAATCTGGATTTCCAAACGCTTCACCTGTAACCGTAGCGACAAGAGCTTCTTCTAATAAATACAATGAAAAATCAGTAGCATTATTTATCTTTTTACCTCGTAATGTTTTTCCAAAGTAATGTGTTACATCAGGAAACACATAAAAGGCACCATCTGGTGTATTGGCTTTAAAACCTTCAATACCATTAACTAATTTTAGTATTAAATCACGACGTTCTTTAAACTCGTCAATCATATATTGAACACGGGAAGGGGACTCATTTAGCGCTGTGATTACGGCTCGTTGTGCAATACAGTTAGCGCCACTAGTCATTTGTCCTTGCATCTTATTACAAGCTCTAGCTATTTTTTCTGGAGCACCAATATATCCAATACGCCATCCAGTCATCGCGAATGCTTTAGAAACACCGTTTACCGTTATAGTATTGTTATACATATCCTCAAATTCCCCAATACTTGCATGTCCTTCAATATAGTTTATATGTTCGTAAATTTCATCAGAAACCACATAAATATTTGGGTGTTTCACTAATACATCTGCTAAAGCTCTTAATTCAGTCTTACTGTACACAGAACCACTTGGGTTGCAAGGTGAGCTAAACCAAATCATTTTTGTGTTTGGTGTAATAGCCGCCTCCAACTGTTTTGGAGTCATTTTAAAATCGGTATCAATAGATGTTTTAACCTCTACAGGAACACCATCATAAAGTTTTACAATATCAGAATAACTCACCCAATATGGGCATGGTAGAATAACTTCATCACCTTCATTAAGCATCACGCCAGCAATATTTGCCAATGATTGTTTTGCTCCTGTAGAAACAACAATTTGAGAAGGAGTATATGTTAAATTATTATCACGTTTAAACTTGGTAATTATAGCTTCTTTTAACTCAATATACCCATCAACTGGTGAATAGGAGTTGTAGTTATCATTAATAGCTTGTATAGCGGCTTCTTTAATAAAATCAGGAGTATTAAAATCAGGTTCTCCTATACTTAAGCCAATAATATCTTTTCCTTCGCCTCTAAGTTCTCTCGCTTTTGCAGCCATTGCTAGAGTAGCAGACGTAGCCATGTTTAAAATTCTATCAGATAGTAATTGCATTGTTGGTTATTTGTTTAATAAGTGTAAGTATGAATTTTAGGCTATACTAGGTTTTTTGCCTAACATTTTTAATTGATTGTAATGTTCGGAAACAGCTTGCCAAAAGGTGTTGTATTCATTATAAGGTAAGCTAAATTCTTGCGCAGTTTCTTTAACTATTTTTGCTATTTTACTGTAATGCACATGGCTAATATTAGTGAACAAATGGTGCTCTACTTGTCTGTTTAATCCGCCAGTATAAAATTCTGCCAACCAACTTTTTGGTGAAAAATTTGAGGTTGTAAACAATTGATGAATAGCCCAAGTATTTTTCATGTTTCCTTCTTCATCTGGTAACGGCATTTCTGTATTAGGCATAACGTGTGCCAACTGGAATACAACACTTAAGATGATTCCTGCTGTATAATGCATAACTAAGAATCCTATTAAAACTTTCCACCATGCAAATCCTAGTGATATTGGTAAAACAAACCATAAAGAATAATATACAATTTTACCTATAATAAGTTTTGTCCATTGAGTTGCAGGATGAGGCATTTTACCATACGCTAATTTTCTCTTAAGATATTTATAGGTTTGCACAAAATCAGTTGTAACTGCCCAGTTTGCAGTTAACAAACCGTATAAAAAGAACGCATAGTATTTTTGGTATTTATGAATTCTAAGCCATTTGGTATGTTTAGAAAATCTAATAATTCTACCAGCATCAATATCCTCATCGTGCCCTTGAATATTAGTGTAAGTATGATGTAATACATTGTGTTGTACTTTCCAATTATAATCGTTTCCTGCTAAAATGTAGATGCTGCTACCCATTAGTTTGTTAACCCATTTTTTACTTGAAAAAGAGCCATGGTTTGCATCGTGCATAACATTCATTCCAACACCTGCCATACCAATTCCCGCAATTACCATACCTAGTATTTGCGCCCAAGTGGGTAAATCTACGGTTAAAATTAAAACAACAGGAACTATTAATAGGGAGAACATCACAATAGCTTTTGTGTATAATTTCCAGTTTCCAGTTCGCTTTAAGTTATTTTCTTTAAAATAGTCGTTTACACGTTTGTTAAGTGTTTTAAAAAACTTTGCAGGATCTTTTCTAGAAAACGAAAGTGCTTGTTTAGTCATGTTATTAATTTTAATACGATAAATAATAAAAATTGCTTGACTTACCTTGGGCAAATATAAGTATAAACCATTTGAAGTAATAACGTTTTTTTGTAAAAATATGTATATAAAAAGTATATTTTTGTTGAAAATTTAACAGTAATGAAATGAGCAGAACTAAATGTTTCTAGAGTAATAGAGGTATTTTTTATGCGAATGTCGTCCGATAGATTTAATTAAACAGAACAACATATGAAACTCATTTTAAAGTACTTCCCTAACCTTTCGGAAGACCAAATACAAAAATTTGAACAACTTGAATCGTTATATCAAGATTGGAATCTAAAAATTAACGTAGTGTCTCGAAAGGATATAGATGAACTTTATATGAGGCATGTATTACATTCTTTAGGTATAGCTAAAGTTATAAGTTTTACGGATGGAAGTAAGCTTTTGGATGTTGGTACTGGGGGAGGTTTTCCGGGAATCCCTTTAGCTATTCTGTTTCCAGAATGTTCGTTTCACTTAGTAGATAGTATTGCTAAAAAATTAAAAGTGGTTGACGAGGTTGTTACGGGTTTAGAGCTAACTAACGTGAAAACAACGCACAGTAGAGTAGAAGATATTGATGGTAAATATGATTTTATAATAAGTAGAGCAGTTGCTGCAATGCCAACCTTTGTACATTGGGTAAAAGGTAAAATAGCTAAACACCAAAACCATGATCTTAAAAATGGTATACTGTATTTAAAGGGAGGTGATTTATCAGAAGAACTTCAAGGCTATAAAACCACAACAATTTATAACTTAAGTGATTATTTTGAAGAAGACTTTTACGAAACCAAAAAGGTGGTGCATCTTCCTATGAAATTTCGAGGATAACTATTTCAAGTTAACCAATGCATTTATAGAATTATTGAAATAGAAATATTGATTGTGAAACCAGTAGGTATTATTGTACTGCTCAATAGTTGATAGTTTTTTGCTAGGGATAAGTATAGCATTCGCTTTATTAAAGTTCAATTTTGCACGAGTTGTGTCATTAACCTTCAGATGGGCCATGGCAAGGCCTAAATACGCATCAAAATCCATGGAGTCAAATTTAATGGCCTCTGAAAAATCAGAAATAGCATCAACAAATTTACCTAAAAATAAATTGGAAGCACCTCTATAAAAATGAGCAAATGAATTGTTATTGTTGAGTCTTAAAGATTTTGTTAAATCGGTATTACCGTCTTGGTAATATTTAATATCCATTAAGAAAGCCCCACGATTAAAGTAATTATCTGCATTGGGTTCAATCAAAATAGCCATAGAATAATCATTCAATGCGTTTGTGAATTGTTTAAGGGCCTTGTAAGCCGAAGCTCTTAGAGTGTAGGTGTCATAATTATCAGGAACTTGTTTGATAACACCTGTAAAATCTTTAATAGCATTTTCGTATTCATCTAAATCAAGTTTTACACATGCCAAACTATAAAGGGCATCAATAAAATTTTTATCAAGCATAAACGCTTTTGCATAATCTTCTTTAGCGCCAGTAAAATCTTTTAAACTGTATCTGGAATTACCTCTATTAAAATAAGTGTCCGCATCAGGTTCTTCAACAATAATTTTTGAATAATCAACAATTGCTCCACGGTAATCACCTAGGTCATTTTTTGCTATGGCTCGATAGAAGTAAGCATCTAAATTCCCCGGTTCTAATTCTATAACTTGAGTTAATAATGATATTTTTTCACTTAAATTATTGGTTCGAGTTGCTTGTCTAAATAATTTATTTGCTTGTGCGAAACCAAATATTGGAGATATGATAAGTAATAGAATAATATGTTTTTTCATAATTTTTAATCAACAAATAACATGCCGTTTTAAAAAAATAAAGTTAGTAATATTTATAATACATTTTAATATTACTGTATTATCTTTTAATATGTTTTGAGTCTATGAACATATTTTGTGAAAAAATAAGCTTCGTATTAGGGGCTAACATTAGTATATATCTCTTTGTTTATGTCATTTTATAATATAAAACAATTATATATTGATAAAAAATAGAATCTTAATTAGCATTAAAATAAGGCGTTTCTTTCTGAACTTCAACCTGAGATTTAGGTCTTACTAACTCATTAACTCGTATAAATAGAAAACGGAAAATAGTTGAATCTAATGAAGATGTAAATCGAAATATTGCAGTTCTAATTCCGTTATGGTTGGAAGACGGCGGGACTGTTTTTAAACTTGATATAACGTACTGTTACTACTTATCAATAGTTGTATAGTACAAAAAAAAGCAATTAGAATTTCCTAATTGCTTTTTTTGATTTATTAGTCAAATGATAAATTATTCTCCTAAAAACGGATATCTATAATCCGTAGGGGTTACAAACGTTTCTTTAATCATTCTTGGAGATATCCAACGTAATAAGTTTTGTGCGCTACCCGCTTTATCATTTGTTCCTGATGCTCTAGCGCCACCAAATGGTTGCTGTCCTACAACTGCACCTGTTGGCTTATCGTTAATGTAAAAGTTTCCTGCAGCGTTTTGTAATGCCTCAGTTGCTTGCGTAACCGCATATCTGTCTTTAGATATAATAGCACCTGTTAGAGCATATTCGCTAGTTTCGTCTACTAACTTTAAAGTTTCCGCAAAAGCGTCATCTTCATACACATAAATCGTGATCACCGGTCCAAAAAGTTCCGTGCACATGGTTGTGTATTTAGGGTCTTTGGCAAGAATAACCGTAGGTTCAATAAAGTATCCTTTACTTTTATCGTAATTACCACCAACAACAATTTCAGCGTCGCTATCACTTTTTGCGCCATCAATATATTTTGCTAGTTTATCAAAAGATCCTTCATGGATTACAGCCGTAACAAAATTGCTCATATCTTCTGGAGAACCCATTTTAAATGAGTTTACATCTGCAATAACAAACTTTTTAATATCTGCCCATAGACTTTTTGGAATGTAAGCTCTTGATGCCGCACTACATTTTTGTCCTTGAAATTCAAATGCACCACGAACAATGGCTGTAGCTACTTGTTTTGCGTCAGCAGATTTGTGAGCGACGATAAAGTCTTTTCCGCCTGTTTCACCAACAATTCTTGGGTACGTCTTATAGTTGTGAATGTTGTTTCCTATTTGTTTCCAAAGCTCTTTAAAAATGAATGTAGAACCTGTAAAATGCAATCCTGAAAAATCTGGACTTGCCATAACCGTATTGGTAATCATCACAGGGTCTCCAAAAACAACATTAATAACGCCAGGAGGTACTCCAGCTTCTTCAAATACATCCATAATTACTTTAGCAGAATATACTTGACTATCACTAGGTTTCCAAACCACAACATTACCCATTAAAGCCATACATGCAGGTAAATTCCCAGCAATAGCAGTAAAATTAAAAGGAGTAACGGCATACGTGAAACCTTCTAACGGGCGATATTCAATGCGGTTCCAAGCATCACTCGTGCTTTCTGGTTGCTCCATGTAAATGTCCGTCATAAACTGAACATTAAAACGCAAGAAATCTATAAACTCACAGGCAGCATCAATCTCAGCTTGATGTACAGTTTTAGATTGTGCAATCATAGTTGCTGCATTAATTTTGGCTCTATAAGGACCAGCAATTAATTCAGCAGCTTTTAAAAAGATACCAGCACGCTGTTCCCATGGCATTAGAGACCATGTTTTTCTTGCTTCTAAAGCGGTTGAGATTGCATCATCAATATGTTTTTGTTCAGCTACATGATATGTTCCTACAACATGTTTATGATCGTGCGGTGGAGACATGGTTCTGGTATTTCCAGTTTTTACATCTTCACCATTTATATAAAGAGGAACGTCAATTTTACTATTAAACATCGCTTTGTATGTCTTAGCAACTGCATCACGTTCTGGTGATCCAGGTGCATAAGATTTTACAGGTTCGTTAACAGCAATTGGTACACTAAAAAAGCCTTTTCCCATGATTTTTTATTTTTTGTTATTGAATTTTCAGTAAATGTGCTGCAAATTTACGAATATTTAAATGATTATTTAAAAGCAAGTCTTTTTAAAACCAACTTAAATTTTATTTATTTTTTGTAAGTTGCTAAACCGTTTTAAGACTATTGGTTTTATGTGCACAGTTACAATTATTCCAACGAAAAATAACAATTTTGTTTTAACCTCAAATCGAGATGAAACTCCTGATAGAGTGTCTTTAGTTCCCGATTTTTATACTATTCACGATACTAAATTGTTGTTTCCAAAAGACAAAAAGGGAGGGACTTGGATCGGTGTGAGTGAAAAGAATCGAGTAGTTTGCGTGCTTAATGGAGGTTTTGTTAAACACGAACGACAATCGAGTTACATAAAGAGTAGAGGCATCGTGGCTAATGATTTCATGGTTTCTGATGATATTATTACAACTATAGAAGATTATTATTTTCAAGATATTGAACCATTTACCATTGTGATTGCAGATTGGAATACGAATTTGAAATTCTATGAATTAGTTTGGGATGGTAAATACAAGCATTTTATAGAATTGCCTTTAGAAGCAAGAATTTGGTCATCTTCAACGTTGTATTCTGAAGGGATGCAAAGAGAGCGTCAAGAATGGTTTGAAAACTTTGAAGTGCTGAGTGACTTGCATGTTGATTCTGTATTAAAATTTCATAGTACTGCGGATATTAATAATATGGATTATGGCATAGTCATGGATCGTGGTTTTGTAAAAACAATGAGTATTACACAAGTTGAAAAATGTGGTAATGACGTTAGTATGCGCTATGAGAACCTTGAAAGTAAAACAGTTACGGCTAAAACTTTCAACCTTACTGAAGTAGTCAATGGATAATACGGGTATTATTTTAACGTTGGCATATCCAGATACGATAGTTATGGTTTCTGAAGAATGGTTTTCTCCTTATTTGAGATATATTGGTATTGGTAAAAAGAATTATTTAAGAGCAGGTCATTCTGCTTTGGTTTTGATTGATAAAAAAACAGGCGTTTTAGAATATCATGATTTTGGACGCTATATTTCTCCTGAGCCTAACGGACGCGTGCGTGGCAGTGATACCGATAACGAATTGCATTTTCCTATAAAAGCTGAAATAGAAAACGATAAAATAACAAACTTAGACGCTGTTTTAGAGTTTTTAGGAACACATCCTAAATTAACCCATGGTGATGGTAAATTAATAGCTTCAGTTTGTAATGCCATAAATTACAAAAAAGCACGAACGCATATTACTAAAATGCAAGACAAACATTTTATAAGATATGCAGCATTTGTTAAGGATGCTTGCAATTGTGCGCGTTTTGTAGCTGATACCTTAATTGCTTCGTTAATAGATTCTAAAATGAAAAAGAATCTTGAAAACTCTAAATGGTTCACACCAAGTACAGTTGGTAATGTATTGCTATCAAATACGGAAAACCATCCTTTTAAAGTTTCTGAAAAAGGTATTATTTCAGAATTTAAGGGTTCTCAAAAAAGTGAAAATATACGTTGTTTTTTGGATAAGTTAAAAGACCATGACGTTAATTTGGTAGGAACACAAGAGCCAAAACCAGTTGATAGTTTACACGAAAAAGCACAATGGCTTTCTGGTATTGCCGCTGGAGCATGGTTTGAGTTGCATAAAACAGGACGTGATGTGGAGTATCATTTTAAGCGTATTTCGCCATATGGAAATATCGATATACATGATATATTTACGGTTGAAGATGATACTTTTGATTATGATTTAGAATTTGAATTCATACACTATTCTAATTGTAAGTTCTTTCATGTAAAGCAGAGTGGGACCATTTTTAGGTTTGAAAGGATTATGAAATAATATTTAAAAAGTGTTTCGTAATTAAGATTGTATCAGCGCTTATTTTTGTTTGTTGTTACCGTTAGTTTTTATCTTTGAACTCTATCCTTTTTAAAATTTTATAAACTATTAAGGAAGTTTAGAGATACGTATTTACAGTTCCTCTTTCGTTATGCTCTTTTAAAAAGATATAATGTAAAGCGCAACACGTTATGGTAAAGCCTTAAAAAAACTAATTTATTGCAAAAGGAGCACTTAGCTTAAAGGTAGGGATGGTAACTTGAAACTTTTTTGTAGTGGTAAAGTTTACCATGCTATAATGCCCTTGCATAGCACCAAAAGGAGAGGTTAGTAAGCAACCTGATGTGTAGGTGTGGGATTCACCTGGTTGAAGCACAGGTTTTTTACCAATAACACCTTCGCCAGAAACGGTTTCTACGTTGTTTAATGCATCTAAAATTTCCCAGTGCCGTGCGTTAAGTTGTACCGAATCTTTACTCTGGTTTTCAATTGTTACCGTATATCCAAAGGCATACTGTATTTTATAGTTTTTATAAAACGAGCCTTCAAAGGTAGTTTCTACCGAAATTTTTATGCCTTTTGTTACTTGTTGAACCATCGATGTGCAAAGTATTAGCGCTTGCTAAAATAATAAATATTAAGTGGTTAACGTAAATTTTAACGTGATTGATAGAAAAATTAGATGAAATGCATTTTTAGCCTACAATATTTGTTGAATATCCATTCTGGCAAACTATTATTACCCATTTTTTAACGTTTTATGCCGTTTAGTTTGAGATATTTGTGGAAGAAACTTGGTTAAACCCAATAATTCTGTCGTAACGGGCACCCAAATCTCTGTAATACACTAAAACTTTGTAGTTGTTTTCGGTTTGCCAAAAATCACCGCTTATAGCACCTTCGTTTAAGTCACCGTTTTTGTTCACAATAACATATTTGTAGTTATAAAATCCTTGTTTTAGTTTAAAGTTGGTTTCGTATAATCCGCTCTCTATGTTTAAAGTCATTCTATTATAATCACTCAACGCATAATTATTGTAATTGCCATAGATATAAATGCTTTCTCCGTTAGTTAATTCTGGATATTTCAATGAAAAGTGTACTTGAACATAATCTGCCTCAACGGCCACATCGTCCCTATCTATGGCTACAATTTTAAATTGTCCATTAATATCTGGGTTGTAAGTGTATGGCAAATTTTTTCTTGTAACATCGGTATATAAATAAGACTGGTAAATATCTTCTAAAGCAATGGATTGCACACGAGAGGTAGCAGCTCTAACATCTTTAGTTTCGAGAAAAAGATACTCGTTTCCACCTGCAAAAGCAGTTTCCTTTATATATCTGTAGATGAGTTTATTGCCAATAGTATATTGAGGTTTTAAGTTTGAAATGGTAGTATTTAGATTGCTATTTTGAATGATTAGCGTTTTTACGGTTTGAAGCGGATTGTTAATTTGAGGGCCAGAAACAATTTCAATATCAACAGTTTGTGTGGTCTCTATGTTGCTTACATCTCGCGATCTTTTAATGGCGATGCCTGGGGTAACGAGGTTTTCATAAATCATGAATTTTCTTGAGAATACTAACTCATTATCTGTATCATAAATTGAAATAATATAATTACCCGATACTTTTAATTGTTTGGTTTGTCTATTGGGTAATGACAATTTATAGTGCGAATACATTTGAAACGTATTGAAAGAATTTGTGTAGTCTTGAATTCTAAAATTATCAACACCTAAAAGGAATTCAGGTTTTACAAGAACAGATTCTTTCCAGTCGTAATCATAATGCTCAATTTTATAATAAAAATCCCGTTCGTCTGAAACTAAAGCATCAAACTCTAAATAAAATGGTTCACCTAATTTGATAATAGGCAGTTCCCCTAGATCACTACTATTACTTTTAAAAGTAATAGATTTTATGTAATCTGGAGGGTTTACTTCTTCTACTTGACTATAGATTAATCCAGTCGCAGTAAAACAAAGCCATATTAGAGAAAATTTTAAAGACATTCTTCGCTTTTTTTTGTAAATATAAACAAATTCTATGCCTAAGATTAATCTTTTATTTAGAACAAATATAAATAACAAACAGAGTCTAATTTGGCTATCAAATTAGCTATTTATTCGTATTTTTGCACCGATTTTTAGACAACTAATTTCAATAAAAATAAATATGTCAAACGACATTCGTATTAAAAAAGGTCTGGATATTAAACTTAATGGTGAAGCTGAAAAAACTGTTGAACAAGCAATTATCAGTAACTACAGCACCATAAGGCCAGAAGATTTTCACGGCGTAACCCCAAAACTTGTTGCAAAAGAAGGAACTTTAGTTAAAGCTGGAAGTACTTTGTTTTTCGATAAATCTCAAGAAACAGTTAAGTTTTCATCACCAGTTTCAGGAAAAGTAGTTGAGGTGCTTAGAGGACCAAAAAGACGTATCGATGCCATTAAAATTGAAGCAGATAAAACACAAACTTTTGAAGACTTTGGAAAGTTTGATATCGATGCTTCAAAACCAGAGGACATTAAAGCACATTTACTAGCTTCTGGGTGTTGGCCATTTGTAAAACAACGTCCTTATGATGTGATTGCAAATCCAGAAAAATCGCCAAAAGCGATATTCATTTCAGGATATGCCAGCGCACCTTTAGCAGCCGATTTAGATTTTACATTACAAGGGAAAGAATCAGAGTTACAAGCAGCAGTATCTGCTTTAGGAAAATTAACCGAAGGAAAAGTACACGTATCTGTTGGTAAGAATGGAAATTCTCCGCTTGCTGGTTTAAATGGTGTTATTCTCCATAAAGTTTCAGGACCACATCCTTCTGGAAATGTTGGAACTCAAATTAATAAAATTGATCCTATTAATAAAGGCGAAGTGGTTTGGACGGTTAGTCCTCAAGACCTAGTCATTATTGGTGAACTACTTTTAACAGGTAAGTTTAATGCAGAGCGTATTGTTGCCTTAGTAGGGTCTTCTGTTGAAAAACCAAGATATTTTAAAACAATTGCTGGGAGTGAAATTGCTACTATTGTTTATGATAAAGGTGTTTCTAAAGTTGGAAATAATCGTATTATTTCCGGTAATGTTTTATCAGGAAAACAAATACAAACAGACGGTAATTTAGATTATTACAGCAATGTGGTTTCTATAATTCCTGAAGGAGATGATTATGAGTTATTTGGATGGACAAAACCTGTATTTAATAAAGTATCGACATCAAGAGCCTTAACCTTTTCATGGTTAAACCCTAAGAAGAAGTACGATTTAAATACCAATACCAATGGCGAGCATCGTGCTTTTGTAACTACAGGTACTTACGAAAAAGTTTTTCCATTAGATATTTTTCCTATGCAAATCTTAAAGGCTTGTATGTATCAAGATTTAGATGAAATGGAAGCTTTAGGTATGTATGAAGTTGCTCCTGAAGATTTCGCATTAACAGAATTTGTATGTGTGTCTAAGCAACCACATCAAAAAATAATAAGACAAGGATTAGACTTAATGCTTAAAGAAATAGGATAATGGGTTTAAAAGATAAATTACATATTTTTAAGGAAAAGAATAAGAATAAACAATGGATACCAGCATTTAATGCCCTTCATACATTTTTATATTTACCTAACGAAACGACTCATGGTGGGACCCATATAAAGGTTGCCGATGATTTAAAGCGTACTATGAATACCGTGATTTTGGCACTAGTGCCATGTTTAATCTTCGGTATGTTTAATGCAGGGTATCAACATTATTTAGCTTTAGGTGAAATTGAATCAGCTCAAGGCTTTTTAGGTGCGTCCTTTTGGACTTTGGATAACTTAGTAGTAGGTATATGGCAAGTATTACCATTGGTTATTGTATCCTATGGTGTTGGTTTAGCCGTTGAGTTTATATTCGCCATAATTAAAGGACATGAGGTAGAAGAAGGTTACTTAGTAACAGGTATGTTAGTGCCATTAATTGTTCCTGTCGATATTCCATTATGGATGCTTACTGTAGCTGTGATTTTTGGTGTTGTAATTGGTAAAGAAGTTTTTGGAGGTACAGGAATGAATATTTTAAATCCTGCTCTAACTATTCGTGCTTTTTTATTTTTTGCTTATCCAACTTGGATGTCTGGTGATAAAGTTTGGGTGCATGGAGCAGTTGAAAGAGATCAAGCTATCGCTGCAGGACAAAACCTAGATGCGATATCAGGAGAAACTATTTTGGGTAGTTATGCTCAAGGAAATTCAGTAGTTTATGATTACTGGGATATGTTCTGGGGGATAATTCCTGGTTCAGTAGGAGAGACTTCTAAGTTTTTAATAATAATAGGTGCCTTGTTTTTAATTTTTACAAAAATGGGAAGTTGGAGAATTATAGTTTCAACTCTAGTAGGCGCATTGGTTATGGGATTAATATTTAACGGTGTTGTAGATGCTGGTTGGATTGGAGAATCTAGTAAGTTTTATGGTTTAATGAGTGTTCCATTTTGGCAACACTTAATTATAGGGAGTATTTTGTTTGGAGCCGTATACATGGCAACAGATCCCGTAACAGCCTCTCAAACCAATAAAGGAAAATGGATTTACGGATTCTTAATAGGATTTCTATCTATTATGATACGTGTATTCAATCCTGCATATCCAGAAGGCGTTTTCTTAGCCATTTTATTAATGAATGTATTTGCACCAACTATCGATCATTATGTGGTTCAAGGTAATGTGAAGAAAAGGATGAAACGTTTAAAAGTTAAAACAGCATAATTATGGCAGTTAATACAGATAAAAATTCATATACAATACTATTTGCCGTGGCAATGGTATTAGTAGTAGGTTCATTATTAGCGTTTACAGCGTCTTCTTTAAAACCTGCTATTACAGAAAATAAGCGTATGGAAAAGCAGCAGAATATTCTGTATGCTATGGGTATAAATGAAAATGAAGGCACGAGTAGAGAATTTGTTTCTACAGATAAAGTGGGTGAAGAGTTTTCAAAATACATAAAACAACAATTAGTAATTGATGCAAACGGTGGTTCAAAAGAGGATACTGAAGCATACTTAATAGATGTTAAGAAAGAACAAGCAAAAGCAAAAAACGGAGGCACAAGACGTTTACCGTTATTTGTTGGAGAGAAAGATGGTAAAACATTTTATATTGCTCCAATTAGAGGAAAGGGACTTTGGGATGCTATTTGGGCTTATGTAGCTTTAGATAAGGATATGGTAGTGCAAGGGACATTTTTTGATCATGCAGGAGAAACACCTGGTTTAGGTGCAAACATCAATCAACGTTTCTTTATGGATGATTTTACTGGAGAACATTTATTGAGTGATACAGGAGTTTTTAAAGGTATTGCTGTTACAAAAGGTAACAATGATCCTAAAAACTTAGATAAAGTTGATCACGAGGTGGATGCTATTGCAGGTTCAACCATTACTGGAGATGGAGTTTCAGCAATGCTTAAAGCCGATTTAAAATTGTATTTACCTTACTTTAAAAACTTAAAATAATATGGGACTCCTTTCAAAAAAAGACGCTAAGTTAATAACAGACCCGTTAACGGATAATAACCCAATTACAATTCAAGTATTAGGTATATGCTCAGCATTAGCAATTACAGCTGAACTTAAAGCTTCTTTAGTAATGGGTATTGCTGTACTGTTTGTATTAGGTGTAGGTAATGTGGTAATCTCTTTAATGAGAAATATCATTCCTTCTAAAATTAGAATCATCGTACAACTTATTGTGGTCGCTGCTTTGGTAATTATAGTAGATCAGGTGCTAAAAGCATATGCATACGAATTAAGTAAAACATTAGCAGTATTCGTAGGGTTAATTATTACCAACTGTATCATCATGGGGCGTTTTGAGGCATTTGCTTTAGCAAACGGACCTTGGAGATCATTTTTAGATGGTATTGGTAATGCTTTAGGATATGCTGTTATTCTTTTAATTGTTGGATTTTTTAGAGAACTTCTAGGTTCAGGAACTTTATTTGGTATTCCAGTATTAGGAGATGCGATTGAGAAAACTGGAGTATACTCCATAGGATACGAAAACAACGGATTCATGTTAATGCCACCAATGGCGTTAATAGTTGTAGGTTTAATTATCTGGGTACAACGTAGCAGGAATAAAGCATTAATTGAAGATTAACACCAAGTGTTTATCCTGAATTTATTTCAGGGTCTTTAATAATTAACAAAAAGGATTAATGAGATCTTGAAATACATTCAAGATTAATAAATAATAAAACAATGGAGCACATCGAATTATTTTTCAAGTCAATTTTTATTGATAATATGGTGTTTTCGGTTTTCTTAGGTATGTGTTCATACTTAGCCGTTTCTAAAAAAGTTGCAACAGCAGTGGGTCTTGGTGCAGCAGTAATATTTGTATTAGCAATTACAGTGCCTTTAAACTGGTTATTAGATCAGTATTTATTGCAACCAGGAGCTTTAAAATGGTTAGGTGCTGAATATGCAGAGTACGATTTAAGTTTCCTTTCATTCATTATGTTTATTGCAACTATTGCAACTATGGTGCAATTGGTTGAAATTGTGGTTGAAAAGTTTTCACCATCACTATATAACTCACTTGGTATTTTCTTACCACTTATTGCTGTAAACTGTGCCATTTTAGGAGGGTCTTTATTTATGCAATCTCGTGAAATCGAAACCTTAGGTTTAGCTCTTAATTATGGAGTTTCTTCAGGTATAGGTTGGTTTTTAGCCATTTTAGCTATTGCCGCTATACGTGAGAAAATTAGATACAGTAATGTGCCTGCACCTTTAAGAGGTTTAGGTATTACATTCATCATTACAGGATTAATGGGAATCGGTTTTTTAAGTTTTGGTGGTATGTTAACTGGTGGGGATGAAGAAGAAAAGCCAGCAACAGAAACAGCCTTAGACGTTAAGGAATTAGAAACTGAAATAGCTAAAGAATTAGCCGATAACACTAAAATAGTAGAGTAGTATGATTTTAGCAGCAGGAACAACAGGAACAGTTATAGCAACAGTTGCAGCGTTTTTAATAATTACGTTAGTACTTGTTAGTTTATTACTTTTTGTAAAACAAAAATTATCACCATCTGGTCCAGTAAAAATTACAATCAATGGTGAACGAGAAATAGAGGTAGCTTCAGGAGGTAGTTTATTATCTACTTTAAGTGCTCAGAAAATATTTTTGCCATCGGCATGTGGTGGCGGTGGAACATGTATTCAATGTGAATGTCATGTTTTAGAAGGCGGAGGAGAAGCTTTACCAACAGAAACACCTCATTTTAGTAGAAAAGAATTAAAAGAAGGTGCTCGTTTATCATGTCAGGTAAAGGTTAAACAAGACATGAATATTACCATTCCTGAAGAAGTGTTTGGTATTAAAAAATGGGAAGCAACAGTTGTACGTAACTACAATGTGGCATCATTTATTAAGGAGTTCGTTGTGGAAATTCCAGAAGATATGGGCTACAAAGCAGGTGGATATATTCAAATAGAAATTCCACCATGTGAAGTGAAGTATTCAGACATGGATATTACGGCGCATCCTGAAGAACATGAAACTCCAGATAAGTTTCAAACTGAGTGGGATAAGTTTGGTTTATGGCCTTTAGTGATGAAGAATCCAGAAACTATAGAAAGAGCTTACTCTATGGCATCTTACCCAGCAGAAGGAAGAGAGATTATGTTAAATGTTCGTGTAGCATGTCCACCATGGGATCGCGCTAAAAATGGATGGATGGATGTTAATCCAGGGATTGCATCATCATATATATTTAATCAAAAACCAGGTGATAAAGTTACGATTTCAGGACCTTATGGAGAATTCTTCATTAACGAGTCTGAATCTGAGATGCTTTATGTAGGTGGTGGAGCAGGTATGGCGCCAATGCGTTCGCACTTATACCACTTATTTAGAACGTTGAAGACAGGTAGAAAAGTATCCTATTGGTATGGAGGACGTTCTAAACGCGAATTATTTTATTTAGAACATTTTGAAGCGTTGGAAAGAGATTTCCCTAACTTTAAATTTCACTTGGCATTATCTGAACCTATGGAAGAAGATAACTGGAAAGTAAAGGAAAATATTGATGCTCCTGGAGATGGTTTTGTTGGGTTTATTCACAACTGTGTTATTGATAATTATTTAAAGGATCATGAGTCGCCAGAAGATATCGAATTGTATTTCTGTGGACCGCCATTAATGAATCAAGCCGTTCAAAAAATGGGAGAAGATTTTGGTATCCCAGATGAGCATATTCGATTTGATGACTTTGGAGGATAATAGATTATAAGTTATTAGTCTGATGGTGTTTTATCATCTTATTATAAAAACAGAAAGCCCAACATAAAATGTTAGGCTTTCTGTTTAAAACATGTTTTTAAGTTGTGCTAACAGGGTTCTAATTTATATTTAGCAAATTCAAATAACCTAGTGTAATCCATGACATTTGAAACGCCATCTAATTCACATAGAAAACTTATAGTAGCAACTAGGCCATTATATAATATCTCCTTACTTGTAGGGTTTTGTGGTTTTTTGTTTTTGTAATGCAAAGGCAATTGATAACCGCAAGCATTCAAGAAAACATTTTCAATCTTCAATAATTCTAGGGGAGAATAGCCATTAAATTTCCGACCTAAATTTTGATGTACTCTGCCAACATAATTTAATTCTAAACCACCATGAGAATCTGATAAGTGTTTCCAACGATCTGTTTGGTCTAAAATATTTCCAACAGCACATTGTTTGCAACATTGAGGGTTTAATGTGCTGCCATGAAAAGCTGTATAGAGCTTTTTTAAGGCAGATTCTAAACGAGGTGTTGTTTTCATAAGGCAATATTTTACTTTAAATTAATAAAAATATTTGTTTCAAGGGCCCAATTACTCTTAAAATTTCAGAATCGTAATAAAATGCTATATAATAAGTGCTTTCTTTTTGTGGTTTGTAAGATAAAAACAGTAATAATAAAAGAGATAAATAGCGTATAGAAGTTTTTATAATATATAGGCTTTAATAGATTATGTATTTATTATATCATTACATCGAAACATTATAAAAATGTCATCATCAGTTCAACTTTTATAGTATTTTTGCAGTATGAGTAAACCATTAACAGAGCAAGAATTACATAATCTAGCAATGAATCATGCTGGAAAAGATTTAGAGAAACGTGGGTTTGAATTTATTGCAGTAAATAGTAAACTTAAAAAACATCCTCAGTTTGTATGTATAGATAAAAACAAACAATATTATTTTGTTATAGTGCGCGCTGTTATACTACCAGAAAACCCGAATAATTATGATGTGGTATGGATGGAATCATTTAAAAACCATGCCAGAGAAAAAGATGCTAAGGTCTTATACGCAGGTGTTGGGGTTGGCAGTACAGAGGGAGAAAAAGAACCTATTTATTTAAATCAAGATTATTTATTAGAATATAATGGTATTCAAGTTTTAGAAACCAATTTTAATTAGAACATCACTTAATTTTTATGAGGAATTTATTAATCATATTAGTTGCTATTTTTTTGTTTTCTTGCAATGGAGAACATAAAAACACAAAACTTGCTGGAACTGTTTTTGGAACTAGTTATTCTATTATTTATGACTCTGATGTTAATTATGAAATTCAATTTGATAGTTTGTTTTACATTATTAATAAATCAATGTCTACCTATCAAGTTAATTCGGATATTTCAAAATTGAATAGAAATGAATCTTTTGAAATTGATGAACATTTTATAAAAGTTTATGATGTTTCTAAAGAAATTTTCGGTCAAACAGAGGGTGCATTCGATCCATCAATTGGAAATGTAGTTAATGCATGGAAATTTGGTGCAGAAGATACTATTGAAGTCGTAGATAGTTTAAAAATTGATAGCTTAATGCAATATGTAGGCTATGATAAAACGTATAGGTATAATAACACCATAAGAAAATCTAACCCTAATGTTTATATAGAGTTTAATGCAATAGCTAAAGGTTATGGGGTAGATGTGATAGGGGAATTTCTAGAATCTCAAAAAGTAAATAATTATTTAGTTGAAATTGGAGGAGAAATAAGAGTGAAAGGTATAAATTCTGAAAGGCAAACCAACTGGAAAGTTGGAGTAGAAGAGCCTAATTTTGAAGGGCAGCAATCTATATTAAAAGCTATAACCTTGCAGGATGAGGCCATGGCAACCTCTGGTACGTATAGAAAGTTTAAGGTTGATGAAAAAGGAAATCGTTATGCACATATAATTGATACAGAAACAGGATATCCAAGTAAAACAAATTTATTAAGTATATCAGTAATTGCAGAAGACTGTATGACTGCTGATGCTTATGCTACAGCCTTCAAAGCTATGGGTGTAGAGAAAGTTAAAAGATTTTTGGACTTGCACCAAGAACTAAAGGTTTTTTTAATTTTTGAAAACAATAATAAAGAATTGGAAACTCTTGCTTTAAATGGCTTTCCAGATCATTAATTATTTATAAACCACAGGAATAACCTCGCCTTTAGCCAAACAGTATTCTGTTATTTTTTCTTCCGAAAATGTTGAAGTAAAATCTACTTCTTCAACTTTAAAACCAATACCCCGAAGTTTATCAAAATAATCACGACCATAAACGCGAACATGGTCGTATTGACCAAATATTTTAGCGCGTTCTTTTTTATCTGTTATGCCATCATCTTCAAAAGTAATTTTTCTATTTAATTCTTGAGGAATTTGAAAAATGCCCATGCCGCCAACTTTTAAAACTCGATATAATTCTTGCATCGCTTTCGTGTCATCTGGTATATGCTCTAGAACATGATTACATAAAATAACATCAAATTCATTCTTTTTAAAAGGAAGGTTGCAAATATCAGCTTTTACATCTGCCAAAGGTGAATTTAAATCTGTAGTCACATATTCTAAATTAGTCATGTTTTTGAACCGTTTATAAAATGCTTGTTCAGGAGCAAAATGTAATACTTTTAATTTAGCCGAAAAGAAATTGGTTTCATTTTTAAGGTATAACCAAAGTAATCTATGACGCTCTAAACTTAATGTTGAAGGGGATAACACATTGTTGCGTTGGTCGCCATAGCCGTAAGGTAAAAAGGCTTTAAAACCTTTTCCGTCAATAGGGTCCGTAAACGTAGCACCTTTTAAGAAAAAGGCAAAAACAGGCCGAATAATGTAGCTTAACCTTATAAGAAAAGGTCTAGGGATTGCATTGAGAATGGTTTTAAAAAGGCGTTTCATTTTTTAAAGCACCAAAGCTTTTTTTCTGAATTCATCTTCTTCATTAGAAGTAATACCTAAAGCCTCATAAATATATGCAAAGGTTGAAAGTAATTCAGGTTTACCATCAACTAAAGCGACATCGTGCTCAAAATGAGCAGAAGGTTTATTGTCTTGAGTGGTAATGGTCCAACCATCTCTGTGTTGTTTAATACGATGTGTTCCCATATTTATCATAGGTTCTATGGCAACTACCATACCTTCAATAAATTTTTTACCTCTTCCACGTTTTCCATAATTTGGCATTTCTGGGTCCTCGTGCATTTTACTGCCTAAACCATGCCCAACTAATTCTCTTACGACGCCATAACCATGGTCTTCACAATATTTTTGAATGGCATAACCAACATCGCCTACACGGTTATTAGCTTTAAATTCCCTTATGCCTGAATACAAAGATTCTTTGGTTACTTGAAGTAATTTCTCTGTCTCAGCATTAATTTCGCCTACCGCGAAAGTATAAGCGTGATCACCATAAAAGCCATTTTTAAGAGCACCGCAATCAATAGAGATAATATCACCCTCAACTAAAGGGTTTCCGTTTGGAATACCATGAACAACTTGCGAATTTGGACTCATGCATAGCGTATTTGGAAAATCATATAATCCTAAAAATCCAGGAATACCACCATGGTCTCTAACACATGCTTCAGCAATTTTATCTAATTGAAGCGTTGTTACTCCTGGCTTTATAGCTTTTGCTAATTCACCTAAAGTTTTTGATACGATTAAGGCGCTTTCACGCATTAATTCAATTTCTTCTGCAGTTTTTACTATTATCATACTTAAAAAATAATGGCAAAGATACTTAAAAAATGTGTGTTGATAATTTTTATAGTTTCATGACCGATGACAGTTTTTTTTATATTATTATTAGATAATTTTGTCTATTAAACTATCTGACTCATGTATAAAGTTGTAAGTGCAGCAGAGGCTGTTAAGGTTATAAAGTCCAATAATAGAGTTTATGTTCAAGCAGCTGCTGCAGCTCCTCAGGTATTGATGAAAGCAATGACCGAACGCCATGAAGAATTACGAAATGTTGAGGTTTGCCATTTACACGTTGAAGGGGAAACGCCTTATGCTAATCCTGAATTGAAAGATAGTTTTCATGTTAATTCATTTTTTATTGGAAGTAATGTTAGGCATACATTAGCCGCTGGAAATGGATCTTATACGCCCGTGTTTTTAAGCGAATTACCTTTTTTGTTTAAAAGAAATATCTTACCATTGGATGTGGCTTTAATTCATGTATCTGTTCCAGATAAACATGGGTATTGCTCATTAGGTGTTTCTGTAGAAGCAACATTAGCAGCAATAGATAATGCTAAAATTGTTATAGCTCAAGTAAATACTGAGATGCCAAGAACTCATGGCGATGGAATTATTCACCATACAGAAATAGATTTATTTGTAGAATGTAATACGCCTATACCCACGCATGCTTTTGGAACTCCCTCAGAGGTTGAAAATAAAATTGGAGATTATGTAGCAAGTTTAATTGAGGATAAAAGCACCTTACAAATGGGAATTGGGTCTATTCCAAATGCTGTTCTATCTCGACTTACAAATCATAAAAATTTAGGTTTGCATACAGAGATGTTTTCTGATGGCGTTATAGATTTAATTTTGAATGATGTTATAAATGGTAATTTTAAAAATATTAGCCCTGGCCGTGCCTTAACTACTTTTTTATTAGGGTCTAAGCGCTTATATGATTACGTAGATGATAATCCTTTTGTTGAGATGAGGGCATCCGATTATGTGAATGATGTTTCAATAATTAAGCAAAACCCCAAAATGGTGGCAATAAATTCTGCTATTGAAGTAGATTTAACAGGACAAGTATGTGCCGACTCTATGGGTGCGAAAATGTATTCTGGTGTCGGTGGTCAAATGGATTATATTAGAGGCGCTTCCCTTAGCGAAGGAGGAAAGGCTATTATTGCATTACCGTCTATTACAAGAAAGGGTATTAGTAGAATTGTACCAAGTTTAAAACCTGGTGCTGGGGTGGTAACGACAAGAGCACATGTGCAATATGTAGTTACCGAATATGGTATTGCAAATTTATACGGAAAAACAATTAAACAACGCGTTAAGGCATTGGTTGATATAGCCCATCCAAACCATAGAGAAAATATTGATAAAACTTATTTTGAATTAATTTAAAGTTTATTTAAATAACCCCCAAAACCCTTTTTTGTTTTCGGGAATAGGCGGCGCAGAATTTGTTAGCATTTGATAAACTTCACCCCAGCCTGGGAACCCTCCTATGTTTCTGTCATCAATAAACAAATCGGCATTAATCTTTCTGCTAATATCTTCCGAGTATTCTTCTTCCGAAAAACTTTTATTTACCGCATAAAAATGAATGCCATTGTCTTCACAAAATGAAATAGCTTCATTTAGTTTATTACCAGATCGATACGTCCATAAAATAAGACGATGACCGTCTTCTTGTAGCTTTTTTAAAGTTTCAAAAGCAAACAAAATGGGTTTACCTACTTTTGGGTAGGCATCTTCAACAATAGTGCCATCAAAATCAACAGCAATAATAAGTGTATTGTTAAAATTCATTAAATCTACGGCATTAATTAAGTGTAAAGTTACACTATTTATTACTTTATTGTTACACCAACGAATGCTGTGTCATAGCAGCTGGTTGTTCAACATTCATAAGTTTTAATATAGTTGGTGCCATATCACCTAGAATACCATTTTTAATTTCAGTAAGTTCATTATCAATTAAAATAACAGGAACAGGATTTGTTGTATGCGCTGTATTTGGAGAGCCATCAGGGTTTATCATGGTTTCACAGTTTCCGTGATCTGCTATAAGAAGTGTAGTATAACCATTGTTTAAAGCAGTGGTAACAACCTCTTTCACACACGCATCGACAGCTTCACACGCTTTTATTGCTGCCTCCATAATACCAGTATGCCCAACCATATCACCATTTGCAAAATTTAAGCAAACAAAATCAACTTCACCTTTTTCAAGTTCTGGAACTAGAGCATCCTTTAATTCGTATGCGCTCATTTCTGGTTTTAAATCGTATGTTGCTACTTTTGGTGAGTTTTTAAGGATACGAGATTCTCCTTCAAAAGGCGTTTCTTGTCCACCTGAAAAGAAAAATGTAACATGAGGATACTTCTCAGTTTCAGCAATTCTAATTTGTTTTTTACCATGTTTTGCGAGTACTTCACCCAGTGTTTCAGTAATATTATCTTTATTAAAAATAACTTTTATACCTTCAAAAGCATCACTATAGTTTGTTATGGTTACATAGTATAATTCGATTTTTTTAGTGTTATACTCTAGGAAATCTTTTTGACTTAACATCTCTGTTAATTCACGCCCTCTATCTGTTCTAAAATTAAAAAAGATAATAACATCATCTTCTTGAACTTTGACAATAGGGTTATTATTTTTATCTGTAATGATTAATGGTTTGATGAATTCGTCAGTAATATCGTTATCATAATTAGTCTGAATTGCCGATGTAGGATTTGTTGTCTTTGTACCAACACCATTTATAATCGCATCATACGCTAATTGTACCCGTTCCCAACGTTTATCTCTATCCATGGCATAATAACGCCCAGTTATGGTTGCTATTTTTGTGTTTGTACCTTTAATATGATTTTCTAAATCTTCAACATAGCCTTTACCAGATTTGGGGTCTACGTCTCGACCATCTGTAAAAGCATGAACAAAAGAATTTACGCCAGCTTTATTTGCTGCATCAATAAACCCTTTTAAATGGCTCGTGTGTGCATGAACACCTCCATTACTTAATAATCCTAAAAAGTGAACATTTTTGTTATTGTCTGAAGCGTATTTTAATGCATCAATTAATACTTTTTCATCTTTTAATGTGTCTTTTTCTATAGCTAAATTAATTTTTGCTAAATCTTGATACACAATTCTGCCTGCTCCCAGATTCATGTGCCCTACTTCACTATTACCCATTTGACCTTCGGGTAAACCTACATGTAAACCATCTGTTCTCAGGGTAGCGTAAGGGTATTTTTTATATAAAGAATCTATAAAAGGAGTATTGGCATGATCGATAGCAGAAACCTTAGGATCTGGAGAATTTCCCCAGCCGTCAAGTATCATTAAAATAACTTTTTTATTCATTTTTTTGTTAAAATTTAAAACTAATCAAAGATACATAAGATTCTAATAAAAGGGACTAAAAGAACCTCTGAAAAGCCCCGTTTTTAAAGATTTTTGCATTATTTATTAAAGAAAACGATTTCGTTAATAATGTGTGAAATAAACGTTAAATATGTGTTATAAATGTTTTTATGTGTAACAGATGGAAATTGTTATCGTCTCTTTAGTATATCAAAAAACATAAATCAATAAATCAAATTAAAATCTTTCATCATGAAAAAAACAATCATTATTTCCGCAATCGCATTATGCTTTTCAATTGTATCAGTACAAGCAACTCCTGTAAATTCAACTGTTATTTACGAAGTAGGCGCTTTTTTTAAAGTGAATTCGTTTTGTGTTTCTATTGCTAAAGGCGATTTAGAAACTGTTCAAAAGCTTATTATTAGGGGAGCAGATGTTAATGCAAAATCTAATGGCATGACTCCAATTATGTATGCTGCAAAGTATAACAGAACTGATATTTTAAAACTTTTAATTGTACATGGAGCTAAATTAAAAGCGAAGTCTGACAAAAAAATGACTGCTTTAAAATATGCACAAATACATGGAGCAAATGATGCAGAGACTATCCTTGTAAATGCTATTGCGGAAGCAAAAGCTACAAAAAGAAAATAAGTATAAATTTAATAATTATTTGAGTTAGTCACTCATAAAATAGCCTCGTTTAACGAGGCTTCTTTAGTTTACTGATTTTTATATTTTTCAATAGCCTCTTCAATTTTTTCAATTCTATTGTCAGGGTCAGGGTGCGTACTCTGGAATTCAGGAACTCGATTCGGTCCTCCAGCAGCTTTTAAAATTTCCATAACACCTAACATTTCTTTTGGATTATAACCAGCTTTAATCATAAACAGAACACCAAGGTCATCACTTTCTAATTCATCATCTCTTCCATTAGTAAGTAATGTGTTTTGTCCAATGCCGCTTACTAAGCCACCCATATCTGCACCTACAGAACCAGCGGTAGTTAGTCCTTGCCAATACTCGCTTTCAGCAATTCGTTCTGCACTGTGTCTTCCCAAAACATGTCCAATTTCATGTCCTAATACACCTGCTAATTGGTCTTCGTTTTCTAATTTAGAAAAAAGAGCAAGCGTAATAAATATTTGGCCTCCAGGTAAAGCAAAAGCATTAATGGTGTTTGGGTCGGCCAGTAAATGAAACTCGTATTTATAAGGTGTTTCTCTAGCAATACTACTATTTATTAATTTGTTTCCAACATTATCAACCAATGTTTGATATTGAGTGTTTGGATGTAAACCACCATGCTGTTGCGCCATCTGTGGGGCACTTTGTAATCCAATAGCAATTTCTCTGTCGGGAGTCATTGATATGGTTTGAGTTCTCCCTGTATATGGGTTTATTTCTTGTTGGCTACATCTTTTGAAAACAAAAAATAAAGCTATTGCTGCTCCAATTAATAACCGGACTTTAAGATTTCTTCCTCTCATTTTAAAAAAAATTGTAACTAAAATTACGAAATTCTAGTTTATAATTATCTGATACGCGTTTTTTAACTAAGTCACTATAAGGGATATAGTACTTTGTACATCGCACAATGTAAACCAATATCTGTTATATGAAATGGTTCTCCAATAATTTGATAACCATTTTTTTTGTAAAAATTTATTGCAATTTCTCTGGCATTGCACCAAATTATTATGTCACTTTTTTCTTTAAGAAAATCTTCTGCGTGTCTTAAAATTTTTTTGCCCAAACTTTTGTTTTGAAATGGCATTAAAACGGCCATTCCTCTTAGTTGATACTGTGGTGTTTCTAAGATATTAGGATGAGAGTTTTTATAAAAAGAGCAAATGCCTACCAAATTTTCTTCAGAAAAAATCCCAAAATGTATGGTGGTTTCAAGATCATCTCCTTCAAAAACGCAAGATTCAATGGGTTTTTCTGTTCTTAAAATAGGATGCCTTACTGAATAAGTATCCTTTGAACATATAATTTTTATTTTATAGTTTGTTGTACTGATATTTTTTATTTCTTCAAACTTAAAAATATTTTGAGGAATTCTTACCTTCACTTAAAATATATTTATGGCATTTGTTTTTAAAATTTTAGAAAAAGAAAATATAAACATTATAATTCCATTGGTTCAAAAGCTTAATGGAAATAAAGATTCTGATGCCATTTTAAAACAACGTTTTTCTGAAATGATAAATCAAAACTATGAATGTGTGGTGATTTACGATGGTGAAAAGCTTATTGGTGTCTGTGGTTTGTGGTATTGCACTAGGCATTATTCTGGAAAAAGTGTGGAACCAGATCATGTTTTTATAGAAGATGATTATAGAGGACAAGGTTTAGGAAAGCAATTTTTTGATTGGATTTATAGTTACGTAAAAGCTAAAGGGTTTGAATCCATAGAGTTAAATACTTATGTCGCAAATTCAGCATCTCATAAATTTTATTTTAATGAAGGCTTTAAAATTTTAGGGTATCATTTTTTAAAAAAGCTTTGATTTTTCTTGCAGAAGAAGAAACAGTTTATATATTTGCAAGCGCTAATGCGAGAGTAGCTCAGTTGGTAGAGCGTCAGCCTTCCAAGCTGAATGTCGCCAGTTCGAACCTGGTCTCTCGCTCTAAAAGCTTCATAGAAATATGGAGCTTTTTTAATGCGGATTAGTTTTGATTATGTTGAGGTCTTGGTGTTGACTCATAGGCTTGCGTGAGGGATAGTAACGAATAGCCCACAGTGAGGTACGATTGAGTACTTGTAGCGGATAGCCCGACCCCGTTTTTATAGGACACGCCCAAATAGTTTTTATTTTAATTGATTTAATTCTGTACCAGAATCAACTTCATAAGGTACTTTATTGTATTCAAAAACTCTAGCGGTTAATTCACCTTTTAATATTATGGAATCATGATTTACATGTAACCAACTGCCTTCTCTTAAACCTATAACGGGTTGTGTGTTATAGGAATGGAATTCTTTAATTCTGGTTTCTCTAGTTTCGCCCATGTGTTTACTATTCGAACTTGGGTCTAAATAATGCGGATTTATATTAAAAGGAACTAATCCTATGGCATTAAAACTTGGTGGATAAACAATGGGCATATCATTAGTAGTTTTAATAGTTAGACCACAAATATTACTGCCAGCACTGGTTCCTAAATAAGGAGTGCCATTTTGTACAGTTTGTTTTAAAGTATCAATGACGTTGTTTTTATATAATTGATTTAATAAAACAAAGGTATTACCGCCGCCAATAAATATACCCTCTGCGTTTTTAATGGCTTCATTAGGGTTTTCAAATTCATGAATGCCTTTTACTTTTTTGTTAATTTTATTAAAAGCGTTATTTGCAATTTCAGTATAATCATTATGCGATAGGCCACCAGGTCTTGCATATGGGATAAAAAGAATGGTATTAGCATTTTTAAAAAACACCTTTAAATCATCTAAAATATATTCTAAATATCCACTACCGTGAATTGTTGAAGTGCTAGCAATAATAATATTTCGCATAAAAAAATAGTTTTATTTGTAAAGCTAATCAAAAAATGTATTTAGCAAAGAATTCGTAAATTTTACTTTACAATTTGAAATTAAAGTGGTATTTTCATAAGAAATAACTCATGAAAAAATGTATTCTCCTTTTAGCTCTTTTAATCTCTGTAAATGCTGTTTCTCAAAATATCAGTAGGATTGAAGTCTCTGGAAAAATTATAGTTGAAGGCAATGATGTTTTGGGTATTACCATATTTAATACGTCTTCAAATACCGGAACAATTACTGACGAAAACGGAGAGTTTAAATTAAAAGTATCTTTAAAAGATAACATTGAAGTTAGTGCACTTCAATATCAAAATATAAGTTTTGAAGTTAATGCAGCCATCATCAAGTCTAAGAAAATGAAGCTTTTTTTAATTGAAGAGATTAATAGGCTCGATGAAATTATAGTATTTACAAAAGGACTGTCGGGAAATTTAAATACAGATTTAGAAGCTACGACACCTTTTAAGCCTCAGTTAGATGCTCTTTATTTTGGAGTTAAGCGCAGCAAGGAGTACGATTTTGAAAAAGATTACAAGTCAGAAGTAAAAAATATTACTGTTGATAGGCAACACCAAACTATGGTAAATGGCCTTAACATTGTTAATGTAGTTGATCAGTTATTACTTCCTTTATTCAGATCAAGAGTAAAAGACAAGAGGAAAGCAGGTGTGCCTGATGTTCCAATTGAATCTATTAAATATTATTTTGGTTCAGAATTTCTAGTTGATAATTTTAATATTCCTGAACATCGAGTTCAAGAATTTATTGGATTTGTTCAAAGTGGCAATTTTGATTTTTCACTACTGAATTATGGAAAAGAAATGGAATTTCTTGAACTTCTGAATGCAAAAAGTGTTGAGTTCTTGAAAACAAAATAATAAAAGCACGTGTTCTTCAGGGCTTTTAACAAAACCTTAAAGGCTATTTATATTTTCTTTAAGATTTGAAATACGTTATTAATACTCTAATTTAACCAATTTGGGTCGCACATTATTTGTAGTAGTATTTTTCTTATCGTTTTCTGTATATAGTCAGCCTGCTGAAATATTTGGAAGAGTAGAGAGTAAAACGAATATCGAAAATATTCACGTTATAAATATAACCGCGCAAGTTTATACTATAACTGATAAAAAAGGGCTTTTTACCATTACTGCAAAATTAAATGATACTTTAAAATTTTCATCTGTTCAACATAAATTAAAGGAAGTCATCATTTCAAATGAAATTATTTTAACCAAAGCTATTTTTGTGAAATTGACTGAACAAGTTAATGAGCTAGATGAAGTGTTTGTTGGTAAAGTATTAACGGGAGATTTACTGTCTGATATTAAAAATACAGAGGGAGAACCACCAATTAATTTCTATGATGTTGGTATTCCTGGTTATACAGGGAAACCAGCTACACAAAGTGAACGACGTTTAAGTGAAGCAGGTGAGTTTAAACCCAAAATGTTATTAGGTCTTTTAGGCGGCGGCCTCCCGTTAAATCCTATTTTAAATGGACTTAGTGGCAGAACTAAAAGGCTAAAGAATAGAGTTGAAATTGAAGAAAAAGAAATGCTTTTACAATCTATTAAATCAAGACTTTCTAAAGATTTTTTTGTTTATAACCCCTTAAAAGAAGAATTAAAAATGGACTTCTTTTATTTCTGTTCAGATGATGAAAATTTTGTAAAACATTCCAAAAATCAAAGTGACTTTAAAATTTTGATTTTTTTAAGAATGAAATACAAAAAGTATTTAGACAATATTAATTCAATTAAAAAATAATAAGGTTTGGAATGCTTTTTGAATATCAAAGAAGTAATTTAGTCACTCTTAAATCATAACAATGAAGGTTTTTAAATTTTTGATAATTATTTTTATTATACCTCTGTTTGCATTTACATCAATGCATAAGTATTATATAAGTGTTACTCAAATTAATTATGTCAAGGAAAAGGAATCGGTTCAAATTATTTCTAGACTATTTATTGATGATTTTGAAAACGCTTTAAAAACAAATTATGATGAAAATATTCTACTTGCTGAAAAGGATGAGGCTAAAATAATTGATATTTACATGCAAAGATACTTGCAAGATAAAATCAAGTTAAGGATTAATAATAAAGCCGTTACATTCAATTTTATTGGGAAAGAATATGAAGGTGATATAGTGAGGTGTTACCTAGAAGTTGAACATGTAAAAAGTATAGAATCTTTCTCGATTACCAACAGCGTTTTGTTCGATTTACAGAAGGATCAACAAAATATAGTGAAAACGAATATAAATTCTAATAATAAAAGTGTCATTTTAACTTACGATAATCCTAATGCTTTGTTAAAATTTAATTAAAATGAAGCAAGTTGGATACGTAATTGAGTACTTTCGGTCACATTTTGTAACAATCTTCTAACGAAAATTGTAAAAAACACTTTTTTTTATAAAACAATATAAAACAACTATGAGAAAACACACTTATCTATTCTTATCACTAGTATTTCTTTTTTCTTGCGCTTTTGCTCAAGATAAAGCTTCTGAAAAGCCACAAGGTCATACTGATCAGAACAAGTTTAGACAAATGAAAGACGTTTTGGCGACACCAAACGAAACTAGAACGGCTTCAGGTGCTCCCGGCCATGCCTACACACAACAGCAGGTAGACTATGTAATGAACCTTCGTTTAGATGAAAATAAGAGTCAAATTTTTGGTGATGAGAAAATAACGTATCATAATAATTCAAAAGATTATTTGGAATACTTATGGATTCAATTAGACCAAAATATGCGTGCAAAAGATTCTAAATCGCCAGATATTAATTCTGAAAGTTTTAATGCCGCTTTTAATAGTGCTGGTTCATTTGCAAAAGCGAATTTGAAAGAAAAATTTGATGGTGGTTTCAATATAGAATATGTTAAAAATGAAGATGGTTCAGATTTATCTTTTATGATAAATCGTACCATGATGCGAGTAAATTTGGCCAAACCATTAGCGCCAGGTGAAACATTTAAATTTCAAATAAAATGGTGGTACAATGTTAATAATCACATCTTAGATGGAGGAAGATCTGGATATGAGGCTTTCCCTGATGGAAACAATACCTATGTAATAGCTCAGTTTTACCCAAGACTTTGTGTTTATGATAATGTTGAAGGATGGCAAAATATGCAATTCTGGGGAAGAAGTGAATTTGCCTTAGAATTTGGTGATTTTGATGTAAAGATTACGGTTCCTGCTGATCATTTATTGGAAGCAACAGGAGTTTTGCAAAACAGAAAAGAATGTTTTACTAAAGAACAAATGAAGCGTTACGAAAAAGCAATAAAATCATTTAAAGACCCTGTTTTTATAGTATCGCAAGAAGAAGCGGAAAAAGCTGAAACAACAAAAAGTACAAAGCAAAAAACCTGGCATTTTAAAGCTAAAAACGTTAGAGATTATGCATTTGCTACTTCAAGGAAGTTTATATATGACGCTATGGCGGTTGATATTAACGGAAGATCAGTAATGGCCATTTCATTATATTCGAAAGAAGGTAATCCTTTATGGGAAGAGCACTCAACAAGAGTTGTTGCAAATACACTTGAAGAATACTCAAAATTAACTTTTGATTATCCATACAGCAAAGCTATTTCTGTACATGCACAAATGGGAATGGAATATCCTATGATATGTTTCAACTATGGTCGTCCTAATCCAGATGGAACTTATTCAGAAAGATTAAAAAGAGGTATGATTGGGGTAATTACTCATGAGGTTGGGCATAACTTTTTCCCAATGATTATAAATAGCGATGAACGTCAATGGACATGGATGGATGAAGGATTAAACTCTTTTGTTGAAATTATAGCGGAGTTGGACTATGATCCTAATTTTATTACAGGAAACCTTCCAAAAGATATTGTTCCTTATATGGGTGGTGATCAAAATTTTATTTCACCAATCATGTCTCAAGGTGATTATGTTCACAAATTTGGACCTAATGCATATACAAAACCTGCGGCTGCATTATATATGCTAAGAGAAACCATTATGGGGCGAGAGCTGTTTGATTATGCATTTAGAACATACTCACAACGTTGGATGTTTAAACATCCAACACCTGCTGATTTTTTCAGAACAATGGAAGATGCTTCAGCAATGGACTTAGATTGGTTCTGGAGGGGATGGTTTTACACAACAGATTATACGGATATTGGTGTTAAAGGTGTTAAACAATACTATTTAACAGATCAGCCTACAGAAGCAGCAAAAGAAACTGCAAAAAGGTATAATATGGATTTAGCTACATACAAGGATAAATTGGTGTACTACGCAGAAATTGAGGAAGGTAAAAAGCCAGAAAATGCAAAGAGCGTTTCAGATTTTAAATTTTTAACTGATTATATCGAGGAACTTCCTGAAGAAGAAAAAGCACGATTAAAAGATGCGCCTAAATATTTCTACGAAGTTACTTTTGAAAAACCAGGTGGATTAGTCATGCCTATAATACTGGAAATAGCTTATGAAGATGGTACTAAAGAAAGAAAAACATTCCCAGCTCAAATATGGAGATATAATGAAAAGGAAGTCAAAAAGGTGTTTAGAACAGATAAAGCTATAGCAGGTTTTACTATCGATCCAGACTTAGAAACTGCCGATGTTGATACTTCAAATAATGCATGGCCTAAGAAAGTTGAGGTCAACAGTTTTGATAAATTTAAACAAAAGGTAAAAGGGTAATAAAAACCAAATATTTCATAAAAAGCCGATTGTATAATCGGCTTTTTTATTTCAATAATTTTAATTGGTAAATGGAATAATAAAAACAACTCACTATATTTGTATTGTGATACAACAAACAACATTCTTATTTATAAGTGGTGGAGAAATAGCATTTATACTATTTATTGCCATCATGGTCTTTGGTGCAGATAAACTACCAGAAATTGCAAGAGGTTTAGGTAAAGGCATGCGTACACTTAAAGACGCCACTAATGATATCAAGCACGAAATCACAAAAACTGCCGAAAAAAACGGATTAGACACAAGCATTACTAAAGATGTAAAAAAGGAACTCAATAAAGTAAAAGATGAAATCGAGGAATTTAAGGGTTCCGTAAAACGGAAATTTTAGTTGTTTGTATATTAAACAGGTTGTATTTTATCAATTCATTAGATTTTCCTGCTTATTGTTAAGCCATCACGAATAGGTAAAACAACTGTTTCAATTCGTTTATCTTTCTTTAAAAGTGCATTATATTCAATCAGGGCAGGCGTAGAAGTGTCATATTTTTTAAACGTAGTTTCTAAAACTTTACCACTCCATAAAACATTATCAGATATAATAATACCACCAGTATTTAATTTATCAATAATGACGTTAAAATAATTGGAATAATTTTCTTTATCGGCATCAATAAAAACTAAATCAAAAGTAGTATCAAGTTTTGGGATAATTTCCAAAGCATTACCTAAATATTGATGAATTTGTTTTCCATAACCAGATTTGTCAAAGTATTTACGCTGAAAATCAACTAATTCTTCATTAACATCAATAGTATGTAATACTCCATTACTTTGCATGCCTTCTGCTAAGCACAATGCAGAATAACCAGTATATGTGCCAATTTCTAATATGTTTTTTGGATTAACTAGCTTAGAAATCATACTTAAAATTCTACCTTGATAGTGGCCACTAAGCATACGTGGTTGCAAAATTTTTTGATAGGTTTCCCTATTTAATTCTTGCAGTAATTCAGGCTCATTTTCAGAGTGAGACACCACATAATCATCTAAATTTTCTGGTATAAAATGCATTGTAAATATAATGATTGATTATCGTTCGTCTGTTTAATTCCCGTGGAGACCTAGTAAGTTTAAATCTTTGTTAATTTAAAATTCTATTAATCAACTTTTTTTTTGCCGTTTCATCTTCCCCACATAACCATTGAATTACATTATGCTCCCAAATATCATCATATTCCTTTTTATTAATGATTTCCCTTTCCATAGCAAGGTCTAAAATTTTCCCAGGATAAGATGATTGTTTGTCACTTTCCATCTCACCTAGAGGGTAAGGGTCATCTAGACCCATAATAACCTGTTTAGAGCCATGATTTCGTATTAATAACTCCAATCCTCCTGTATCATGAACTAAGGTATCAAAAAAGATGTTTTTATGTCCTACGGCTTCTCTAGGGTGATGTTTACCTTCAAACAAATCAGGTCTACCATCAAAACCTTGAATGCGTCGTCCTAAGTTAATTTGTGCTAACTGTCCACCGTGAGCAAAACAGGTTCGCATATTTGGAAATTTATCTTGGTAACCATTCAATGTTAAAAAATGATAAGCATCTCCACATTGGGCTAACATCCAAATTAAATGAAAACGCCATGAGATGTTTTCTAATTTTATAAATTTTTCACCATCATACGGGTGAATTTCTACAGCTAAATTGTATTTATTAGCCAACTCAAAAATAGGCTCATTCTCTTCATCAAAAATACAACGCCATGTTCCTATGGTATCCATGTAATGGGTGGGTAAGCATAATAATTGCATACCATGATTTTCAACACAACGTTCTATTTCCCAACAGGCGCTTCTTATAAACGCAGGGTGCACTACAAAACCGCAAGTAAATTTACTAGGGTGAGCATGCTGAACCTTAGCATTAAAATCATTTTGAAAACGCAATGCTTTCTTCATTTCGTCAACACGCAAACCATTCCCATATAATTGCGATAAATTTAAAACCACAGCATGATCTAGTTTGTTGCGTTCCATCCATTCTAGTTTTTCATCTAAAAAAAAGCTAGAGTCCGTAACTGGACGTTTCCAATCTTTTTGAAGCATGAATTTTCGGTCTTTATCAACCCAAAAAATACCTTTTTCTTGCATGAATTCTGGGATGTCTTCAGGATAAGGAAGTAAGTGAGAATGACCGTTAATTCTAAGTTTACGTTTCATGTTGAAGTCCTGAGAGGTCAGGAATCTTTAAGTTATATTTAATCTATTTGTACTTTTTTTGGTGGTTGCATAACTTCCCCACAATTAGGGCAGCTCCGTTTGTCTTTATCGTTATAATATTTATCAAATATTTTTGGCATATCTGTTTCAATATTATCTAAAGTAAAATCTTCTTCATAAAGTTTAGTTACACAATTTTCACAAAACCAAAGTAGTGCATCGCGAGTGTTTTCAGGTCTTTTATATTCTATAACTAACCCAACAGTATTGGCGCCTCTTTGGGGGGAATGTGGCACTTTAGGGGGTAATAAATAAATATCACCTTCTCTAATATGCACATCTTTTGGCGTGCCTTTATCAATTATTTTTAAAATAATATCCCCTTCAACCTGATAGAAAAATTCAGGCGTTTCATTGTAATGATAATCCTTTCTACTATTCGGTCCACCAACAACCATCACAATAAAGTCACCATCTTTCCAAACCACTTTATTCCCTACAGGCGGTTTTAAAAGATGTCTATTTTCTTCAATCCAAGCTTTAAAGTTTATTGGAGATGTTAAATTGCTCATTGTTTAATGGTTTTGGCGTTACCACGAGGGTCAGGCTATCCGCTATATCTTTTTTGTGCTCTACTTTTTTCAGTATCTAATCAAGAACGCTGAATTATAATAAATTAACATTCAAAGTGGTACTTTAGAGTTCACAAAAAAGGATGCCGCTTCTATCCTTAACGCAAATTAGTTACTAATATACAAACAGCTTAAATTTTATTAAAGCTATCGAAGTTAAATTATTATAAAGATTTGGTGCGACCACCATCTACCGGAACATTAATACCGTTAACATACCCTGCAGCTTCACTCGCTAAAAATGTAATAACATTGGCCGTTTCTTCTGGTTGTGCAAAACGTTTTGCAGGCGCATAATTTTTCATAATTTCCCTCATGTCTTCTATAGACCTATCCTCGATGTTCGCCTTAATTTTAATAATTTCAGTTAAACGTTCAGTATCTGTAAATCCGGGAAGCACATTATTAACTGTTATCCCAAATTCCGCAACTTCTATAGATAGCGTTTTACTCCAATTGCCAACAGCGCCTCTTATAGTATTACTAACGCCTAATCCAGGGATGGGTTCTTTTACTGAAGTTGAAATAACGTTAATAATTCTGCCAAAACCAGCTTCCTTCATAAAAGGAATTGTAGCTTGTGCTATCAGGTGATTACATTTTAAATGCATGGTAAAAGCATTTTCAAAAGCTTCTAAACTCGCTGTTAATATCCCTCCACTTCTTGGTCCTCCAGTGTTGTTTACCACAATATGAAATCCATGTTCTTTTTCAATAAATTTAATCAATTGCTCTTGTAAGTCTCGTGGTTTAGAAAAATCAGCGACTATATAACTATGGTTTCTGTGTTCAGGTAATTCGGCTAAAACTTCTTTAAGTTTCTCTCTGTTTCTGGCAACAAGGGTTACGTTTACACCCTCGGCAGCCAATGCTATGGCGGTTGCTCTTCCTATACCTTGTGTACTACCACAAACTAAGGCGTTTTTATTATTTAATTTTAAATCCATATTATTCGTATATTATTTTAGCACGAGGGCTTAATTTTTCCATCAACTTCTCAGGACTTTTAATAGCTGTAAAACCAAACCTTTTGTAAAGTTGTTGAGCTTCTTTAGTCGCCAACATCCATTTATCAATATTTTTTAACTCCGGAAAATTTAGTATGTTATTAATTAATAATTTTGAGTACCCTTTGCCTTGGGAACCTTCAATAACAAAAACATCTAAAAGATAAGCGAAAAAAATTTTATCCGTCATCACTCTGGCGTAAGCAATTTGACTTCCGTTATGAAAGAAACCAAAATTGATCGTGTTCTTTGATGCTGTTTTCTGTTCTTCAAAAGTTCTAGTATTTCCCCAATATGAGTTTTTAATAAACGAATAAATTAGTTCTAAATCCATATCGTTAAAATCTGATGAAAAGAATATGTCTTTTTTTACTTCTATCATTATTCATTTTGTATTAAAGGTATGCTGAATCAAGTTCAGCATGACAGTAAACGGTCAATATTTTATACACACATTTTTAGCTTCAGTAAAAAAGCGTAACGCTTCAAAACCACCTTCACGTCCTACTCCTGATGCTTTTACACCACCAAAAGGCGTTCGTAAATCGCGTAACATCCAAGTATTTACCCAAACAATACCTGCTTGTAATTGATTACTCAATCTCAATGTCCGCTTAAGGTTGTTAGTCCATAATGTTGCTGATAAACCATATTTAACTTTGTTTGACATTTGTAAAACGTCAGCTTCAGTTTCAAAAGGCATGATGGTTACTACGGGGCCAAATATTTCTTCTTGATTTACTCGGCATTCATCTGTTTCAATTTCAATAATTGTAGGCTCTAAATAGTAACCATTTTCAAAGCCTAATAAGATTACACGATTTCCACCACAAAGAATTTCCCCACCTTCATCTTTAGCGATATTAATATAGTTTATAACCTTTTCTAAATGTGATTTGGAAACTAAAGCACCAATATCGGTTGTGGACTCCGATGGATGACCAACTTTAAGTTGTTTTACTTTCTTAACAAAGTCAACTTTAAACTTTTCAAAAATAGATGCTTCAACAAAAATGCGACTACCACATAAACAAATCTGTCCTTGATTTGCAAACGATGATCGCACAGTAGTTTCTAACATATCATCATAATCACAATCTGCAAAAATGATGTTTGGGTTTTTCCCGCCTAATTCTAGTGATAGTTTTTTAAACATGGGCGCAGCCACTCTGGCTATATGTGCGCCTGTTGATGTGCCTCCCGTAAACGAGATCGCTTTAATTTCAGGATGCTCAACTATGGCTTGCCCAGTAGTTGTGCCTAATCCATGAACAATATTTAGAACCCCTTTAGGTAAACCTGCTTCGTTAAAAATTTCTCCAAGTAAATAGGCCGTCATCGGTGTAACTTCACTCGGTTTAGCAACCACACAATTACCAGCTGCAATAGCGGGAGCAATTTTCCAAGTAAATAAATAGAGTGGGAGATTCCAAGGTGAAATACAGCCTACAACTCCCATAGGTTGTCGTAAGGTATAATTTATGGCATTTTGACCAACGCTTTCATGACTTTCACTAGCAAATTGGGTAATGGCATTTCCAAAGAAGCGAAAATTGCTTGCTGCTCTAGGTATATCTATAGCTTTTGCTAAATTAACGGGCTTGCCGTTGTCTTTACTTTCAGCTTCAGCTAAGCGCAGTAAGTTGACTTCTAATAATTCTGAAATTTTAATTAAGATTCTACTTCGTACTTCTAAAGTGGTTTGTGACCAATTAGGAAAAGCATCTTTTGCAGCTTGATATGCGTGTTCTACATCTGCTTTTGAAGAGTTTGGGATTTGCCCGTAAACTTCTCCAATTGCTGGGCAATAATTGTCTATCCAATCATTACTTTTTGGGTTTTCAAATTTCCCATTGATGAAGTTTTGGATATTCATTTATAACTTTTTATAAGCCATTACCTTAATCTCAACCACCAAATCTGGGTGCGGTAATTGATGCACGGCTACGGTGGTTCGTGTTGGTCCTGTTTCCTTATCAAAAAACTCTGCATATGCTCTATTGTAACCTGCAAAATCATTCATGTTTACTAAAAACGATGTCACATCTACGACATCTTCTAGAGTAGCGCCTTCATTAGCTAAGTTTTTTTCAATATTCAATATAACCTCACGAGTTTGAACTTCAATATTCAAATACTTAGTACCCATGTTGTCAATAATATCAACACCAGCAATAGTATTGTCTGCTCTTCGAGAGCTGGTGCCAGATATAAATATAAAATCGCCAACACGTTTGGTATGCGGGTAGGCGCCTCTTGGTGTTACTTTGTTACTCATAATTGTTATTTTAATCCAGCAATTCTGTCATCTTCAAGAATAGCTTCGGTTTCCTGTTTTACTTGTCTTAAAATGTCCTTTAAATCTCCGTTTACATCAATTTTTTTGTCTGTAAGCATATTTAAAATGGCTTTGTCTTGTGCGCGACCTCTTAACATGGCTGCTCTATAACCGATATTTTCATTAAAAGTTACTAACGAATATTTTGAAGAATAGTCATCTGGAAACTCTTTTTCTAAAGCCATTTCCAATTTACGTTTTTCTTGGAAGATTGTTTGATTTACATGACCTTTCATTTCATGAAAATTATCAATAGCCAAATCGGCTATCGCATCGGTATCTTTTTTACGTGTTTTTTCGTAAGCCTCAAGGATAGTTTCCCAATCGCCTAAGTTTTGATCTAAAATAGCGTCAAACTCAACAACATCTTCAAATGAAGCATTCATACCTTGTCCGTAAAACGGAACAATAGCATGTGCTGCGTCTCCCATTAAAAGGGTATTGCCTTTATAATGCCAAGGCGAACATTTTACCGTACCTAATGGTGCTGTTGGGTTTTGGAAAAAGTCATCTGTAAGATTTGGCATGAGTTCTAAAGCATCGGGGAATTCTTTTTTGAAGAACTCCATGACATTACCTTCAGTTTTTAAATTATTAAAATTGTATTCACCTTCATCATAACTTAAAAAAAGTGTTACCGTAAAACTACCATCTAAATTTGGTAATGCTATCAGCATAAAATTACCACGAGGCCAAATATGTAGTGCGTTTTTAGATGCTTTATAATCACCATTTTCTTTAGGTAAAATACTAAGTTCTTTATAACCATGAGTTAAATACTCTTGAGAAAAACTAAATAAGAACTTCTTACCTAAATAATAACTTTTTCGCATTGCAGAACCCGCACCATCTGTAGCTATAATAACATCTGCATCTTCAATAAACTCATCTTCGGTGTCGTACTCTTTGAATAATGCTGTAGTTTTTTCAAAATCAACCGATTTGCATTTTTTATTGAAATATAGACTTACGTTTTTGTGTTTCTCAGCTTCATCTAAAAGTAAGGCGTTGAGTTCACCACGTGAAATAGAATTAATATATTCTTGATCTCTACCACTATAATTTGATTGAAAAGTATTGCCATGTGCATCATGAATCATTCTACCATTCATAGGTATACATAGTGCTTCTACTTTGTCTTCTAAACCGACTAATTTTATGGCTTTGTTACCTCGATTTGAGAATGCTAAGTTTATAGAACGACCTGCACTAATGTCTACTTTTCGTAAATCTGGACGCATTTCGTAAACCGAAACGTTGTAGCCTCTTTGCCCTAATCGTAACGCTAGTAAAGACCCGCAAAGTCCTGCTCCAATAATAAGTATGTTTTGTTGTTTATCCATTCAAAATAGCTTTCAATTTTTCAACTAACCTAAATACATCTTCAAAAGAATTATAAAGGGGAACAGGAGCACATCGTATAACATCCGGTTCGCGCCAATCACTAATTATTCCAATTTCAGTTAATTTATTATGTAATGTTTTATCAGCGTTTTTAACTTGTATAGATAACTGGCAACCACGTTCATTGGGGTTAATTGGTGTGATAATTTTAATCGAGTCTTCTCCTAATTGGTTTAGTAAAAACTCAAAATAGCCTGTTAGTTTTTTTGATTTAGTGATTAGTTTTTCAATACCAACTTCATTAAACATATCTAAAGAAGCTTTTATAGCGGCCATAGATAAAATAGGCGGATTACTTAATTGCCAGCCTTCTGCTCCTGGCAGTTGGTCGAACTCATCACGCATATTAAAGCGGGTTTGTTTGTTATGGCTCCACCAACCTGTAAACCGGTTTAAATCTTTATTATGTGCATGCCGTTCATGTATAAAACAACCAGCTAAACTTCCAGGGCCGGAATTTAAATATTTATAGGTGCACCAAACAGCAAAATCTGCTCCGGAATCATGTAAATTTAATGCAACATTTCCTGCACCATGAGCACAATCAAAACCTACGTTACATCCATGTTTATGTCCTAATTCTGTGATACGTTTTAAATCAAAAAACTGACCTGTATAATAATTAACACCACCAATCATAATGAGTGCGATGTCATTGCCGTGTTCTTCGAGAATAGATTCTAAATCTTCATAATTCAATAACTCTTTTCCTTTTCTAGGTTTCCAAAGAACTAATCCTTCCTTGTCATCAAATCCATGATGCCTTAGTTGCGATTCAACAGCATATTTGTCAGATGGAAAAGCATCACTTTCAATAAGTATCTTGTATCGTATTTTGGTGGGTTTGTAAAATGATACCATCATGAAGTGCAAATTTGCAGTGAGCGTATTCATAACGATCACTTCAATAGGTTTTGCACCTACTACTTTTGCCATGCTTTCAGTTAAGAACTCATGATAAGTTAACCAAGGGTTTTTTGCTTCCAAATGACCTTCTACACCAAAATTGGCCCAATCTTCAAGCTCTTGATTCACATAAGCTTTAGTTTGCTTAGGTTGTAATCCAAGTGAATTACCAGTCATATAAATCCACGGATTTCCTTGTTTGTCTTTTGGAATGTGAAACAGACTTCGGTAAGTTTTTAGTTCATCATTTTGGTCTTCTTGTAAAGCATATTCTAGACCTAATTTATAGTCGGACAAGGTGAGTTAGTTTTCGGTTTCTAACAAAAATAAGAATTATAAAGTTAGTAATGATCACTAAGAACAGAAGTTTAAAAGGCGTCTATTTTTTCGTGAATTTAAAATAAAGTTAAGGATATGGTTGAAATAAAAGAATATTCAAGCGGAGAAACGAAGGTAGTTTAGGGAGTTGAAGAGTGTACTCATTCTGCAATTTGTGCTAAAGGATTAACAGGGGTATTTCGACCCAGTTTGAAACCGTAGATTGAAATAGATACGGCTAAAAAACAAGTTAAATAATTCGAGTCTGGTGCGTTGCGTTATTGCATGAATGCTTTATTTGATTTTTACATTAGTAAAATTTAAATTCCAGTTTCCTTTAGCCTTTTTATGATCTAAGGCTATTTTAACACCATTAAAATCTTGATAATTCTCAAAAGTTGTAATCACTGAAGGTTCTTTTTGATTTCCTTTTCTAAAAATCCATTCTTTAATTAAAAAATCATTATCGTAATAAATATCATAAGCATCACCAGGGGTATAACCACCTTCATTAGGGTATGTAACAGTGATTCTATGGAGTTGAGTTTTACTAACAGGAGCTTCCTCCTTGATGCCTTCAGAAATTGTTATACTTTCATCCCAAATCAACTGAAAAGGAACTAATAACCAATATTTATCATTTATAAAACCACTATCAGTTTTTGTGAGTGTAGAATCTATGATACTTCGGTTGTAGTTTATGGTATTTTTTTTACTTAAAGCCATGACTTCATTGGCTTTTGGTTTCCAAACCCATGAACGTTCAAAATGGCTACTATCTTCATCAACATTAAAAGTAAATTGAATTTCAGAAACCTGTTTCCAGTTTTCAAAACCGTGAGCGTTGGCTATTTTTTCTGCTATTGAAATCTCTTTTTCTGGCTGTTTTGTTTCAGATTTTTGTTTGCAGTTAATAAAAAGTAATCCTATAAAACTGATATAAATGAAGTTTTTCATAATTTAGATTTTCACAAAGATATAATTTGAAGATGATTAACAATGATAATTATTTTGATATAAATAAAGCCACTTGGAACGACAAAGTAAAAGTACATGCTAAAAGCGATATGTATGATTTGGAAGCGTTTAAAACTGGTAAATCGTCTTTAATGTCTTATGAATTAGAAGCTTTAGCAGATGTTTCAGGGAAGTCGTTATTGCATTTACAATGTCATTTTGGACAAGATACGTTGAGCTGGAGTAGGATGGGAGCCAAATGTACTGGAATCGATTTAAGTGATGAAGGGATTAAACTCGCCCAGAATTTAAATGACGAATTAAAACTTGACGCTGAGTTTATTTGCTGTAATGTGTTAGATACGTCTAAATATGTTAAAGATACTTTTGATATTGTTTTTACAAGCTACGGAGTTATTGGTTGGTTGCCAGATTTAAAACCGTGGGGTAAAATGATTGCAGAGCGATTAAAAAAAGGAGGAACATTTTTTATAGCTGAATTTCATCCCATAGTATGGATGTTTGATTATTTAGACGATAAACCTATTATGAAATATGGTTATATGCAAGACGAAGTTATTTATGAAGAGTACGAAGGCACTTATGCTGATGAAACATCAAAAATGTTAAGTAAAGAATATGGCTGGAATCATGGTTTAAGTGAAGTTGTTAACTCCTTAATTGAAGCTGGATTGCATATAGAGTATCTTAAAGAATTTGATGAAAGCCCCTATGATGTTCTACCAAATTTAGTTAAAACAGATTCTGAAATGTTTACAACAGAAGATAAATTGTATCCTTTAATTTTTACCTTGAAGGCTTCGAAGTTTTTGTATTAATAGCGTTTTTTTGTTTTGGAATGGTTAGCTAATTTTTGAAACAAGACGAGCGTGATTGCGCCATAAGTTAGTGTGTTTCTTTCAATAATTCCTTAGGGAATTTCGATTTAAATCGATTCAATCTAGGAATTGATACTGCTCTTATGTAGCTATTATTTGGGTGTAGTTTTTCATAATCTTGATGATAATCTTCAGCAAGCCAGAATTTTTGAAACGGATAGACTTCAGCTGAGATTTTGACTCCTAGTTTTTTGGCTAAAGCTGTTTTTTTCTTTAAAATAATTTGTTTCTGTTCCTCATTTTGGTAAAAAATAATTGAACGGTATTGCGAGCCTCTATCGTTTCCTTGTCCGTTTACTTGTGTCACATCCTGTGATGCAAAATACACATCAATCAAGATTTCAAAACTCACCATTTTAGGGTCGTAAATAATTTCTACAGCTTCTGCGTGACCTGTTCTACCTGTATTACTTGATGCGTAAGTTGGGTTTTTTGTATGTCCGCCAGAATACCCCGAAATAGATTCCTCTACACCTTTCAGGCTTTCATAAACGGCTTCAACACACCAAAAACAACCACTTGCAAAATAGGCTCTTGCTTTTCCGTTTTTTATTGGAACTTCAATGGGTTCAGAATTTATTACGGCTTCTTGTTCTTTTTTTGTTTGTGCGGAATTTTGGCAACTAAAAAATAGGGCTAATGCTAATAAAGGGATGATACGTTTCATGTGTTTGTATTTTTCTTTTTACTATAGACGTATAAAAATACGAAACCTTAAATTAAAACACATGTTTTGTCTTTATGCAAAACGAACCAAAAGATCATATCGATCAGAAGAGATTACTAAAGGATCATTCGCTTTCTAAATTTCTCGTTTAAAGCTGTGCTTTGCGAATCTATTCCTCTGCTTTTTATTTTTGCTGATGGACCATTTCGATACTTTCGGAAATTAGGATGTAATTTTTTGATAGGTTTTGTTTGATAACGATTTTGATTTATGTTTTAACGGGTGTGTATTCCCATAATAGTGTAATGCTTAGATTATTTAGTATAAAAAAAGCCTTCAAAAAAATGAAGGCTCTTAAATTTATGATGAAAAATAATCTATAGTTTAGAAAACATTTTTTCTATTTTTGTTCTTTGTTCCTCTGCTAAAGCAGCATCAACTAAAATTCTACCACTATGTTCATCGGTAATAACTTTTTTACGAGAAGCAATTTCAACTTGAACTTGTGGTGGGATAGTAAAGAAAGAACCACCAGCAGCACCTCTTTCAATAGGTACAACCGCTAAACCGTTTTTTACGTTAGTTCTAATTCTTGTGTAAGCAGCAACTAAACGAGCTTCAATTTGCTTTTTATATTCATCAGATTTCCCTATTAAAGCTTGTTCCTCTTTTTCAGTTTCAGCTAAAATAGCATCTAATTCACTTTTTTTGTGTTTTAAATGTGTTTCACGTTCTTTTAAACGTTCTTTAGTTTCAGCAACCACTTCTTTTTTCTGCTCGATTTGAACTTTAAATTCTTTGATATGCTTATCAGCTAATTCAATTTCTAACTCTTGAAATTCAACTTCCTTTGTTAAAGAATCAAATTCTCTGTTATTTCTAACATTCTTTTGTTGCTCAGCATATTTTTTCATTAAAGATTTTGATTCTTCAATCAAATTCTTTTTGCTAGTAATATCGTTATCAATTACTTCTAAGTTAGAAACAAGTTTTTCTAATCTTATATTTAATCCAGCAACTTCATCTTCTAAATCACGAACTTCTAAAGGAAGTTCTCCACGAACATTTCTAATTTCATCTATACGAGAATCGATGAGTTGTAAATCGTATAATGCTCTTAGGCGATCTTCAACAGTTACTTCTTTCTTTTTAGCCATATTTTAAAAATACTTAACAGGATTGGTATTTATCTTTGATAAAATGACTGCAAAATTAGTAATTTTTTTTGTAAGATATGCTACTAAAAGGTTTTTTGTGAATTGCTCACTTTCATAATGACCAATATCTGCTAAGAGGATGCCGTTTTCCGAAGTGAAAAAATCGTGATATTTTAAATCGGCAGTAACAAAAGCATCAGCACCAGAAGCTTTAGCAGCCTGAATTGCAAAACTACCTGAACCTCCTAAAACAGCAACTTTTTTTATGTTTTTATTTAAAAATGAAGAGTGTCTTATGCATTCTGTATTCATTTTGGTTTTTAGGTGATTTAAAAAGCTAGATTCATCCATGACGTCTTCAAATTCGCCAATCATGCCCAAGCCAATATTTTGATTTTTATTTTCTAGGGTAGTCACTTCATAAGCGATTTCTTCGTAAGAATGCGTATTGAAAAGTGTTTTAAGTACCTGCGGTTCTATATGTTTGGCGTAGGTAACTGTAATTTTTGTTTCATCTTCAGTATGTGTTTTGCCTTTTTGACCTTTTGTTGGGTTGGAATCTTCGTTACCTTTAAAGGTGCCATAGCCCTCAACATTAAAACTACAATCTGAATAATTCCCTATGCTACCTGCACCAATTTTAAATAATGCTGTTCGTAATGCTTTTGCTTCATTTTTTGGTACATATGTGGTTAACTTTTTTATGGTTTCACTTTGCGGAATTAAAATAGTTTTATTTTTTAATTCTAGTTGGTTGCAAATCATATTGTTTACGCCTTGCAACGCATTATCAAGTGCAGTATGGATACTAAAAATAGCTATATCATGTTTAATGGCTTTCATGACTACACGCTCAACATAATTTTTGCCAGTTAGTTTTTTCAACCCTTTGAAAATGATAGGATGGAAGCTTACAATTAGGTTACAGTTTTCTTTAATAGCTTCGCCAACAACAGCTTCAAGCGTATCTAGAGTGACTAAAACACCTGTGACTTGCTGAGACTTATTACCAACTAACAAACCAACATTATCAAAATCTTCGGCATAAGCTAAAGGAGCCAGTTCTTCTAAATGATTTATGACGTCTTGTACAATCATACTTATATTTGTTTGCTTCAAAGATAAAATATTATACTTTCGCTATGATGAAAATATTTAGATTCATATTATTTCCAATTATGCCCATTTATTATTTTGTTACTTGGTTACGAAATAAGTTATACGATTTGGGTATTAAGAAATCTGTTTCTTATCGTTTTCCTGTGATTTGTGTTGGTAACTTAAGTACTGGTGGTACCGGAAAAACCCCTATGATTGAATACTTAATTCACCTTTTAAAAGCTGATTATAAAGTAGCCACATTGAGTAGAGGTTATAAAAGAAAAACGAAAGGTTTTCAGTTGGCAGATAAAAACGCTACTGCTGAAACAATTGGGGATGAGCCTTTTCAGTTCTATTCTAAATTTAGAAATGAAATTTTAGTAGCCGTTGATGCAAATAGGTGCGACGGCATTCAAAGTTTACTGCATGAAAATCCAGAAGTTATTCTGTTGGATGATGCGTATCAGCATAGAAAAGTAAAAGCAGGTTTTAATATTTTATTGACGACCTATTATAATCCATATTTTAATGATTTGGTTTTGCCAACAGGTAATTTAAGAGAACCTAAAGGCGGTGCTATTCGTGCCAATATTATTATGGTAACGAAGTGCCCAAACGATTTAAGTGATAATGAAAAAAGTAAGTATATAAAACGAATTCATCCAGAAAAACATCAACATGTTTTTTTTAGTTCTATTGCGTATTCAAATTGTTTATGTTCTGCTGAAGAAACTAAAGCAATTGATAAATTAGAATCGTTTACTTTAGTTACAGGAATAGCAAACTCAAAGCTGTTGGTTGATTTTTTAAGGAGTGAAAACCTAAATTTCGAACATTTAAATTTTAAAGATCATTATGATTTTACTGAAGAAGATATATCTACTTTAGAAAAAAAGGAATTAATCGTTACTACTGAAAAAGACTTTATGAGGTTGAAACAATACGAATCATTAAAGAGTAAACTTTTTTATTTACCAATTACAGTAATCATTGATGAAGCTCCAAAAATGAATCAACTAATAAAAGATTTTGTAAACTCCTAGCTTAGGACGATTGACTTTTACCAGCTAATGCATTATAAAGTTTTTTCTCAAACTCCTCTTGCTTGAATGGCTTTGGAATAATATCTGTAAAACCAGCCTCTTCAAACTCATGCATTTTATCTTCAATAGTAACCGCAGTAAGTGCAAAAATAGTCAGTTCTTTATCAAACGATCTTATTATTTTTGTGGCTTCAATACCGCTTATTCCTGGCATGTGAATATCCATCAATATAATATTGTAATTATTGTTTTTTATCAATTCAACAGCGTCTTCGCCATTATCAACGATATCACACTTAAGATTCATTTTAGTTAAAATCTTTTTGGTAATCATTTGGTTGATTTTGTTGTCTTCAACAATCAAGATTTTAACTTGAGATAAATCTAGATCACTAGCATTACCCTCGAAATAAGTGACTTTTTTCTCCTCGGCTTCTTTTATGTTTGTGTATTCTAAAGGTATTTCAAAATAGAAAGCAGTACCTTTTTCTAATTCACTTTTTACGTAAATTTTTCCTTTTAAAATATCGATTAATCCTTTTACAATAGATAGCCCTAAACCAGTGCCGCCATATTTACGGTTAATTTGAATAGATCCTTGAGAGAAACTTTCAAACATGTGGTCTTGTTTCTCTTGGCTAATACCAATACCATTATCTTCAACCTCAAAGCGTAAAGTGTATGTTTTACCTTCTTCTTCAATTTTATAAACACGTATCCAAATATCTCCATCTTTAGTAAATTTAATTGAGTTACCAATTAAATTAATAAGAATTTGAGAAATCTTCAACTGGTCAGCAATAAAATTTTGTGGTAAATCTTTATCAAATTCAAAGTGAATTTTGACGTTGTTATCTTGAGCTGAATTAGCAAGTGCTAAAACAATATTGTTTATTTTCTTTTTTAAGTTGAAAGACTCTGGTTCAATATCAACTTTGTTGGCTTCAATTTTATTTATTTGAAGAATATCATTTATAAAAGTTAGAAGGTAATCTCCTGAAAATTTAAGCGATTTTAAATGTTGAACTTGCTCTGGTTTTGGGTTTTCATCTAATAGCATATTGCTTATACCCGTTACCGCATACAGGGGTGTCCGTAATTCGTGTGTTACGGTTGATAAGAAATTAGCTTTAGTTTTCGATGCTAATTCTGCTTTCTCTTTGGCAATAATAAGCTCTCCATTCTTTTTATGAAGCATATTATTAGTCTTTAGCCTAATGTTATTGTTTTTATAAAGCGATAAAGTTAAAAGCGATAAAATAGTAATTAAAGCCACACTTAAAATTGATATTAATGTGCCTAAATTTTTATCGTCTTCAGCTTTTTCTAATTTTTGAACAACCTCTTTGTTTTTCTCAATTTCTTCATTTAATCGAAATTGAGTTTCTTGATTTCTTGAAGAATTAATCCGAGTTAAACCTCGTATTGAATCAGAAAGCTTTAAGTGAGCATTTAAATAATTTCTAGAAAGTTTATGTTCCTCTAAACCAAAGTATAAATTACTAGTAACTTCATACCCTTCATTAAGAATGTTTGTAAAACTATTAGTTCTTGCTAGTTGTAATCCACTAAGAGCCACTTCTAAGGCTTTTTCTTTGTTTCCTAGTTTATCATAAATTTTAGCATGATTTATTAAAGCATCACTCTGTATTTTTAAATAATCATATTTCTTAGTAATAGCTAGAGATTGCTCGACAACGTCTCTGGCTTTTTTGTAATTTTTTAACTGGTAATAAGTTTTACCTTCACATAATAATGTTTCAGCTAATTCTTCATTTAAATCTTCTTCTTCAAATTTAGATTTAGCTGCGGTATAAGAATCTAGAGCTGAATAATAATCTTCTTTAGCTACATAAATATCTCCAAAGATTTTATAAGAGCTTCCTAGGTTAACATTGTCGTTTAAAATACGTTGAATTTCTATTGCTTTGTTTAAAGATTTAATGGCTTTGTCTAACTCTTCAAAAATAAGCTCTAATCTTCCTTTTTTAGCATAGATAATACCCAGAATTTTTTTGTTATCTGCCTTGTCAGCAATCTCTAGAGCTTCGTCAAGGTTAACTTTAGCTTTATAATAATTGAAGTTTTCTAACTCCGTTTGCGATTGAGCAATACGGTAGTTTATATTATTTTGTACTAATTCAGGATCTTCATCAATAGCTTTCTGAGCAAAAGCAGTGATACTGATTAGTATAAAAACAATAAATATGAAGTTCTTAATTTGGGACATTGTCATTTATTCTTGCTGACAAATATAATTATTTTATCGATAAAAGACACTTTTTTTCCGACAAATAACATAATAAGTCAATTATTCTTTGTGAATAGCCTGTTTCGTTATCATACCAACCTATAATTTTTACCATATTTCCAATTACAGATGTCATTTGTGAATCGAAAATACAAGAATGCGGGTTTCCAACAATATCTATAGAAACAATTGGGTCCTCAGTATATTCTAGAACACCCTTATAATTGCTCTTAGAAGCTTTTTTAAATGCATTATTAATTTCTTCTATCGAAACCGTTTTTTTTACATTTAAAGTAATATCAGTTAAAGAGCCGTTTATAACGGGCACTCTAATGCCGCAACCACCAATCACTTCTTCAAGTTCTGGAAAAATTTTAGTAAGTGCTTTTGCGGCCCCAGTAGTTGTTGGGACTATAGATTGACTTGCTGCTCTAGACCTTCGTAAATCGCGATGCGGCTGGTCATGTAAACTTTGGTCGGTAGTATAGGAGTGAACAGTGGTAATATATGCTTGATTAATACCACAAAGCTCTTTAATGATCTTAATCATTGGTGCCGCATTATTCGTGGTACACGACGCATTAGAAATTATAGTTTCTGTTCCATCAAGACTATCATCATTAACGCCTAAAACTATCGTTTTAATATCATCTTCAAGAGCAGGAACGCTTAATATAACTTGTTTCGCTCCATTATTTATATGATGTTGTAATTCTGAAGATAATTTGAATTTCCCAGTAGATTCAATAACAAAATCAATGTTAAAAGGTGTCCAGTTTATATCTTTTGGATGTTTTTGATTTAAGAGCTGAATACTTCTTTTGTTAGCAATAATATGATTTTCGGTATGCGATACTTCTCCATTGAAAATGCCATGTACACTATCATATTTGAGTAAATGACTCAAAGTTTTAGCATCTGCTAAATCATTGATAGCAACAACTTGAATGTTTTTATGGTTTTGAAGTAATCTAAAAACACGTCTGCCTATTCTACCAAAACCATTGATAGCAACATTGATCATGATTAGTTTATATGTTTTTGTGCTTTATAAGAGGACCTTACTAATGCACTACTTTCTACATGACGAAATCCTAATTCTAAACCAATTTCTTCATATTCTTTAAATTGATCTGGATTTATAAAATGTTTCACTGGTAAGTGTTTTTTACTTGGTTGAAGGTATTGTCCAATAGTAACGACATCAACATCATTAGCTTTTAAATCGTGAAGTGTTTCGATAACTTCTTTTCTGGTTTCTCCTAAGCCAAGCATAATTCCTGATTTCGTACGTCTTTGTCCTTGTTGTTTTAGGTGTTTTAAAACGCCCATGCTTCTGTCATATTGCGCTTGAATTCTAACTTCACGAGTTAAACGACGTACGGTTTCAATATTGTGTGATACGACTTCTGGAGCCACATCAATAATTCTATCTATATGTTTTTCAATGCCTTGAAAATCTGGAATAAGTGTCTCAAGAGTTGTTTCAGGATTCATTCTTCTAACAGCTTTAACAGTTTCTGCCCACATAATGCTTCCCATATCTTTTAAGTCATCTCGATCAACACTAGTTAAAACTGCATGTTTAATTTGCATGATTTTTATAGATCGTCCTACTTTTTCGGGCTCATCCCAATCTACCGTTTCTGGTCGCCCAGTTTTTACACCACAAAATCCGCAAGAGCGCGTGCAAACATTACCAAGAATCATAAATGTAGCGGTGCCTTCTCCCCAACATTCTCCCATATTAGGGCAACTTCCAGAAGTACAAATAGTATTTAGATTGTATTTGTCAACTAAACCTCTAAGTTCTGTGTATTTTTTTCCTGTTGGAAGTTTAACACGAAGCCATTTTGGTTTGGGTGCGCGTTCTGGTAATATATTTGAAGCAGTTTCGGTATTCATAGATCTAAAATATAGGTTGCAAAGATACGAAGTATTCTTTTAAATAACCTTAAAGTGTAGTGAGGTACCAAATACTAAATCCTATTAAAAAAGCAATACCTAATATACTTAAAACATGCAGCGATTTCGATGGTTGCCATTCTTTAGGAGTGTGTTTGCTCGAAATTAATTTATAATTAATAATAGCATAAAAAGGAGCTGTTATAAATGATAAAATTGTGGCTATTTTAATTAGTAATCCCATTTCTGACTCTAGCAAGAAAAAGATACAAATGGTGCCTAAAGTAAGCACCGAAATCCAGAATGTATAATTGAATTTTGTCACTTTATTAAAAAGTAATTGTGTTGTTTTTGCCATGGCTCTCGGCGAAGCGTCTAATGTGGTTAAAGTGGTACTAAACATGGTAGTGAATGCTGCAATACCAATTATTATGTAAGCCCAATCTCCCAGGCTAGTGGTATACATTTTAATTAACTGTCCAGAAAAAACACCAGCTTTATTACTGAAGGTTTCTCCACTATTAAACATGACTAAAGTTCCTAAAAGTACAAATCCAATACCTAAAATTATGGTTCCAATATAGCCCACGTTAAAATCAAATAGTGCTGACTTAGTCGTGTATGATTTGGTTTCGTTATTTTTTTCAATAGACCATAGAGACTGCCATACTGCAATGTCTAAAGGTGCCGGCATCCAGCCCATAAATGCAATTAAAAAGGCGATTTCTAAACTATTTTCAGGTAGCACCTGTTTAAAAGATAGTGTGTTAGTATTATTAAATAAAGCCATACTTACCGCTGCTAAAGTGCTAATAGTTAGCGTGATGATAATTATTTTTATCAACCTATCTAATAGTTTATACTTCCCAAAAATCAATAGACTTAAGCATATAGCCAGAATAATAACTGTCCATAATCTAATACTAATAAAATCTCCAAATAGCGATGATGCTAAACCTGCCGTAACTATAGTTACTGCTGTTTGAATAGTGAATATAGTCGCTAAACTTATAATGAAATAAACCGTTAAGACACCTTTTCCTAGTTTTAAATAACCTTCCAATAAACTTTCTCCTGTAGCAGTAGCATAACGAGGGCCGAATTGAAAAAATGGATATTTAAATAAGTTTACTAAAAGTAATGCCCATATTATACCTAAACCAAAATCAGCCCCCGCACGTGTAGATTGCACGAGGTGTGAAACTCCTATAGCTGCACCGGCAAATAATAATCCTGGACCAAAGTTTTTAAGTTTAGTAATCATTTACTTTTCTCTAATAATTTCAGCTAATAATTTTTTTGCTCTAAGTAATTTTACTTTAACGTTATTTATTGGTTCTTTTAGTTCTTTGGAAATTTCTTTATAACTAAACTCTTGAAAATAGCGTAAGTTTATAACCTCTTGATAATGAGGTTTTAGTTTTTTAATATCGCGAAGTAGTTTGGCTAAATGTTGCTCAGTAATCAGCTTGTCTTCGGGTGAAGGCGATTCATCTAAAACCTGAAACATGTCTCGGTCATTTTTTGAAATAACTTGAATAATTGAATTTTTTTCTTTCCGCAATAAATCAATATGAATGTTTTTTGAAATAGTAATGAGCCAAGTTTTGAACGTGTACTTTTCATCAAAGGTTTCAATTTTATCAAATGCTTTTGAGAATGTTTGAATGGTGATATCTTCCGCATCATTTTCATTATGAGTACGTTTTAACTGAAAACCATAAACATTATCCCAGAAAACATCTAATAAATAATTAAATGCTTTTTGGTCATTTTTTTTTGCGCGCGTAATCGCTTCCTCTATTTCCAATGGTTAGGTTTTGAGATAAGATTGTTTATAAAGATAGTTAATTGTAAAATAATTAGAAAAATTTCAAGGAAAGGAAGGAAGACTAATAAATCTGTTTCACCTAGCTTTTTTGAAGAAACTCCAAATATTGTATACTGTAAAACAATTCGAAAAATGAATAAGCCTAAAACCAGTTGCCAGTTGAATAATGATGCAAAAAGTATTAATGCAAATAACCAAAACAATAGATTCGAAATGTATAAAAGTGTTAGCAGGACTTTATGCCTAATCTTATAATGTTTCGCTGTTGAAATGTGACGTCTTTTTTGCTTAAACCATGCTTTAAATGTTGTTTTTGGAGTAGATTCTGTAAAACTGTCTTTTGAAAAACATATAGTCGTGTTATTTTTTGTAGCTATTTGATTTATAAATAAATCATCATCCCCTGAACGTACTTTTATATGGTTAATAAATCCATTGGCATCAAAGAACTCTTTTTTGGTATAAGCCAGATTTCGTCCAACTCCCATATATGGTAGGCCTGATTTAGCAAATGAAAAATAATTTACAGCAGTTAGCAGAGTTTCAAAACGAACCAATTTGTTTAAAATGGAATTTTTAATTTTTGAATAGGCGCCATAACCCAAAACAATAGATTTTGAATTACTAAAATTGGCGCTCATTTCTTTTATCCAATATTTAGATACAGGTTTGCAATCAGCATCAGTAAATAAAAGAAAGTCGTTTTTTGCGGCTTTTATCCCAAGCGTTAGTGCATATTTTTTGTTTCCCCAAAAAGCTTCATTACTTTTAACATCTACAATCTTTATATTATTCTGTAATTTTGAAAAATGATGAATAATATCTAAAGTATCATCTTTTGAAGAATCATTAATCACAACAATTTCAAAATCCGGATACTCTTGCTCTATGATTGCAGGTAGGAATTTTTTTAAATTTTCGGCTTCGTTTTTAGCACAAATAATAACAGAAATAGCAATATTTTTTGAAGCCACCTTTTTCTGCCTTGAAAAAGCAAATTTCTCGAACAAAAAAACATAAAATAAAACTTGAATAATAACTACAGCTATAAATCCGTAGAATAAAAAATCAAGAAAACCCATATAGTGTTATGAATGTTTTGGTTCGTTACAATCACTAAATTGATCTGGAGTTTTTCCACAAAAACCACAAGTTTCCCCATCTTTATTAATCATGGGGTTTTGACTTGCACAAGTTCCTGCAAATTTACCGTCTTTTTTTGCCCAAATTTTAATAGCAATCCCTGCTATACCTAATCCTAAAAGCACTATGGTTATTAAAAAAAGTTTCATCTAGAGTTTGTAATTATTTATGCAAAGATATGATTTTAGTTACTAAAATTTAGAAGAAACACTGCGTAAACTTATGTGACTATTTTACTTTTTAGGGTCTAAAATATTAATTATCTATATATTTATTATTCTAATCAATTAAAATTATTTAATTATGAAAAAATTATTTGCAGAGTTTTTTGGAACCTTTTGGCTTGTTTTTGGGGGTTGTGGTAGTGCTGTTTTTGCAGCCGGTTATCCAGATTTAGGAATTGGCTTTGTAGGCGTGGCATTAGCCTTTGGTCTAACGGTTTTAACTATGGCTTACGCTGTTGGTCATATTTCTGGAGGTCATTTTAACCCAGCTGTTTCATTAGGTTTATGGGCCGGTGGAAAGTTTGAAGCTAAAAATTTAGTAGGTTATATTATCGCTCAATTAGTAGGGGCTGTGGCGGCTGCAGGAGCTTTATATTTGATTTTAACGAATAAATCTGATTTTGTTACTATTAACGGTTTTGCTGCAAATGGATATGGAGATTTGTCACCAGATGGATATTCTATGACTGCCGCTTTAATTGCAGAGTTTTTGTTAACTATGTTTTTCTTGTTAATAATATTAGGTAGCACGAATTCAAGAGCACCTAAAGGTTTTGCACCTATTGCTATTGGTTTAGGTTTAACTTTAATACACCTAATAAGTATTCCAATAACAAATACGTCTGTTAACCCTGCGCGTTCAACTAGTCAAGCATTATTCGCTGGAGGTGAATTTACGGGGCAATTATGGTTGTTTTGGGTTGCTCCAATTGCTGGTGCTATAGTTGCTGGATTTATCCACAAAACCTTATTTGATAAAGAATAGTTACTGTTTAATATAATTAGAAAAGCCTCAATTTACTGAATAAAATGAGGCTTTTTGTTTTATTGATAAAATCTTATTGTAAACTAATTTGTGCTACAGAATTTTGCATTGATGCAATAACATTTCCGCCTTTAGGTTCAATAGTAATACTTAATGCAAGTGCATCTTCCATGTAAGGAATGTTTCTAAGTTTTCTATCAGCTTTATCTAAAATACCTAAGTTAACCATCTTACCTTGCAATTCTGCCCAAATTTGGTAGCATTGTTCTTCTGGTAATTCTGGTAAGGAAACGACATCAATCATTGATGTTTTTTCCCTAGGATTAATGTATGCTACCGTTTTTAAATCTTTAGCACGCTCATTTCCTTTTATAATGTACTTTTCAGTTTCTGGATTATTAAGCTTTAAAAGCTGTCTCATTACGTTGTCGAGCATTGCGTTGTTTTTTGCAATATCACTACGTAAATCATCAATCTCTGCATCAACAACTAAAGTTTCATTATGTAATTTTTGATTTTGATTATAAAAATATATTGAACTACCAGCAAAAATTAATGCAGCAACACAGGCAGCAACGCTAAATTTATACCATTTCTTATATTTACTTACGATGTTTAATTTAACAACAGGTGCGTCGTCAAGTTCATCTAAAATGTTATTTAAGAAGTTTTCTGGTGCTTCAACAGCATTAGCTTTTGCAACCGCTTCAAGGTGGTGTTGCAGAGTGTTGTATATATTCTCTATTTCGGGGTATCTGGCAATAAGAGACTCCACCATTTCCGCTTCAGCAGAAGTAGTTTCACCTAAAAGATATTTGTCTAATAGGCCAGAATTTAAAAAAGTAGTTATTTTCTCATTCATAACTGTATTTATTGTGGGTCGTAAATTTTCTTTAATTCACGTAATCCAATTTTTAATCTTGATTTTATTGTTCCCAACGGAATATCTAGTTCATCGCTAGCTTCTTGTTGAGTCATACCCTCAAAAAAGAGCGCATTAATCACTATTTGATATTTATCATCTAAGCTGCTTAGATGCTTTTTTATATCTAAAACATCCTGATTTAGTTCATTGGACGTTACTTTATATACGGATGAAGTCTCCATTTGGACTTCATTATTCTTTTTATTCTTTTGAGATCGCACTTTATCAATGGCTGTGTTATATGCAATTCTATAAAGCCATGTGAATAGTTTAGCCTTACTGGAGTCATATTTTTTAGCATACCGCCATATTTTTACAAAAGTTTCTTGAAGTACATCTTGAGCGGTATCATCGTCTGAAATAATCTTTTTAATAACTCCAAACAATGCATCAGCATAGTTTTCATAAAGCAAACTAATAGCTTTTTTATCGCTATTCTGTAATAAAGTAACTATTTGCTTTTCTATAGGTGAAATCAAGATGGCTAGTTTTAATATATCTATTTAGGTAGTAATTGTTTTTACCAAAGTTAGAAATTTCTTTTAAATTATAAGATATTTACTTCAGCTTCAATAAATATACCAAAAATACGCTCTACTGTTTTTTGAATTAATTTAGAAAGATTAAGTATGTCATTACCTTTGGCATTTCCATAATTAACAAGAACCAAGGCTTGATTTTTATGTACACCATAATCATCAAATCGTTTGCCTTTAAACCCTACTTTTTCAATAAGCCAACCTGCAGGTACTTTTACTTGGTCTTCTGAAATTGGATAACTTGGGATGTCTTTAAAGTTTTCTAGAAGTGTATTGAAATGTGTTTTTGAAATTACAGGGTTTTTAAAAAAACTTCCGCTATTTCCAATCTCTTTTGGGTTAGGTAATTTGCTTTCTCTGATGCTAATAACCGCTTTTGAAATATCTTGAATCGTTGGGTTGCTAACCTGCATCAATTCTAATTGAGAAATAATAGCTCCATAATTTATGTTAAGACTGTGAAAGTTTCTTGACAGTTTAAAATTAACACTCGTAATTATAAACTGACCTTTAGCTTCTTGTTTGAAAACAGAGTTTCTATAACCAAAGTTGCAATCTGATTTGTAAAATGATTGCAATAACTTTGTCTCTATAGCAAGGGCTTCACAAGAGTTAAAAGTATCTTTTAACTCAACGCCGTATGCACCAATATTTTGAATAGGAGCAGTGCCCACATTCCCTGGTATTAATGATAAATTTTCAATACCACCAAAATCATTATTAATACACCAAAGCACAAATTCATGCCAGTTTTCGCCTGCATGGGCTTTAACGATAACGGCATTTTCATCTTCCGAAATAATTTCTATGCCCTTAAGGTTTATATGAATTACAAGCCCGTCAAAATCTCTAGTTAATAGCATGTTACTACCACCGCCTAATACAAGTTTGTTTGGGTATTCTTTTAAAGATAAAATTTGCTTTAAATCATCAATAGTACTAACCGAAACAAAATGTCTTGCGGTAACATCAATACCAAAAGTATTGTACAGTTTTAAAGATATGTTTTCTTGAATAAGCACTAGTCTTTATAAACTTTTAAGGCTTCTTTTAAAATATGCACAGATTTTATTAAACGCTTTTTATTAAGTACGTAAGCTATTCTAATTTGGTTTAAACCTACACCTGGGGTTGAGTAGAATCCAGCAGCTGGGGCTACCATAATCGTTTCATTATCAACTTCAAAGTGCTCTAAAAGCCATTGCGCAAAATTATCAGAATTTTTTACAGGTAATTCAACAATACAATAAAAAGCACCTTTAGGGTTTGCAACTTTTACACCATCAATTTTTTGTAATTCAGAAATTAATGTATTTCTACGCTCAACATATTCTTCAATAACATCATCAAAATAGCTTTGTGGGGTGTCTAAAGCTGCCTCACTTGCTATTTGAGCTAATGTTGGAGGACTTAAACGTGCCTGTGCAAATTTCAGCGCTGTTTGTATAACCGATTTGTTTTTAGAAACCAAACAACCAATCCTTGCGCCACACATACTGTAACGTTTAGAAACAGAGTCTATAATTATCGCATATTCGTTTAAACCTTCTTCTTGCATTATTGAGTAATGTGTATTACCATCGTAAGTAAACTCCCTATAAACTTCATCTGCAATTAAAAACAAATCATGCTTTTTAACTATAGTAGCTAGTTTTTGTATTTCTTCTTTAGAATATAAATATCCTGTTGGATTTCCAGGATTACAAATTAAAATAGCTTTTGTTTTTGGTGTTATTAGCTTTTCAAATTCTTCAATTGGAGGCAGTGCGAAATTATCTTCAATTTTAGAAATTACAGGCACTATTTTAACACCTGAGGCGGTTGAAAATCCATTATAATTGGCGTAAAAAGGTTCTGGAATAATAACTTCATCATCCACATCCATAATACTTCCAAAAGCAAATAGTAAAGCTTCACTACCACCAGTAGTTACAATAATGTCATCATGAAACACATTGATATCATGTTTTTTATAGTAAGCAGAAATTTTTTGTCTATAAATTTCAGAGCCTTCAGACCTTGAATAGGCAAGAACATCTATATTGCTTTCTTTAATTGCTTGTAAAGCAATTTCTGGAGTTTTAATATCTGGTTGCCCGATGTTTAAATAGTAAATAGACTTACCGTTTTTAACAGCTTGTTCTGCAAACGGTACTAATTTACGTATCGGAGACTGAGGCATTAATTGCCCTTTTTTTGAAATTGTTGGCATTTAAAACTATTTAAATGCAAAGTTGAGAAAATTATCTTAAAGTTTTTTTAAAAAATAGCTGTAAATATTTATGCTAGAGTAAAGATTTGTATATTAATTATGTAATTAATTGTTTTACACTAAATGAATAAATGGTTTGCTGTCATATTATTTTTTTTCTGCTTGAGTTATTCAAGTTTTTCTCAGGATAGATTTGTTATTCAAAATAAGAAGCAATCTGATAAAATTCGGTTTAAATTAATAAATAATTTGATCGTTATTCCTGTAAATATAAATGGGGTTACATTATCCTTTTTGTTAGATACAGGTGTTAGTAAGCCTATTATATTCAATTTTTTAAATGTTTCTGATACTCTACAAATAAAGAATGCTGAGACTATTTATTTAAAAGGATTAGGAGGCGGAGAATCTGTTGAGGCATTAAAATCAAAAAATAATGTTTTTAAGATAGGTGATGCGATAAAATTAAATCAGGATTTGTATGCAGTCTATAATAGTAATTTAAATTTTGCTCCCAGATTAGGTATTCCTGTTCATGGCATAATTGGCTTTGATTTATTTAAAGATTTGATTGTCGAGGTAAACTATTCAGCGGGTTATTTAAAGTTAATGTCACAAGAAAAATTTAAATATAAAGATTGTAAGAAATGTGAACGGTTAAATTTAGAATTTTACAACGGAAAACCTTACATAAATGCTAAGGTTAAAATTAATCACAATGAAATACCAGTTAAATTGTTGATCGATTCAGGTGGTAGTGATGCTTTATGGTTATTTGAAGATGACTCATTAAACATAAAACCTGGAGATAAATTTTTTAATGATTTTCTTGGACACGGACTTAATGGCAGTGTTTATGGAAAGCGCTCTAAAGTTGAATCAATTGCTTTTAAAAATTTTGTGCTTAAAAATGCTAATGTTGCTTATCCTAATATTAAAAGTATATTTTTTGCAAAACAAATTAAAGATAGAAATGGCAGTATTGCTGGTAATATTTTAAAACGATTCAATATTATTTTTGATTATCGACGGGCCTTAATCACTTTGACTAAAAACAACAAGTTCAATGAAAAGTTTAGCTACAACAAAAGCGGCATTGAACTAGCACATGATGGTATGAGGATTTTAAGAGAATTAAAGAAAAGTAATATAAAAGAAAACAGTTCGAATCAAAGTAGCAATAACAGTATCATTTTGGAGAATCAATATAAAATTTTATTAAAACCAGCTTATGCCGTAGTTGAACTAAGAGAAGGTTCACCTGCAGAACAAGCAGGTTTAAAAATAGGGGATATATTATTGAGTATAAACGGAAAGCAAACTTATCAATTTACACTGCATCAAGTCATACAAATGTTTTATGATGATGATGGTAAAAAAATAAGGCTGAGAATAGATAGAGAAGGAGACGCTCTAAGTTTTAATTTTAAATTACAAAAGTTATTTTAATAAAAAAGACCTGAACGCATGTTCAAGCCTTTTAATGTTTATAAGTTTAAGCAAACTTATTGTTGCATTACACTTTTCTCTTTTTTATCTAGTATGCTTACTTTACTTGGGTCTATCACCAAGCCTTTAATCTTTAAAGCAATAGTTGGTGTTTCAGCATTAGAAAGCACAGTTATTGTTTTTCTAATTGGGTTTACTCTATTCGTATCGTACTTTACCTCAATTACACCTGTTTTTCCTGGTAATATAGGCTCTTTCGGCTTTTTAGGAATTGTACAGCCACAACTAGAAGATACTTTTGATATAATTAATGGCTCATCTCCAGTATTAATAAATTCAAATACTCGTACACCATTAGAACCTTTTTCAATTGTTCCATAATCAATAGTTTCAGATTTAAACTCAATTTTTGCTTGAGCGTTAATACCAAAACTGATTAATCCGATAAAAAAAATAGTAATTAATTGTTTCATGTCTTTATTTTTTTTTGTTTTTATTATCTTTTTTACCCCTTTTAAATTTTTAGGGATTGTTGTACTTTTATTACTTATCCTATGTCAAACATACTCACTTTTCCTATAACCTGCAAAATTAATAGACGTAATGCAAACATATTAACATATTTAACGCGTTCAAAAGTACGTATGAATTTTCTTTGATATTACTTAAAACTGTTAAATACAGATATTTAATGCCTTATCAATAACGGCTTATATCTTTCATAGAAAAAGAAATATAAGTACTTTTGCAAATCATTGTTCAAAAACTATTCCAAAGCATGCAAATTCCATCAAAATATGATGCAAATCAGGTAGAAAGTAAGTGGTACGACTATTGGATGAAACATAATTATTTTCATTCAGAGCCCGATGAAAGAGAGCCTTATACCATTGTAATTCCTCCACCAAACGTAACTGGAGTGTTGCATATGGGGCACATGCTTAATAATACCATTCAAGATGTTTTAATTCGTCATGCGCGGTTGTTAGGTAAAAATGCGTGTTGGGTGCCTGGTACGGATCATGCATCTATCGCTACAGAGGCTAAAGTAGTTGCTAAATTAAAAGAACAAGGAATAGATAAAAATGATTTATCTCGTGATGAATTTTTAAAACATGCCTGGGATTGGACAAATGAATATGGCGGTGTTATCTTAGAACAGTTGAAAAAACTAGGTTGTTCTTGTGATTGGGAAAGAACCAAATTCACTATGGATGATGACATGAGTGAAGCTGTAATTAAGGTTTTTGTTGATTTATATGAAAAAGGATTGATTTACCGTGGTTACAGAATGGTAAATTGGGACCCTGAGGCAAAAACAACGTTGTCTGATGAAGAAGTAATTCATGAAGAACGCCAAGGAAACCTATACTATTTACAATATAAAATTGAAGGAAGTGATGATACGCTAACTATTGCTACCACAAGACCTGAAACTATTTTTGGAGATACAGCAATTTGTATTAATCCAAATGATGAGCGCTTTTTTCACTTACTTGGAAAGAAAGCCATTGTGCCTATTTGTAATCGAGTTATTCCTATTATTCAAGATGAATATGTTGATGTTGAATTTGGTACAGGATGTTTAAAAGTGACCCCTGCTCACGATGAAAACGACAAAAATCTTGGAGATAAGCACAAACTAGAAGTCATTGATATTTTTAATGACGATGCGTCTTTAAATAGCTTTGGATTGCATTATGAAGGCAAAGACCGTTTTGTTGTTAGAAAAGAAATTGTAAAAGAATTAGAAGAAAAAGATGTTTTGGTTAAAACGGAGGTCCACACTAATAAAGTAGGAACATCGGAAAGAACCAAAGCGGTTATAGAACCTCGTTTAAGCGACCAATGGTTTCTTAAAATGGAAGATTTAGTAAAACCTGCCATTAAGTCGGTTTTAGAAGATGAAGAGATTAAGTTATTTCCTAAAAAGTTTGAGAATACGTATCGCCATTGGATGGAAAACATTCGCGATTGGAATATCTCACGTCAACTTATGTGGGGACAACAAATACCAGCTTACTTTTATGGCGACGGAAAAGAAGATTTTGTAGTAGCTGAAAATATTGAGGAAGCTTTAGAAAAAGCAAAGCAAAAAACCAATAACCAGCAACTAACGTTTAGTAATCTTACTCAAGATAAAGATGCTTTAGATACGTGGTTCTCGTCATGGTTATGGCCAATGAGTGTTTTTGACGGTATTCGCAATCCAGAAAATGAAGAAATAAAGTATTATTACCCAACCAACGATTTGGTTACAGGACCAGATATTCTATTCTTTTGGGTAGCACGTATGATTATAGCTGGGTATGAATATAAAGGCGAAAAGCCATTTAATAATGTATACTTTACAGGTTTGGTACGCGACAAGCAACGCCGAAAAATGAGTAAGTCTTTAGGGAACTCACCAGATGCTTTAAAATTGATTGAAGAATATTCTGCCGATGGTGTTCGTGTTGGATTATTATTGAGCTCTGCAGCCGGAAATGATCTTATGTTTGATGAGGCACTTTGCCAACAAGGTAAGGGTTTCGGAAACAAAATTTGGAACGCTTTTCGTTTGGTACAAGGGTGGGAGATAGATACCAATTTGCCGCAACCAGAAACTGCAAAAGTAGGTTTAGAATGGTATGAGGCTAAGTTTCAAAAAGCTTTAGCAGAAATTGAAGATCATTTTAGTAAATACAGGTTAAGTGATGCTTTAATGTCTATTTACAGACTAATCATGGATGATTTTTCGTCGTGGTTATTAGAAATCATCAAACCAGCTTATCAAAAGCCTATTGATGGAAAAACGTATAAAGCGGTTATAGAAGCTTTTGAGAATAATCTTAAAATTTTACATCCGTTTATGCCATTTTTATCAGAAGAAATTTGGCAGTATATTTCTGAAAGAACTCCAAATGAAGCGTTAATTGTGTCTAAATGGCCAGAAGTTAAAGCTATAGATGAAACGTTGATTACTGAATTCGAATTTGCTTCTGAAGTTATTTCGGGTATTAGAAACATTAGAAAGCAAAAAAATATAGCTTTTAAAGACGCTATTGGTTTTTCAGTAATAAACAATGAAAAGGCGAGTGCGACTTTCAATGGAATTATTGCTAAATTAGGGAACCTGGAAAGTATAGAAGATACTTCAGAAACTATTGAAGGCGCTTTAACCTTTAGAGTGAAATCTAATGAGTATTTTATTCCTATGGTTGGAGCTATAGATGTTGATGCTGAAATTAAAAAACTAACCGAAGAGTTAAACTATACCCAAGGCTTTTTAAAATCGGTACAAAAGAAACTTTCTAATGAGCGCTTTGTTGCTGGAGCACCACAACAAGTAGTTGCTAGCGAAAAGAAAAAAGAAGCAGATGCTTTGGCAAAAATGGAGACTTTAAGGGCTAGTTTAGCTAGTTTGAGGTAGTTTTTTGATGATTCGTTTAATGGTTATCTGATAAAAAAGCGATTTAATGTTTTATATAAAGCGCTAAACTAGGTGGGTTGAAAATTTCTATTAAATCAAGTGCTCAACAGAAGTTAGAAAATTTTAAGAATTACTTTCGGTACAAAAAATAATTAGTCACTAAATCAATATAGGCTTGTTTTGCTTGATTTTCTGAAAGATCTTTAGCCTGAAATAGGGCATTGGTTTTAAAAGCATTAATTATGGGCTTTTTACTACTGGGTCTTTCGTAATTATTAGTAGCTTTTTTGTAGTAAGCATAAAGTTTTAAAAGGGTATCAGCAGGAAATGGTTCACTATGAGCATTTACTCTAGCAACAGCTTCTTCAAATTCTATGTTTAATTCGTTATCACTCATTAATTTCCGCAATTACACTTTCACCACCGCTAACTTTTTGATTTAATTTGACATTAATTTTGGTGTCTAAAGGCAAGTACAAGTCCACTCTAGATCCAAATTTTATAAATCCAGATTCATCACCTTGAGTAGGTTTATCATTAACTTTTGCATAGTTTACAATACGTTTAGCTAAAGCACCAGCAATTTGTCTGTGTAAAACTTTACCATATGTTTTATTTTCAACCACAACAGTAGTGCGCTCATTTTCCTCACTCGCTTTAGGGTGCCATGCTACTAGATATTTTCCTGGATGGTATTTACTATATAAAACCTTACCACCAATTGGGTAACGCGTTACATGCACATTTAAAGGTGACATGAATACACTTACTTGCAAACGCTTTTCTTTAAAATACTCTTTCTCAAATACTTCTTCAATAACGACAACCTTGCCGTCTACAGGAGAAATAACTTGTTTATCGTTGAGGTCTGTATGTCGTTTTGGATTTCTAAAAAATTGCAGTATTAGAATTAGGAACACTAATAAGGTTACCATTATGATTGTTCTCAACCAATTGATATCAATAAAACTATTAACTAATAAACTAAATCCAACAACAATAATAAATGTGATGACTATAATTTTATGACCTTCTTTATGAAACATAATTTAAAATTCTTAAAAATAAATATATAAATGGTGCAGCAAAAATAATACTATCTAATCTATCTAATAATCCGCCATGACCGGGCATGATTACACCACTATCTTTAACGTTTGCTTGTCTTTTAAATTTAGACTCAATTAAATCTCCTAAAGTACCAAATACACTAATTATAATACTTAAAATTAGCCAATTTGTGAAATCTAAAGTCTCAGTAAATATAGCAATAAAATAACTTGCTACGCATGAAAAGAATAGTCCGCCAAGAAATCCTTCTACCGTTTTTTTAGGTGAAATAATTTCAAAAAGTTTTTGTTTACCAAAATTTTTACCAACTAAATATGCAAATGAATCGTTTACCCAAACTAATATAAATGCCCCTAATAAAATGTTTGGATTATAGTCTTCATAATAGTTGGCTATTAAAATTAAAAAAACAAAAGCACTTGATAAATAAAATGTAGTAAGTAAAAATCGTTTGGTGCTAAAAAGAGGAATACTTTTTCTTGAAAACAAATCTTTTATTAAAAAAAGTACCACAAAAATAGAGAGTACCATAAGGATTTGGGTAGCTTCATTTAATCCTGTATTTGTATTTAAAACGGTTTGCCAATACCCGAAAACGGCATACAGTGTAATAAAAATAAAATAAGGAATATGGCTCTTAAGCTGAATGAGTTTTTTGAATTCACCCATACAAATTAGTCCAAATATAAAAAACAGAGCAATTAAGGCATGTTCAAAACGAATACAAATAAGTAATAAGGAGACATAGATTAAACCAGAAAGTGATCGTACAAGCGTTTCTCTCATGCTATAAGTCTTCTAAAAGTAATAGGTATAGGTTTTTTGCACTGCTACCATAACTTAGAAAATCTTTTTCATCTCCAGATTTAAAATGCTTTATTGTGGTAATATTTGTTGGGATTTTTTGTCTATTTTTAGATTTTATACCTCGTAAGCCTTCACCTATAGTATCAACAATTTGACTAGTTGTAGCGAAGACGATGAAGTTAAAAGGGAGCTCAGGAAGTCTTTTTTCGTAGATTTGCTTCGACGAAATCAGTAATGATCCATCATTAGCAATCAAATTTTCACAGGTAGTTAAAAAATAAGTAGATTCACTTATTTTTCGGGTTGGCAGTAAATGGGAATTTTTAAACCGATTTTCTAATTCTGAATCAAGTAATAAAACTTGTTCTTCTTCCCAGCCATTTTCCTCTAGAATATGTTCCAGATTTTTGTAAATTTCATTTAAATTTTCACAATACAAAAATTTACCGCCATTAGCCTTAAAGTTTATGGTAAACCTTTCGTCTATTGGTAGCTTTATCTCAGGCATATACTTACCACGGTCATCAGATTTTAATTCTTCACCAGAACGTTCAGATTTCGAACCAAAAATTTTTCTAAAAAGACTCATTTTATGTGTTGCTATTAACTGAAATATTTATGATGTATATCAAATATAAAAAATCTTAAATTAACCCTGCGATTAATTTAAGATTTTTACTAAAAGCTATACAAATTTTATGCTTTCTATCTTATTCCTCTTCGTCTTTTTTATCTTCTTCTGTGTTTACAGGTTGCTCTTTTTCAAAAGGGCGCTTTCCAAATATTTTTTCAAGATTATCTTTAAAAATAACCTCTTTCTCCAATAATACTTCTGCAAGTTGTGTTAGCTTATCTTTATTTTCTTCTAACAATTTAATAGCACGTTGATATTGTTTTTCAATGATATCTGAAATTTCCTTATCAATTAATTCCGCAGTTTTTTCACTATATGGTTTTGAAAATCCATATTCGTTTTGTCCTGAAGAATCATAATAGGTAAGGTTTCCAATCTTATCGCTTAAACCGTATATGGTAACCATGGCACGAGCTTGTTTAGTAACTTTTTCTAAATCACTTAAAGCACCAGTTGAAATTTTATCAAAAATTACTTTTTCAGCTGCACGACCACCTAAAGCAGCACACATCTCATCGAGCATTTGCTCTGGTTGTACAATTAAGCGTTCTTCAGGTAAATACCATGCGGCACCTAATGAACGTCCACGAGGTACAATAGTAACTTTAACTAATGGCGCAGCATGTTCTAACATCCAACTTGTCACGGCATGTCCCGCTTCATGAAAGGCAACGGCACGTTTTTCACTAGGTGTTATAATTTTATTTTTCTTCTCAAGACCTCCAATAATTCGATCTACGGCATCAAGAAAATCTTGTTTATCAACAGCTTTTTTACCGTTTCTAGCAGCTATTAAAGCAGCTTCATTACAGACGTTAGCAATATCAGCGCCAGAGAAACCTGGAGTCTGTTTTGATAAGAAATCTAAATCTAAATCTTTAGCTTTTTTAAGAGGTCTTAAATGCACTTCGAAAATTTCTTGACGTTCACGAACATCAGGTAAATCGACATAAATTTGCCGATCAAAACGTCCCGCACGCATTAAAGCTTTATCTAAAATATCAGCTCTGTTAGTTGCTGCAATTACAATAACATTAGTGTTTGTTCCAAAACCATCCATTTCAGTTAATAACTGATTTAACGTATTTTCACGTTCATCATTACTTCCAGACATAGCGTTTTTACCTCTTGCACGACCAATGGCATCAATTTCATCAATAAAAATAATTGATGGTGATTTTTCTTTAGCTTGCTTAAATAAGTCTCTAACTCGAGATGCTCCAACACCAACAAACATTTCAACAAAATCAGAACCTGATAATGAGAAGAATGGCACTTTTGCTTCACCAGCTACGGCTTTTGCTAATAATGTTTTACCTGTTCCAGGAGGTCCTACAAGTAATGCGCCTTTTGGAATCTTACCACCAAGGGCTGTGTACTTTTCTGGAAACTTAAGGAAGTCAACAATTTCTTGAACTTCTTCTTTTGCCCCTTCAAGTCCTGCAACATCTTTAAAACTCGTTTTTACTTCAGTATTCTGGTCAAAAAGTTTTGCTTTTGATTTTCCTATATTGAAAATTTGTCCGCCAGCACCTCCGCCAGCACCTCCCGACATACGGCGCATAATAAATATCCAAACTCCTATTAAAAGGATAAAAGGTAGAATACCCATTAGTAAATTGCCCCAATCGTTCGTTTCTGTGTCGAACGTAATAATAGGCTTAACAGCTAAACCTTTTGTGTTTTCATTTAATTGATTTTCGAAATTTTGAAGATCACCAAATTCAAATCTATAGTTTGGTAATTTTGTAGCTGATGGAATAAATGTTTGAGGTTTCGAGTTTTTATGAATCTCTTTTGCCTCAGCATCTTTTGTTAAATAAATTTTTGCTACCCGTGTATTTTTTACGATATCAATTCGCTCTACATCACCTGATTCTAAATATTGAAAAAAGTCAGAAGGGGTCGTTTTATTGGCATCTTGATAGCTTCCACCATTAAATAATTGAAACCCTAAAAAAAGGGCTATTAATATACCATAAATCCAATACGGACTAAATTTAGGCTTCTTATCTTTTATGCTTTTCTTTTCGTTTGCCATTTGATTTTTTTAGTAACTTGTTTCTATAACTGTTGTTTTTGCATCGCCCCAAAGACTCTCAATATCATAATATTCTCTAATATGTTTTTGAAACACATGCACTACAACATCTACGTAATCAATTAACACCCATTCAGCATTATCTGCCCCTTCAGTATGCCAGGGGTTGTCTTTAAGCTCTTTACTTACCTTTTTCTGTATGGAATTAACTATAGCGTTTACTTGCGTATTTGAAGTTCCTTCGCAAATAATAAAGTAATCACAAACCGTGTTTTCAATTTCTCTTAGATCTAAAATGTTTATTTCCTTACCTTTAACATCTTCAATCCCACTGATTATTACTGATATTAATTGGTCTGCGCTAATTTTTTGTTTCGCCATTAATTATTTTTAAATTTATGCAAAGTTATTATTTTTTTAGTTCTTTATACTTTAAAATAATCATAAGATTTCAGAGTATTTTGATAACTTGTATATGCGTATAATCAAACTTAATGCCATCGACTCTACAAATAGCTATTTAAAAAAGCTATGTACAACTGAACCTGTTAGTGATTACACCGCTGTAATTGCAGAAAATCAAACACAAGGTAGAGGGCAAATGGGAACTATTTGGAATTCAGAGTCGTCTAAAAACCTCACTTTTAGTGTCTTCAAGGAACTATCTGACTTTCAGTTTGAAGCACCTTTTTATATAAGTATGGTAGTGGCTTTATCACTTTTAAAAACTCTAGACGCTCTTTCAATACCAAGATTAAGTGTAAAATGGCCAAACGACATTTTGTCAGCAGATAAAAAAATATGTGGTGTTTTGATTGAAAATGTCATAAAACAAAATGCTATTAAGGCTTCTATTATTGGTATTGGTATAAATGTGAACCAAATTACTTTCGAAAATTTACCCCAAGCATCTTCATTAAAAGTGATTTCGGGAAAGGAATATGACTTAAATGAATTAACTATTGCTATTATAAATAATTTGAAAGATTATTTTTTATTGTTGAAGGGTAAAAAGTATATCGAGTTAAAAAAAGAATATGAAACACATCTTTTTAGAAAAAACAAACCTTCAACATTCAAAGATGTTGAAGGCGTCATGTTTACTGGTTTTATAAAAAGTGTTTCCGATATAGGATATCTTCAAGTGTTATTAGAAGATAATATTTTAAAAGAATTCAATTTAAAAGAGATTACTCTTTTGTATTAGATGGACTTAGGAATACTTGTGGCCAGTGTTTCAATAAATTTACTGATTGGGCCTTTAATCATCATGGCCATCATAGGATTGAAATCCCCTGTAAAATCTAATTTTACCTCACTAGTCGTAGCATTCACTTCAGTAATATTTGCAATCAGCGAAAAATCTAATTTTCCACCAGCAGCACCCAACACAATTTTGTTTGGAGGAATAACTTCTTTCTTTTTTAGAATAATTTCTGGCATACCTTTTAATGCGAAAAGAAATTTGTCTTCGTCTAAAACTTCAAATTTACTAATGTTTTCAGGCATTAAAGATTTAAAGTTCTTTATGTCAGCTAAAAAATTAAATACATCCTCTGGAGATTTACTTACACTAATTGTTGGGGATTCTAAATTCATTTTTTTGTAATTTGTTTTTATAAAGTCGTTAAGTTTTGATTCTGAAGGACTTTACATTTAATTAACGTAATTTATATATTAATTAGCGTTCCATTCACTAGGATTGGTATTCCACTCCGATAAGGTTTTTAATTCTTTTTCAGAAATATAGTTTGTTTCTAAGGCCTGTTCAAGCAAATTTTCATAGTTGCTCAAGGTGTTTAAATAAATGTTTTCTTTTTCGAAATTTTTTGTAGCTATATCAAAACCATACGTAAAAATGGCAACCATACCTTTTACATTAATTCCAGCTTCTTTTAAGGCTCTAACGGCGTTTAAACTACTTTTTCCTGTGCTTATTAAATCTTCAACTACCACCACGTTTTGTCCACTCTCCACAAAGCCTTCAATTTGGTTTTTTCGTCCATGTCCTTTGGCGTCTGGTCTCACATATATAAAAGGTAAGCCTAAATATTCAGCCACTAACATTCCAATACCAATTGCACCTGTAGCAACACCAGCAATAACATCGGGTTTTCCATATTGCTTTTCAATATATTTCCCCATAGTTTCACGAATGTAATTACGAATGGGCGGAAATGATAGTATGATTCGATTATCACAATATATAGGTGATTTCCATCCAGAAGCCCAAGTAAAAGGGTCGTTAGGTTTAAGTTTTATAGCATTAATTTGTAATAAAACTTCAGCGGTTTTTTTGGCGGTGTCTTTGTTAAAAATCATATAGCAAAATTACACATAAATTTAATTCTATATTGAAGGTTGGTGACTAATAAAAATATTTTTTTCAACATTGTATAAAGTGTTAGTAAAAATGATATTTTTACGACATTGAAATTGTTAATTATAACGAACCATGTATAAAGTTTTTGTTGGTGATAAGCCAATAATTTTAACTTCAGTAGTTGAGAAAGAAACTAACTTTAAGAATTATTTACTAAGCACTGTAAATATGGCAAAAGTTATAAGACGTCTTAATACTACATCTTTAAGTGAGGTCCGCCTAATTCATAAAAATCCTGATAAAGTTTTAAAAAAGTTTTTGAAGAAACTCCCAAACGTTATTGCTGGTGGAGGTAAAGTTTTTAATGACAACGGTGAAATACTATTTATCTATAGAAATGATAAATGGGATTTACCTAAAGGAAAAGCGGAGCGGAAAGAAACTATTGAGGAGACTTCAATACGAGAAGTGGAGGAAGAGACTGGTGTTAAAGGCTTAGAAATTAAAAAACTATTAGATACTACATATCATATATTTAAACGTAACGGACGGTACAAAATAAAAATCACGTATTGGTTTGAAATGAAAACCAGTTACTCCGGTAATTTACATCCTCAACAAAATGAAGGCATAACAAAAGTAGCTTGGTTAAATAAAAAAGAAACTGAAAAGGCACTTGAAAATTCTTATGCTAATATTAAGTTATTGGTGTAAACTAATTTAGCCGATAAATAGGGTATTGCAAATGAGCTTTTTCATAATACTTACTCTGTTTGTGTATCCAATCTAATTGAGAATACCATTGATCTGCAAAGTCTTTTTCGTTTTTCTTTTTCTCTTCAAATTCAACTTTTAATTTAGGATTTTTATCAAGTATTTTATAAGCTAAATCTTCCCAAACATACGGCGAAACCCATTCTTTTTGTTGTAAAATAGTATCGAAAAAATTCCAATTAAAAAACGAATCTGGTGCTTGTGGTTCTAAAGTTTCTATAATATATCTAAAAGATGGTTGAGCGGTTTTAATGATAACATCGCCTTTTTTAAAAGTAATATTCTGATTGTTTTTAGAAACAGTTACCTGGTAATGTAAATAATGACCTTCGAAAGGCATTTCTCTGGTCTTATAATCTTCAATTTTATAGCTTTCAACGGTTATTGTAGAATCTCGCTCTAAAACATGCATTTTAACAGAATTCAGTTTTAATAAATCTATTACATTATGCCAACCTTGAGGGACTATGTAAGCATCGGGTATTTTAACTTTTAAACTTGGTTTAAAATAATTTTGATAGCTAATTTTTTTTGTAAAAGGTTTCGTCCTATCATATTTTAAGCGGTTTGCACCAGTTATTTTACTTTCAATGAAATGACCTTCAAATCCTTTAAAATTTAAAGTTGTTGTTTTTGTGGTGTCTATGATCCAATCTAATGGATACGTTTTTTTAGATTGAAAATTAGCTAAAGCACTGTTTCTTAATTCAGATATTTTATCACCTTGTTCTTCAGTAATATCAATCATACTTTTCATGAGTTCGTAAGTGCCCTCAACACGCTGTTTGTAAGGTTTTAACATGTGTGTTTCTACCATAACACCCAAGCAATTAAATAAAGTTGCATAACCTGTTGAATATCTGGGGTAATCCATAAATTGAGAAAACCCTTCTTCTGGAACTTGATTAAAAACGTTTACATAAGGCGTAATATCCCAATTTTTTTCTAAAAGCTTTTGTTTTAGTGTGGGCATCATTTCGGTATGGATATAATCGCCTAAGTCATTACCCATTTTATTATGCTGTGTGAATACATGGGTGAGCGTGTATTGATAATCGGCACCATTGCTTACATGATTGTCTATAAAAACATCAGGCTTTACTAAATGAAAAATTCGAGCAAAAGTTCTTGCGTTTTTAGTATCACATTTTATAAAGTCCCTATTTAAATCATAATTTCTAGCATTACCTCTAAATCCATATTCTTTTGGTCCATTTTGATTGGTTCGCGTTGTAGAGTTTCTATTTAAGCTCCCGCCAATATTGTAAATAGGGATAGTTGCCAAAACTGTTTTTTTAGGAGCTTCAATCTTACCTTGAACTATATCCCTAATAAGCATCATGGTAGCAGCAATACCGTCAGATTCTCCAGGATGAATGCCGTTGTTTATTAGTAAAATTCGTTTATTATGTTTTTTAATTTTGGAAAAATCAAATACAGCATCCAAATTCAACGTTACAAGATGTAAAGGCTCACCAGAATCAGTTTCACCTATAGCTTTAATTGAAATTTCAGGATAAACTTCAGCTAAATTATAATAAAATTTTATAGTTTGCTGGTAGGTAGCGGTTTCCAAACCGTTTGATTTTTCAAAATGAGTTTCAAAATCTTTAGATGTTTGACCTGCTGAATGATTCCAGCAAACAATTAAAACAAGGATGCTTAATACTTTTCTCATATATACATGGATATTTTTATAAAACTACAATTTCTTTATTAATATACCTTTAAGTAGCTAAGTGTTAAAAAATCACTCGATTTAATTGTGCCTGCTAGTATAAAGTATTAATTAGATTGAAGTATTGTTTTAATACTCTCGTAAAACAAGACTGTAAGTCACAATAAACTATCATTTTGGATTATAAATAGTCTTCAGAATTATTTCGCTGAAGTTATTTTGAATTAAGGTGTTCTTATGGATAATAAATGAAATGGATTCTTATAGCTATTAGTTTGGCGCTTAAAAAAACATTGAACATTTTGATACAATAAATTTTATGGCAGTAATTGCTCAAACAAGTGTAGCAGTACTATCTGCAGAAACTCTAATTAATATTAATGTTAAGAGTAACTGCTATATTAAATTATTTCAAGAAAAAGAATTGATTGTAACCTAGTTATAAAAAGAATTATCTAGATAAGACCCTAAAACGTTATAGTTTTTCTAATAGACAAATTATAATACTTCTAACTTGCACCACAACATATTAAGCGTAAATTTGCGCTTTGAAAAAACAACTATGACTGAATTTATTAGAAAGCGTGCAGCTAATGCCAAAAATGATATTTTAAGTGGAATAACTGTTTCTTTAGCATTAGTTCCAGAAGCTGTAGCATTCGCATTTGTGGCCGGTGTAGATCCTTTAGTTGGGTTGTATGCAGCATTTATGGTTGGTTTAATAACCTCTATTTTTGGTGGACGTCCAGGTATGATTAGTGGGGCAACTGGTGCTTTGGCAGTCGTTATGGTAAGTTTGGTTGCAGAAGGAAACGCTATGGGCGAGGCAAGCGAACAATTAGGTTTATACTATTTATTTGCTACCGTTATTTTAATGGGGGTTATACAAATGTTAGCTGGTGTTTTAAAATTAGGAAAATTTGTTAGATTAATTCCGCACCCAGTAATGATGGGATTTGTTAATGGATTAGCTATCGTGATATTTTTATCACAATTAGGTATGTTTAAAGATGTTAATGGCGATTGGTTTGTAGGTGATAAACTATGGGTTATGCTTGGTTTAGTTGGACTTACCATGGGGATCATGTTTGGTTTGCCTAAGCTTACCAAAAAATTACCCGAAGCTTTAATTGCTATTTTGGTAGTATCAGGAATTGTGATTTTTGGAAATTTAGATGTAGCTACTGTAGGTACTTTTATTCGGGATGGAGGCGGAGAAGGTTTAAAAGGTGGATTACCTCAATTTCAAGCAGATATTTTTAGTAAAGTACCTTTTAACCTTCAAACACTGAAGTTCATATTTCCTTATGCTTTAATTCTTGCAGCCATTGGTTTAATTGAATCTTTAATGACACTAAATTTAGTCGACGAGTTAACCGAAACTAGAGGGAACGCAAACAGGGAATGTTTAGCGCAAGGAGGTGCCAATATTGTTACCGGATTTTTTGGAGGTATGGGAGGTTGCGCCATGATAGGCCAATCACTAATAAATATAAAAGGAGGAGGTAGAGGTAGGCTCTCAGGTATTGTAGCCGCAGTGTTACTATTAATATTTATTCTTTTTGCATCGGGACTTATAGAGCAAGTGCCTATAGCCGCTCTGGTAGGTGTTATGTTTATGGTTGTTATCGGTACGTTTGCTTGGAGTAGTTTCAGGATTCTTAATAAAATTCCATTAAGTGACGTTATTGTTCTAATTGCGGTATCTGCGCTAACTGTTATCTTCGATTTGGCTATCGCTGTAATTGCAGGTGTAATTATTAGCGCCTTAGTGTTTTCTTGGGAAAATGCAAAACGTATTCGCGCGCGCAAGCGTTTACGAGAAGATGGTGTCAAAGTTTATGAAATTTGGGGACCTTTATTTTTCGGTTCTATCATCGCCTTTAATGAGAAATTTGATATTAAAGACGATCCAGAATATGTTGAAGTCGATTTTGTAGAATCACGTATAAGCGATCATTCAGCTATAGAAGCTATTTCCAATTTGGTAAGTAAATATGAAGAAGCTGGCAAGAAAATTAAGCTTAAACACTTAAGCGAAGATTGTAAAATACTTCTATATAAATCAAATCCGAAATTCAGAGAAGTTATAGTAGAAGATATCGACGATCCTCGTTATCACTTAGCCGAAAACCCAGAGGCATTCACCAAAGGGCTTTCAGAGTATAAGTTTTAATTCAATATTTTGGGCGTTACCACAAGGGTCCGGCTTTCCGCTGTATCTTTCTTGTGCTGGACTTATTTCAGTATCTCATTAAACTTTCTGATAAGAGGATGTTTTACGGTTCCAGACAAAATTTGTTTTTCGCACAAAAAAGGATGCCGCTTCAATCCCTAACGCAAGCCAGAATACAGATTTATAAACTCATAATATTTTAAGTTTATTTAAGAACATTCACTTTAACATATTCAGAATGAAAACTGCAACTGATTTACCGCTTAGTCTTTAAAGCTATCAAGCGATTTTTCAAAATGGTTTTAATAAGTTCATCACTGGGCAAGTCGTATCCAAAGGTTAAATTGATTATTTTACCCTAACATTATTCGGAACCAACTTGGTATAGTCTCCATTATTTCTAATCACATCGCGCACAATAGAAGAGGCTATGTAAGACGTGCCCGCCGAGGTTAAAAGAAACACAGTTTCAATAGGAGCCAGGTCTCTATTGGTATGAGCAATAGCCTTTTCAAATTCAAAATCAGCAGGGTTTCTCAGTCCTCGTAAAATAAATTCTACGCCAATTTCTTTACAAAAATTAACAGTAAGTCCTTTGTATATAACCACTTTTACTTTGGGTTCATCAGCAAAAGCATCTTCAATAAATTTTTTCCGTTCTTCAAGAGAGAACATATATTTTTTATCAGCATTTACGCCAATGGCGACTATAATTTCATCAAATAAAGTAACGCCACGCTTTATAATATCGTAATGTCCTAATGTTAATGGGTCAAAAGACCCAGGGAATAAAGCTCGTTTCATGGTTTAAAATTACAATATTTATTTCAAAGCTTCTTCAATAGCATTATCAAACAATTCAGTCAAAGAAATATTTGCAGCAGCAGCCTGTTGCGGTAAAATGCTCTCTCTAGTTAACCCAGGAACAGTATTCATTTCTAATAAATGCGGTTCACCATCTTTAAAAATAAATTCACTTCTACTAAAGCCTTTCATTTTTAAAACTTCGTAAACCTTTTTTGCTTCGGCTATAACTTTGTTTTCTTGATCTTTAGTTATTCTAGCAGGTGTTATCTCTTGAGATTTCCCAAGGTATTTAGCTTCATAATCAAAAAAGTCATTTTCAGAAACAATTTCAGTAATTGGTAGAACTTTGGTTTCACCTTTATATGTTATCACACCAACAGAAACTTCAGTACCATCTAAAAACGATTCAATTATAATTTCGTCATCCTCTTTAAAGGCTAAATCAATAGCTTTTTGTAAGCCTTCTTTTTTATGGACTTTACTTATGCCAAAACTACTTCCGGCTTTGTTTGCTTTTACAAAACAAGGTAAACCTACTTTATCAATAATAGCATCTTCATTAATGATATCACCAAGGTTTAAGTAAAACGATTCCGCAGTTTTTATACCGTAAGGTTTTAAAACACTTAAACAATCACGCTTATTAAAGGTTAAACTCGCCTGGTACATATCGCAACTAGTATGTGGGATTTTCAACAACTCAAAATACCCTTGCATAAACCCATCCTCTCCAGGAGAACCATGAATAGCGTTAAAAACACAATCAAAAGTAACTTTGTAACCGTCTATATTTATTGAGAAATCATTTTTATCAATTGGAAATTCCATGTCTTCATTATCAACATAAACCCATTTACCTTTAAAAACATGAATGCGGTAAGGCGTGTATTTTGAAGTATCAAGCGTTTCATAAACAACATTTCCGCTTGTTAAAGAGATTTTGTATTCGCTAGAATACCCACCCATAATAATAGCAATATTTTTTTTCATTAACATTATTTTTGTTATTCCCTTGAAGGTAGGAATCTTTTTGAAATTTCACAAAAAAGTCGAAATCAATTAAATTAAACTCTAAACTCGTCTGAAACCAACAATAAAACGTATGTAATGATAGTTAATGTTAGTTAAGCTAAAATATCATATATATTGCAAAAGAAAAAACAGTTCTGTTTTTATATATTTGCCTAATAGAAAAACCTGTCCATGAGTATCATAAAATTTCTAACCAGTAAAACCTTTTTTAAACAGCTTTTATTGGCAGTTGTAGCTATAGTTGTATTGTGTTTTATCATGTTAAAATGGTTAAACATGTCGACAAATCATGGCGATTTTGAAACGGTTCCTGAGCTTAAAGGTAAATCTATAAGTGTTGCAGAGTTAGAATTAAAAGATAATAAATTGGTTATGAAAATTCAGGATTCAGCAAATTACAACCCAGATTATCCCAAGTTTTCAGTTATAGAACAGGAACCTTTGGCGGGTTCTAAAGTTAAGGAAGATAGAAAAATATACATCACACTTAATCCCTCAGGTTATAGAAAGATGAATATTCCTGAAGGCTTAATAGACCAAACATATAGACAAGTAAAACCAAACCTAGAAGCTCTAGGTTTTAAAGTAGGCAAAGTCACTTATGCCGATAATATTGGAAAAGACATGGTATTAAAATTAACGCATAAAGGAAAAGCACTTAAAGCAGGTGATAAGTTAGCCAGAACCTCTGTTATAGATTTGGTTCTTGGTAATGGTAAGAGACCTTAAATAATGGACGACTACACACCGATATTACCAGACGAAAACAATCTTTACGAACATCATGCATTTACTGTAGACAAAGGGCAAGCGCCTTTACGTATCGATAAATATTTAATGAATTTTGTTGAGAACGCTACACGAAACAAAATTCAAGCCGCAGCAAAAGAGGGAAGCATTTTTGTAAACGATGTTGCTATAAAATCGAACTACAAAGTAAAACCTTATGATAGCATTCGTGTGCTATTGTCTCATCCGCCTTTTGAAAATTTATTGGTAGGCGAGGATATAGATATTGATGTGGTTTATGAAGACGACGATCTTTTGGTTGTCAATAAATCTCCAGGAATGGTCGTGCATCCAGGTCATGGAAATTATTCAGGAACCTTAATAAACGCATTAATCCATAGGTTTGATAATCTGCCAAATAATTCTAGTGAACGTCCAGGACTAGTGCATAGAATTGATAAAGATACCAGTGGTCTTTTAGTGGTTGCTAAAACTGAAATAGCCATGGCGCATTTGTCTGCACAGTTTGCAAATAAAACGAGCGAACGCGAATACGTCGCTATTGTTTGGGGGAATATGAAAGAAGAAGAAGGTACTGTAGAAGGCAATATTGGGCGTCACCCTAAAAACCGACTACAAAACACCGTGTTTCTTGACGATGATGAAGGAAAAGGCAAACCCGCTGTTACCCATTACAAGGTTTTGGAGCGTTTGGGCTATGTTACTTTGGTGTCTTGTAAGCTAGAAACAGGTCGTACGCATCAAATACGTGTACACATGAAACACATTGGGCACACGCTGTTTAATGACGCACGATACGGTGGAGAAAAGATATTAAAAGGGACAACCTTTACTAAGTACAAACAGTTTGTAGATAATTGTTTTAAAGTATTGCCTAGGCAAGCATTACATGCTAAAACATTGGGTTTCGAGCATCCAACAACAGGTAAATTTATGCAGTTTGATACCGAAATCCCAGACGACATGCAGCAATGTATTGAAAAATGGAAATCGTATTCTAAGCATCAAGAGTTATAAATCCCTGCGAAGATAGGAACCTCATAAATCATAGCAGTAATCTTATTATTTGGACGTTACCGAAAGGGGTGGGCTTGAAGTTTATCTTGAGTAAAGTCTAAGGCTATATCTTTTTAAAATATGTCTCATAGTGAGCACTATAGTCGTTGTTATCTGTCTAATTATAGTGCCAACAAGCGTTATTGTTCCTTTAGTTTTAAAAGGATGTCGTTGCTATCGCTAACGCAGGTATTTTCAAACTTATATTTTTAAACCAAAAGCTATTTTATTTTTGGAGAAGTTTGTTTAAGTTTAAGTATAAAATGCATTTTATACATAGTTGTACATTGGTTTTTTATTTCAAACTTGACAATTTAGATTTTTGTCATCGTTGTGTTAGTAATTATACTCATGTTTACTCCTTGAGCAGACATGGTAACCTCAATAGCTGCGCTAGTTGGAACCCCACTGCTAATATCAACTGTTGTTTTTCCTTTGATAGTGCCAGTTCCTGTGCCAGCTACATCTCCTGAAACATCTAAAGAAACAATGCCATTAGCGATACTGCTTATAGTGTATGTAGTACTCATTTTAACCCCTTGATTTTCATCTTCAGAGGTCCATGAAGAGCCAACAGAAACTTTTTCTTCGGGATAATTAATAGTACTTGCACTACCTGTTAATTGCTCCATTCCAGGAATGGCAGGTTCTATTTTAGTTTCAATCATATTTCCCAAATTATCTAAAGAAGTATGGATAGTTGCTTTCATCATTGGATCAAATTGTGACTTCATCATTTGCCCCATCTGATCAAGTTCTGCTTCTTTCTTATTAGAATCATAACTCATGGACATTTCTCCTTGCATCATATCCATAACAACAGATGTAATCTTAGATTCCGTCTTAATATTTTTGGCACCAACTTCGGTGATAATAACCCCCATTGTCATATTCATATTCAGTCCACCTTGTAATCCCATATTTTGCTTTGCATCTACCGTTAGAAGATAATTATCACCTTCGTTATAATTAAGACGTAATAAAACAGATTCTTGCGATGTTGCTGATAATGTTGTTATCACTAATAATACTAGAATAATTCTTTTCATTTTATAGTTTGTTAATTTTTGTTTTTATTCCACTTGTATACAACAAGTGAATAAACATATTAGTGTGTTTATTTCTTTCAAATGTAAGAAAATATCTGAACTAATTAGTTGGGTTAACTAGTCTACTTTTTTTATCAAATTTAAATAAATCTGTTATATGTGTAATTATATTTATTAGGAGATTCTTAGATAAAAATTACTCAGGATAGTTATGGTAACATGTTACAGAAAAAAGGAAGTATGGAAATGAGAAGGTTAAAGTGAGGTGGTTAGTTTCCCTTTACTTGATTTCAACTCAGTTCTTTGTTAGCCAACGTAATTAGTTTAATTGTTTTAATATCCAGTTTGATATTTCTAATAATGCTTTTGGTGCAAATGTCTGCTCAATTTCACCATATTCATTGGGAGAACCTGTAGAACATTCTTGAAAAAGATGATTTAAATGAGGTAGCTCTTTGACAACGAAATTATTGTTTTTACCTTCTTTTAAATACTTTTCAATGGCATCTAAATTTACTTTTGAAGGAACTTGTAAATCTTTCTCTCCATTAATGGCGAGGACTGGACACTTAACTTTAACTAAACTAGAGGCTGGGTTATATTTCAAAAAGAACTGAAACCAAGAGGTTGCCAATTGGTCAACAGTGCCTTCAATAAATTGATTCTTTTTAATTCCTTCAGGTAGAAGTTCAGCATTTTTATTTAGCTCTTTTTGAAAATAATCTCTTAAAACTGATTTTATTTCATCTAGATCATCGCCTTTGATTATAATATCCAATCCACCTTTAAGCAAGGCTAATTCCGTTTGTAATTTTGATTCATCTGTTCCATTTGCTTTTGAAATTAATTCATTTTGTAGTAAAAGTATATCGTAACCCGAAATTCCAGGACCTGCCAATAGAACAATAAAATCTATATCTTTAGATTCAGAGGCTACCATTGGAGCAATTAGCCCACCTTCACTGTGCCCAACTAATCCAATATTCTTATAATCTATATCATTGCGTGTTTTAAGATATGTAACTGCACTTAGGACATCATTAGCAAAATCTGTCGAAGTTGCTGATTTAAAATCACCTGTAGATTTAGCAGTCCCTCTATCATCAAATCTTAAAACTCCAATACCTTTTTTTGTTAAGTGGTCTGCAACAACTAAAAACGGTTTATGCCCTAGTAATTCTTCATCTCTATTTTGAGGACCACTGCCTGAAATCATAACAACGACAGGAAACTTTCCTGTGGTCGATGGTAAGGTTAGTGTTCCTGAAAGTGTGATTGAATCAATGGAGTTTGTAAAAGAAACATCTTCAGTGTAATATGGGTAAGGTTTTTTGGGTTCTTGTGGTCTAATAAGCTCCTTTTTTTTAATTTTTTCTTTAGATAGATCCATTGGAAAAGATTGTCCAGCTTGTTTGAAAGTCCCAACAATAATGTTATTATCACCCAAAACACCTTTATATTCAACCCCTAAGTTGGAAATAGTAAGTTTTAATGCAGGACTTTCAAAACTTGTAGTCGTAACAGGTATTCCTTTTGCATTCTGGTCAGGGCTGTCCATTGTCGTTACTAAGTTGTTATCAATAGAGTTTATATTAAACACTACTCTCAACTGAATTCCTTGCACCTTTAAGACGCCATTCCATTGTCCAGTTATGTCTTGCCCATAAGTTGTTAGGGTTAACAAGAGTGTAGAAATAATTAGAATCAGTTTTTTCATCTACTTGGTTTTCATATATGTTGGCTAATGCAAAAATAAAGTTCCGTTTCAATATTGAAACCAATGCTGCACAGATGAACTTTATAGGTCGTTAAACGAAATTAGTTAATTTTTCAGATAAAATCAATAACATCAATTCCATTTATAACGGCATCACAAATAATTCTAATCTTAAATTTTTAAAGTAAAATAGTAATTGTAAATTTGAAATGAAAGAAATTTGAGATTTCCGCCTTCGCTGAAATAAAAAAATTATCCCATCTATGAAACTAGTATTGTCACCAGCAAAATCACTCAATTTTGAAAGCCCACTGCCAACAACGCAATATACCGAATCTGGTTTTTTGTCAAAGTCAGAACGTATTAATAAACTGCTTAAAAGTAAATCGGCAAAAAGTTTATCAAAACTTATGAGTATTTCTGATGCGTTAGGACAATTAAACCATCAGCGCAATCAAGATTGGCAATTACCTTTTACAACTGATAATGCGAGACCAGCAGTGTATGCCTTCAATGGCGATGTGTATAGAGGCCTAGATGCTTACACCATTCCAAAGGATAAAATAGAAGTACTCCAAGATACAGTCCGTATTCTTTCAGGTTTGTATGGTTTATTAAAACCAACCGATTTAATGCAACCCTATCGTTTAGAAATGGGAACTAAATTTCCAATTGGCGCAAAGAAAAATTTATATGAATTCTGGAAAAAGGACATTACCAATGCCCTTAATGAAGAACTTGAAGATGATGAGCTTTTCTTAAATTTAGCCAGTAACGAATATTTTAAAGCTATTGATACTAAAGCCTTAAAAGTACCTGTAATTACCGCTAATTTTAAAGAGTTTAAAAATGGGCAATATAAAATGATTTCGTTTTTTGCAAAGGCAGCTCGTGGTATGATGGCGCGTTATATTGTTGATACTAATGCAAAAACCATAGACGATTTAAAAGGTTTTAATTATGAGGGGTATAATTATAGCGAACCGATGAGCAGCGAAAAAGAATTGATTTTTATTAGATAGATTTATAGATATGTACTATTACTTAATTATTGCGCTACAAATCTATTGTTTATATCATTTATATACCCATAGAAACGCCTACTATTGGTGGTTTTTAATTCTGTTCCTCCCAGCAATTGGTTGCATTATTTATTTAATCACACAAGTTTATAATAAGCAAGATGCTGAAAAAATAACAGACGAAATAGCACATGTCATTAATCCAACAAAAAAAGTTAGAGATTTAGAAAAGCGGTTAGAATTCTCAGAGTCCTATCAAAATCGTATAAATCTGGCTGATGCATATTTAGAAATTAAAGATTATAACAATGCCATAACGCATTATATCGAAACTTTAGAAGATCAATCTCAAAATGACTTTTATGCCACTAGGCAGCTCATTGAAGCCTATTTTAAAACTGAAGATTATGATAAGGTTATTTTTTATGCTGATAAAATTAATAATCACCCAGAATATAAAAAATCCAGAACACAGTTTTTATATGGATTAGCCTTGAAACGTGTTGGTAAAATGGAGGAGGCAGAAAATAATTTAAGACAAATTGATGTAAGATATTCATTTTATGAAGAGCGCCTCATATTAGCCAAATTTCTACTAAGCATAAAAAAGGAGGCCGATGCTAAAGAAATTTTAAATGATGTGTTTACAGAGTCAAGCCATATGACTAAAACAAACAAACATATTTATAGAACAACTATTAAAGAAGTTGAGACGCTTTTAAAAGAGATTGGTTAATACTATTAGGGCGCAGCCTTGTTGCCAATGCCAATTTTAGTTTCAATGGAAATTCTTTTTTTAACTCTAGGTCTTCTAGCTCCAAAAGTTCCTCGATTAATTTTACCTCGTTTTGTTTTTTTATCGCCTTTTCCCATAATTTACTTTACTTTTAGTAAAAAGTAAAATAATGATTTTAAAGTATAAAATCAAGCTAAATCGATGTTTAAACATACTCATCCGTATAAACCATTTATTAAAAACGATACCACAAAATTGATTGTTGGGACCTTACCACCACCAAGATTTTCCACGGGCAAACTTTTGGAAAAGGATGTGAATTTTTGCTATGGAAGTTATTACAACTCACTTTGGCTATTCATAGATAAAATTCATGGTTTGAATTTACGCTACGACAACTCAAATGAAGCTATTGAAGAACGAAAAGCATTTCTTATTGAAAATAAAATAGGCGTTTGTGATATTGTTGACAGTGCAGAACGCGATAAAATTGATGCGTCAGACATAGGTATGAAAAATATTGAACTTCGAGATATCATTGGTTATTTGGAAAAATTTCCAAATATTGATACGCTTTTGTTTACAGGTGGAAATAGTAAAAATGGGCCAGAATATTTTTTTAGAAGACACTTAAAAGATTATAGTTTAAAGTTGGAGTTGGTTAATAATGAAACACCTAGAATTCATCAATTCATCATTCCAAGTGAAGCACAGGAATCAGCTTCATCAAACCGAATAATCAAAACCGTTTCTTTAACGTCAGGATCTGGAGCAGCGAATATCTCAATTAGTAGAATACCACTTTACAAACAGCTAAAAGCTGAAAATCCAAAGTTCAATACGTTTGATTACAGAGTGATGCAGTATCGGGAGTTTTTTTGATAGATTAATTGAAAATTAGCTAAAAAATTAAATGTACATTTGCCTCTTTAATTAGAAGGAGGTAGAATGCATTATGTTTTGTTATCTCAAACGCCCACTAAGGGTCTTCATAAACACAATATATGTCATTTCAATCTTTAGGCTTATCTGAAGCCTTGCTAAAAGCAGTTAGTAAAAAAGGATATACAACCCCAAGTCCTATTCAACAAAAAGCAATACCGCCAGTTTTAGCCGGTAAAGATGTTTTAGCTTCGGCGCAAACAGGGACGGGTAAAACAGCAGGTTTTACACTACCGCTTTTACACATACTTTCTGAAAATCCGAAAGAAAAATTTAGACCAGTTCGTGCTTTAATTTTAACACCAACACGAGAATTGGCGGCTCAAGTTTATGCCAACGTTAGAGAATATAGCGAGTTTTTAAATTTACGGAGTGCTGTTATATTTGGAGGTGTCAACCAAAAACCGCAAGCAGCAGCTATTCGTCAAGGTATTGATATTTTAGTCGCTACCCCTGGGCGTTTATTAGATTTACAAAACCAAGGTTTATTATCACTTAAGCGTGTTGAAATTTTTGTTTTAGATGAAGCTGATAGAATGCTTGATATGGGCTTTTTAAGAGATATTGAACGTATTATTAAATCTATGCCAGAGAAACGTCAAAATTTGATGTTTTCAGCTACGTTTTCAAAAGATATTAAAAAGTTAGCACATGGTATTTTAAATCATCCTGTGCATGTTGAAGCAACTCCAGAGAATACAACGGTTGAAGCTATATCGCAGAAGGTTTATAGAGTAGCCAAAGGCCTAAAAACAGGTTTAATTATTAAGTTGATTTCTGATGGTAATTGGAAACAAGTTTTGGTATTTGGAAGAACTAAACACGGTGCTAACAAGCTTTGTGAAAAAATGGTTAAAGCAGGAATAACTGCAGCAGCCATTCATGGTAATAAAAGTCAAGGAGCAAGAACAAAAGCATTAGCTGGTTTTAAAAGTGGGCGTGTTCGTGTTTTAGTAGCTACAGATATTGCTGCTCGTGGATTAGATATTCCATTATTACCACATGTTATTAATTTTGAGTTGCCTAATATTCCTGAAGATTATGTACATAGAATAGGAAGGACAGGTAGGGCAGGAGCGAGTGGAGAAGCCTTATCTTTAGTAAGTGCTGATGAAACCTCTTTTTTAAGAGGCATTGAAAAGTTAATTGAAATGAAACTTCCTGTTCAAATTATAGAAGGTTTTGAGCCTGATCCTAATGCATCCACAGCGCCAATAAAACAAGGTCAAGGTAGGCAAAATAGAAACTCTAGAAATTCTGGTAATTCAAACAGAAACTCAAAAGGGAATACTAATTCAAGACGTCCTAAACGAAGTAATGATAGGCGTAATTAGAATCTGTGCAAAAGATTCTAAAAGCTAAAATAATAGAAGTGCGCAATAAAAAAATCGCTGCCAAAGGTGAAAATATTGGGTTTTTTTATGCGTCTTTTAAGAATAAAAATGATACCCCAGAATTACTTATGGAAGCTGCAACTTGGTGGATTCAAACCTATAAGTTAGACCATTTTATGAAGGCTGTAAAAATTAAATGTTTAGTTGAAAATTTATAATGGAATCGCAACCCAATAATCCGTTACACGGCATAAAGCTAGAACAAATCATTAACGATTTGGTAGCACATTATGGCTGGGAATACATGGGGTATACTATTAAAATAAAATGTTTTACAGATAAGCCTTCAGTAAAATCAAGTTTAAAATTTTTAAGAAGAATGCCTTGGGCTAGAACCAAAGTGGAGAATATGTATTTAAAAATGTTGGAAAGTCAAAAGAGACAATCTTAAGAGATTACTTTTGTTAAAATTATTTGCAGCGTAGATAAGGTAATCTTTAGCATCTTTTTAAGGAAAACAGAGGATACAAAAGATAGTTAATGTCCAAACATTACCACAACGTAAACGTTATAGTAAATATCTGTTTTTTTTAGCAAAATACATCTAAAAATATCTATACTAATAATAGTTTCTTCAAAGTAGCGCTATAATGGTATGTTTGATTGATTTCAGTTTTATTTATAATACTAATATTTGATTGACTTAGCTGTATAGTTTTTGTATAGTTTTTTATCTTAGTTTTTCTTTTAAGTTGATTTTTTAGATATAAATTTGTGCACTTATTTCATTGGTGTATTTTAAAATAATTAAGCAAAAATCAAACCAAAAAAACTAAAAAATTATGTCAGTTAGAGCAGGGAAAGTTATGGCATTAGCAGGATTAGAACATGCTAATAAAACAAATAACGAATTAGAGGCGATATTCAATAAAGTCTTAAATAACGGAATGCATGGGTTAGGATTTAGTCCGTATTTAGAAGGTCAAGAACCTGGTGAACAAATTACTGAAGCTCAGATAAGAACACGTATGGAAATTATAAAGCCGTATACAAAATGGATTCGTTCTTTCTCATGTACCGATGGTAATGAATTAATACCTATTATAGCAAAAGAATACGGAATTAAAACTATGGTCGGTGCTTGGTTAGGTGATGATGCAGAAATTAATAAACGTGAAATAGAAGGTCTTATTAAGTTAGGTAAAGAAGGTTTCGTTGATATTGCTGCAGTTGGTAACGAGGTGATGTATCGTGGTGATTTAACGGAAGCAGAATTGTTAACCTTTATGTATCAAGTTAAAGAAGCGATCCCTAATATTCCTATGGGTTATGTCGATGCCTACTATGAGTTTGCTCAACGTCCTAAAATTACTGAAGCTTGTGATGTTATTTTAGCAAACTGTTACCCTTATTGGGAAGGTTGTAGTTTAGAGTATTCTTTATTGTATATGAAAGATATGTATAACCAAGCAGTACGAGCAGGTAACGGAAAAAAAGTTATCATAACTGAAACTGGTTGGCCTAGTGAAGGAGAGGTTTTTCATGGTGCGGAACCATCGTATGAAAATGCTATAAAGTATTTTATTAATTCTCAAGTCTGGTCTGAAGAAGATGATATTGAAATGTTTTATTTTTCTTCTTTTGACGAATCATGGAAAATTGGAGATGAAGGTGATGTAGGCGCTTATTGGGGTTTATGGGATAAAAATGAAAATTTAAAATATTAACTTTATTAAATAATAAAGTTAAATTATTTAAGAGCTGTTAAATTCTTACTGATATGAAGGGTTTAACAGCTCTTTGTTTTTTATTATATTTTGATATGACTAACGCTCTCTGTTAGTAAGTTGCGTTATTTCTTTTTATTGATAGCATCAAGAAAAATCCTAAGTCATGTGTTTTAAACCTTCATAAACGACAATGCTTACTGCATTTGCTAAATTTAAACTTCTAACATGTTCACTATATACAGGGATTTTAAAAAGTTTGTCAGAGTGTTTTTCAACAATAGCTTTAGGCAAGCCCACGGACTCTTTTCCAAAGACTAAGAACATACCATCTTCAAAAGGAATATTCCAATGACTTTTCGAACCATGGCTAGAAAGAAATGCCATATTTTTATCCTTATTGACGTCAAAAAACTCATCTATACTTTCGTAGTAATTCACTGATAGATGTTGCCAGTAATCTAAACCAGCTCGTTTTAACCGGGTGTCATCAATTTTAAAACCGAAAGGTTTCACAAGATGTAAATGTGAACCTGAAGCTAAAGCTAAGCGCCCAATGTTTCCTGTATTATTTGGTATTTCCGGTTCTATTAAAACTATATTAAGCGCCATTATTTTTTGATGATTTTTAATGCAATTAGCCAAATTAATAACACAAATGGGGAGCCGTGTAAAAAGATATCAAACCAATCTATTAGTTGCATGCCTTTTGCGCCTCCAAATAGCCATTTCAATTTACCCCAAATATGAGGTTCTGGAAAAAAAGGAGCAAGTCCTAATGTTAGACAGAGTAATAGTGCAATTTTAAAATTTTTAAAAATTTTCAATCTTTTTAATTTAAAATAGAATCTACAAATTTCCCAATAGTATCGATGCCTTCATTAGTAACATGTTTTACAAAAGCACTTCCAATAATGGCGCCTTTTGCATATTGTGTAGCTTGAGTAAAGGTTTGATTATTACTGATGCCAAAACCGATGATTTGTGGATTGTTTAAGTTCATTTTGCCGATACGTTTAAAATAATTAGTTTGTTCATTACCAAAGCCTGATTGTGTACCGGTAGTACTTGCGCTACTCACCATATAAATGAATCCGTTTGAAATAGAATCAATATACCTAATGCGATCATCACTTGTTTGCGGTGTAATTAAGAACACATTAATGAGCCCATACTTTTCAAAAATGGCTTGATATTCTTCGTGGTAAACATCAACAGGCAAATCTGGTATAATTAAACCATCAATACCAATTTCTTGACATTTTTTGCAAAATGCTTCTATTCCATATTGAAACATAGGATTAAAATACCCCATGATTATTAAAGGAATATTAACGGTTTTACGAATGTCTTTTAATTGAGTAAAAAGCACATCAGTAGTCATGCCGTTTTTTAAAGCTTTTGTTGAGCTATCTTGAATGGTTGGTCCATCAGCTAATGGATCACTAAAGGGTAACCCTATTTCAATCATGTCAACTCCATTTTTTTCTAAGTCTTGGATGATTGAAGTTGTATCATCAATATTAGGGTAACCTGCAGTAAAGTATATAGACAATAACTTTTTGTCTTCTTTTAATTTTTGATTAATTCTGTTCATTGAGAAATGTTTTTTGCGTTAGGGATTGAAGCGGCATCCTTTTTTGTTTTTAAAAGCAAAAAAGATATAGCGTAAAGCCCGACCCTTGTGGTAACGCTCATAATTTATATTTTAAAATAATCTATATAGTTCTGTAAATCTTTATCTCCACGACCAGATAAATTCAAAACAACAACATCTTCAGGTCTAAATGTTTTATACTTAAAAATAGCTAAGGCGTGAGACGTCTCTATGGCGGGAATGATACCTTCTAATTTTGAAAGCTCTAAACCAGCATCCATAGCGTCGTTATCGGTAATCGACATGAATTCTGCGCGACCTGTTTTAGCTAAATGTGCGTGCATTGGGCCAACACCAGGGTAATCTAATCCTGCCGAAATAGAGTAAGGTTCAGTAATTTGTCCGTCGTTAGTTTGCATTAACAGGGTTTTACAGCCGTGAATAATACCTTCTTTGCCTAAAACAGACGTTGCTGCACTTTCGCCAGATTCAATACCTAAGCCAGCAGCTTCTACAGCAATAATACCAACATCAGGTTCGTGTAAATAGTGGTAATAAGTTCCAGCAGCATTACTACCGCCACCAATACACGCCACAACATAGTCAGGGTTTTCTCGTCCTTCGTGTTCTTTTAGTTGCCATTTTATTTCTTCTGAAACAATAGCTTGAAAACGAGTTACCATATCTGGATAGGGATGAGGACCAATGGCTGAACCAATAATATAGTGTGTATCTACGGGGTTGTTAATCCAGTCTCTAATCGCTTCATTAGTGGCATCTTTTAAAGTACGACTTCCTGATAGGGCAGGGACTACTCTTGCACCTAGCATTTTCATTCTGGCAACGTTTGGTGCTTGACGTGCAATATCAATTTCACCCATATAAACAATACATTCAAGTCCCATTAAAGCACAAACGGTTGCCGTAGCAACCCCATGTTGACCAGCACCAGTTTCAGCAATAATTCTTGTTTTACCTAAACGTTGAGCCATTAAAATTTGACCAATAGTATTATTGATTTTATGTGCGCCAGTATGGTTTAAATCTTCGCGCTTTAAATAAATTTTGGTGTTGTATTTTTCTGAAAGACGTTTGGCAAAATACAGGGGAGAAGGGCGACCTACATAATCTTTAAGTAGTTGATTGAACTCCTTTTTAAAATCAGGTTCAGCCATTATTTTTAAGTAATTTTGACGCAATTCTTCTACATTAGGATAAAGCATTTCAGGAATGAATGCCCCTCCAAATTCGCCATAATAGCCTTTTTCGTTTACGTTGTAATTCATTATTTTGGAAGTCAGGTTATTTTTAAATTTTTTTAAGTCTTTTACGTTTTTAAAGCCAGGTTCTATTTCAAATTTGCTATTCACATCTAGAGCATAACAGTACTTTGAAGCTTCGCTTTTCTGAAATTTATTGATATCATCAATTTGGCTCAACCCTATTCCTCCGCTTAAAAAGAAAAAGGTAGTAGATGGATAATTGTTTAAAATTGTCCAATCAAATACATATCCGTTGCCTCCAGGGAGTTTGCCTTTGGTGTCAAAAAGGAAGTAATCAACAATATCGTCATACAGTTTTAAAACACTGAAATCGAATTCATTTTTAATTGAAAACACTTTTATAATTTCGATATTTTTTCCTCGAAGTTGCTTACAATATTCAGGAGTTTCGTTGCCATGTAATTGAACAGCTTTTAAATTATGTTTGCTGATCTTTTTAATAACAAAGTCTAAATCTGCATCAACAAAAACACCTGTTTTTTTTATGGTGTTTGATATTTCTGGTATACGGTGTGCATCAAAGTGTCGCGCAGATTGTTCATAAAAAATAAACCCAAGATAGTCAGGTTGCAATGTTGCAACTTCCTGAATATTATCCTGGTATTTCATACCGCAAACTTTTAGTTTCATGTGTTCGTTTTTTATTATTTTTTATTTGTCACATGTGACATTCATATAATAGTTATTGATTCAAATAAAAATTTAGTTATGAATGTTTCATCCTACTAAATTTTTAATAAATTCGGTTGCACTTTCACCTGGATTGTCAGTTTTCATAAAGTTTTCTCCAATTAAAAAACCTTGGTAGCCATAAGGCTGTAGTTCTTTAATAGCTTCTATATTACTTATACCACTTTCTGATACTTTTACAAAATCATTTGGAATAAGGTTGCTTAAATTTTTACTTACATCTAAACTTACATCAAAGGTTTTTAAATTTCTATTATTTACTCCAAGCATGTCTAAACATGGCATGATAGATTTATGTAATTCTTCCTCGTTATGAACCTCTAAAAGCACATCTAAATTTAAGCTTTTTGCAAATTCTGAAAACTGTTTAATTTCATTTCTAGTTAGTATAGCCGCAATTAATAAAATTACATCAGCACCATAAGCTTTTGCCTCTAATACTTGGTATTCATCTATAATGAATTCTTTCCGCAATAAAGGTTGATTACAACTAGCTCTAGCGGTTAGTAGATCATCAAGAGAACCTCCGAAATATTTACCATCTGTTAAAACTGATATTCCGCAAACACCTGCGTCTTGATAACCCTTTGCAACATCTTGAACGTTTAGCGTATTATTAATTACAGATTTAGATGGAGATCTACGTTTGTGTTCAGCAATTATACCAGATTTACTGTTCCGTAAATTAGTAGCAAGAGAAACTGTTTGTCTTTCAAATAAAACAGATTGCTCTAATTGAAATGTTGGAATGAGTTGCTTTCTCAGTGCAACTTCATTTCTTTTATCTAATGTTATTTTATCTAGTATATTCATTATCTACTTAACTCAATCAATTTGTCTAAACTTGCTTTTGCATTTCCTGAAAATAAAGATTCTTTAGCCATTTCGAAACCAACTTGATGCGAAATTTGTTTTGTTGTCGCAATAGCCAATCCAGCATTTGCACAAACCACATTGTTTTGGGCTTCTGTTCCGTTACCACTTATAACATCCATAAATATTTTGGCAGCATCTTTAATTGTATTTCCTCCAAAAATAGCGTCTTGTCTAATTTTACTAATCCCCAAGTCTTCTGGTGAAAAAAGTTTTTCAGTATGGTTGGAAACAATTTTTGCTTTTCCTGTTAATGAAATTTCATCATAGCCATCTAGGGCATAAACAATATTGTAGTTCGTTTCCGTGTTTTGATATATAAAACTATAAAGGCGCAAAAGCTCTAAACTAAAAACTCCTAGCATTTGGTTTTTTGGAAATGAAGGATTAACCAAAGGGCCCAACATGTTGAAAAAGGTTTTAACTCCTAACTCTCGACGAATGGGAGCAACGTTCTTCATAGCTGGATGAAATAATGGTGCGTGTAATATGCATATTCCAGCTTTATCTATGCATCCTCTTAAAAAATCTTCATTGTTGGAAAATTTCACACCTAAATATTCCATAACATTAGATGAACCAGAAGTTGATGATACACCATAGTTACCATGTTTGGAAACTTTAACTCCAGCACCTGCCGTAATAAAAGATGATAGAGTAGAGATGTTGAAAGTATTTTTACCATCACCTCCAGTTCCAACTATATCTATTGCATTAAAATCGTTGAGGTTTATTGATACACAAAGTTCTAAAAGAGCATCTCTAAAGCCTTTTAATTCTTCTAAGGTGATACTTCGCATCATGAAAACAGATAGGAAGCATGTTATCTGACTTGGGTTATAGATATCATTTGATATATTAACAATAACCTGTTTAGCCTCTTCGCTTGAAATGGTTTCGTGATTTATAAGTCTATTGAGTATGTCTTTCATATTATTAAAGTCCTTTCAAACAGAAATTGTGTGTTAATTATTTACCCAATTTTCTAATATCTTTTTGCCATCCGGCGTTAAAACCGATTCTGGATGGTATTGTACGCCTCTTACATCATAAATTTTATGCCTTAAAGACATAACTTGTCCGTTTGCATCAAAAGAAGTCGCTTCTAAACTATCAGGTAAATCTGGATTGACAACCCATGAATGATACCGTCCTACTTCAATGTTTTTATCTAAACTGTTAAATATATATTCATCATCCACGCATAGCTTTACACTAGTGGCCACACCATGATAAACCTCATCTAAATTTATTAGTGATCCACCAAAAACTTCACCAATAGCTTGCTGTCCTAAGCATACTCCTAAAATGCTTTTTGTAGACGCGTATTTTTTAATAATAGGTTTTAATAATCCGGCTTCATCAGGAATTCCAGGACCAGGAGATAATACAATTTTATCAAAAGGAGCCACATCTTCTAAAGCTAATTTATCATTTCTTACAACCGTCACATCACAATTTAAGTCTTCTAAATAATGAACCAAATTGTAAGTAAAACTGTCGTAATTATCTATAACTAATACCTTTTTCATCTTTTAAATATCTTCTGCTAATTTAATAGCTTTAGTTAATGCTCCTAACTTAATATATACTTCTTGCAATTCACTTTCTGCATCAGATTTTGAAACCAATCCCGCGCCTGCTTGCCAATTTAATTTGTAGTCTTTACTTAAAAAGGTACGAATCATAATAGCGTGATTAAAGTTACCGTCAAAATCCATAAATCCTATGGCACCGCCGTAATAACCACGACTTGTTTTTTCGTACTTCTCAATGAGTTGCATGGCTTTATGTTTCGGTGCACCACTTAAAGTTCCCGCAGGAAAAGTGTCTGCCACCACTTGCATTGTTGATGTTTTGTCGTGTTTCTGTCCAACAACCTTACTCACTAAATGAATAACATGAGAGAAAAACTGAACTTCTCTATAGGTCTCAACGTTTACTTGACTTCCATGACGGCTCAAATCATTTCTAGCTAAATCAACTAGCATGACATGTTCTGCATTTTCTTTGTCGTCTTTTTTGAGTTCTTCCGCTAAAATTTCATCTTGTTGTTCATCACCAGTACGTTTAAAAGTGCCTGCAATGGGGTGTATTTCAGCTAAACCATCTGTTACAATAAGTTGTGCTTCTGGTGAACTTCCAAAAATTTTAAAATCGCCATAATCAAAATAAAATAAATATGGTGAAGGATTGATGCTTCTTAAAGCACGGTAAATATTAAAATCATCTCCTGTGAATTCTTGTGAAAAACGCCTAGATAATACCAACTGAAACACATCTCCTCTTTGGCAGTGTTTTCTGGCTACTTCAACATTTTCTCTAAACTCATCATCTGTCAGATTAGATTTAATATCTCCTTTAGAATTGAAATTATAAGATGCGAAATTTTGAACATTAATTAATTTATCAATAGCATCAATGTTATTCGGTGTGTCTTCATAACAATGTGCGAAAATATAAGCTTCATTTTTAAAATGGTTGATAGCTATGATGTTTTGATAAACCGCATAGTACATATCTGGAATAACTACAGAATCATCTTTTTTACTAATTTCTACATCTTCAAAATATCTTACAGCATCGTAAGCTGTATAACCAAAAATACCATTATTGATGAATTTGAAATTTTCTTCAGATTTAGTATCAAATTTCTTGGTGAAATTGTAGATTTCGTCAACTACATTAACATCATTTGTTATTTCCAAAGATGTTGCACTGCCATCAGGTAATGTTTGTGAAATAATCTCATTTTCAACTTTGATAGATGCAATTGGGTTAAAGCAGATATATGAGAAATTTTTATGACTCTTATGATAATCACCACTTTCTAGCAAAATACTATTTGGGTACTTATCGCGTATTTTATAATACACAGTAACCGGTGTAATAGTATCTGTTAAGATTTTTTTATGATGTGTGTAAAGACTAAATTTTTTCATCTTATGAGTTTTGTTTTATTCTGAAATAACTTCAGAACAAAGAAAAAGGCTTGTCGTGAATGACAAGCCTTTTGAATATTTTAAGTTTAAATATACTAGGGTTTTACTTCACGAAGATTAATTTCGAAAGCACCACCACCAAGTATTATTTAAAAATATGTTCATTTTTAGTTCTTAATTTGTTCAAATATAGAAATGAAAATAGTTATACACAAAACTTTGAAACATTATTTGTATAAAAGTTTGTTAAACTATAAGAAATGCAAAGAACTATTAATTAATTTTATAGTTATGAAACTAAACATACTAATTATTGTCATTCTTTTAATGGTAAGTTGCGGAAAAAACAACAAAACTGCTGAGGTATTTAAAGAAGTCACTGAAGAAGCCGTTGAAAGCGAAATAAAGAAAGGGGATATAGAACTTGAAGTTTATGATTATGCAGGTTTTGAGACATTTTTGAACAGGAAAGACGATAAAGTTTATGTAATTAATTTTTGGGCAACTTGGTGTGCCCCTTGTGTTAAAGAATTACCATATTTTGAAAAGCTGAATTCTGAATATATAAATAAAAATGTTGAGGTCATATTAGTAAGTTTAGACTTTCCGCATTTATATGATAAAAAGCTAAAACCGTTTGTAAAAGAGAAAAAGTTAGCATCAAAAGTAATTGCTTTGGATGATGTTGATATGAATTCTTGGATACCGAAAGTTGATAAAAGTTGGTCTGGATCAATACCTGCAACCATAATTTTTAAGAATGATAATAGTAAGTTTTACGAACAATCTTTTACTTATGAAGAATTAGAAAAAGAAGTAAAACAATTTTTAAATTAAATTTATATGAAAAAGGCGATTAAAATAATTTCTGCTGTACTTCTTGTGCTCTTTATAAGTGCTTTTGCTCTAAACAATATGACTCAAAAGGGATATGGAATTGGAGATCTTGCCGATGATTTTTCATTAAAAAATATTGATAATAGTATGGTTTCTTTGGCAGATTATAAAGATGCCAAAGGCTTTATAGTAACATTTACATGCAATACTTGCCCTTTTGCAGTCCTGTATGAAGACAGAATACAAGCACTAAACGAAAAGTATGCGTCTCAAGGCTATCCTGTAATTGCTATTATGCCAAATAATACAGATGTTAAACCCGGAGATAATATGCAAGCCATGAAGCAAAGAGCTCAAGAGAAAGGCTTTACTTTTCCATATTTAATAGATAAAGGACAAAAGGTGTACCCGAAATTTGGAGCTACTAAAACCCCTCATATTTATGTACTTGAAAAAACTAAAAAGAGTAATGTTGTAAAGTATATTGGGGCTATTGACGATAATCATGAAGATGCTTCAGCAGTAAAAATAAAGTTTGTTGAAAACGCAGTTGATGCTTTGTTAAAAGGCGAAGAAGTTATGCAAAAGGAAACAAAAGCTATTGGTTGTTCCATAAAGGTGTAATCATTAGTGATTTTAATATGAATCCGAAGTGTAATACTTCGGATTTTTTTTCGTCTATCATTTTAGATATATTATTTTTGTAAAAACAAATATTTTAAAAATAAACATGGAACATTTAACACAGGAAGAATGGGCAGAGCAATTAGCCAAAGATGATAATGCAGTAGTCATGGATGTAAGAACAGAAGCTGAGGTTGCAGATGGGGTAATAGTAAATGCCATTCATATTGATATATATAAAGGTCAGGAATTTATTAATGAAATTGAAGATCTTGATAAAAGTAAAAGCTATTATGTGTATTGTCGCTCAGGAAACAGAAGTGGTCAAGCCTGCAAAATTATGGAACAACTAGGTTTTGAAAATGCTTATAACCTTGAGGGTGGGATGTTACAATGGACAGGCGATATTATTGATTTATAATCTTAATTTTATATGAAACGATTTCACATTTCCTTCTGTTTGATGCTAACCATTTTTATGCTCAATTGTCAATCCGATTCTGTTAAAGGTGCGATAAAATTAAGCCCAAAAATATTTAAAGATTCAATAAATAGCAACGATGCGCAAGTGGTTGATGTAAGAACACGAAAAGAGTTTCATATAGATCGTATTGAGAATGCAGTAAATATTGATTATTTTTCAGAAAATTTCACAGATAGTATTAGTTTATTAAACACTAAGAAACCTGTTTTTATTTATTGCCGCTCTGGAAAACGAAGTACTAAGAGTATTCCGATGTTTAAAAAAGCTGGTTTTAAGTATGTATATGAATTAGAAGGTGGTTTTTTAAACTGGAAAAAAGAAAGTTTAAAATCTATATCCAAGTAATTTAAATGTCATATTTATAGTGAAATAAAGTTGTAGTTTGTCGACGTTTTGCTCATTCAACTACTTTTTTTAGTACTTCACCTTTTTTATTTTTAATAGCGCATAAGTTTTACGTATTTTGATGTAAAGTTTATCATTACGTTATGAAAATCTTAATTTAATGGTTTCTTTTTAAGGATTTATAGTCTAATAGCATTTTAAATTATTTAAATAATGGATAACGGTTTCATCATATTAGGAATTATTGCCCTTCTGTTTTTGAGTATGTATGGCTTTTCATACTTTTCAGTCGCAAGAGAGAAAATGAATCAGAAAAAGATTCAACAAAAAGAATTGGAGAAAGCAGAGTCAAGGCGCCAAGCTCGTATTAAAAATCAAGAATTAATTGATGAGCGAGTTAGAAAGTTTGCTAAAAGAAAAGAAGAAATACAGCATGAATTAATGTTGTTAGAAAAGATGAAAGAAAAGCAAAAAGCTAGTTAAGTTTTTTTTTGCATTTAGATAAAGAGCTCCTACGATTAGATTCGTAGGAGCTCTTTTTGTTTAATTGATAATATCCTAAAGTTTAATTTTTGTTAAGAATTTGAGAAATGTATAGAACATCATTCGAAAGATTACTGAATTTTAAATTAGTTGATTAAATGTAGTCTAAAATATAAATAAAAAACCGTAAATCATTGTTTATAAATGAATTACGGCTTATTAAAGTGGAGTCGGAGAGAATCGAACTCTCGTCCAAACAAGTAACCAAAGGGTTTTCTACACGTTTATTCTTTTCTTGGGTTTTCGATTATAAGCTGGTTAAAGACAACCCACTTATAACTTATCTTCTTTAGTTTCAAAAAGGTATCAAAGCGCTACCTAATCTATTTTGACATTTACGATGTCTTAAAATGGAACGCCGTCAATCAAGGCTTTCCGGAGACATAAAGCTTGTACACCTGGTGTACCTAGGCCAATCCTACTATAATTCGGATTATGCAGCTAAAGCGTAGTTATTCTCGCCGTTTAAAATTTGGTCTAGCCTTTTACGTGTTTCAATGCCATTACACGACGTGCTTACCGTTCAATTAATCTCGCTGTCAAAACCAGTCGACCCCATTATTAATGAAATAGTAAATTTTTAATTTACGTAATTGAATTAATCCCGAACTTGTTTAGGGAACTCATCAATTAACTTTATTTGGGCGTTACCCATCCCGATTACTATCGGGATGCGTCAGGCTTTCCGCTATATCTTTTGCTAAAAAGCAAAAGGATGCCGCTTCAATCCTTAACGCGAGCTGCAAAGTTATCAAAAAAGTTTGTATACCCTTGCAAATCCAACTATTTTAGAGCAAAATTTATACCAAACCAATACCTGTCAGTAAACAATCAACATATGAGTATCAAATTCGCCATTATAAAAGAACGCAAAAATCCACCAGACCGTCGAGTAGTATTTTCACCATCAAAATTAGTAGAAGCTAAAAAACAATTTCCTGAAGCCATTTTTAAAGTGGAATCATCAGATATTAGAGTGTTTTCAGATCAAGAATACAAAAAGGCAGGGTTTGAAGTTGCAAATGATGTATCAGATTGCGATGTGATGGTAGGGGTTAAGGAAGTTCCTATTGACGCTTTAATTTCAAATAAAAAATATTTTTTCTTTTCACATACTATTAAAAAACAGCCATACAATAGAAAACTATTAAAAGTTGTTTTAGAAAAAAATATTGAGTTGTACGATCATGAAACTATAGTTAATGAAAAAGGGTTTCGATTAATAGGTTTTGGAAGATACGCAGGTATTGTTGGTGTTTATAATGGTTTTCGCGCTTGGGGATTAAAACACGATTCATGGAATTTACCAAAAGCAGGACCGTTACCAAATCAAGCCGCTCTAATTAAAGAATTAAACAGCCTTGAATTGCCCAATATAAAAATATTACTTACCGGTAGTGGAAAAGTGGCCAAGGGTGCTAAAGAAATGCTAGATGCTATGCGTATAAAATCAGTTTCAGTTGATGATTATTTAAATAATACGTTTAATGAACCTGTTTACTGTAAAATTGATGTGTTAGATTATAACAAACGCAAAGATGGTAGCGTGATTGATGTTTTTGATTTCTTCAACAACCCACAAGATTACGACTCTAACTTTATGCGATTTGCCAAAGTAACCGATTATTATATTGCGGGTCATTTTTATGGTGATGGTTCCCCTTATTTATATACTAGAGATGATGTGAAGTCTAAAGACTTTAATATTAAAGTAGTGGCAGATGTAAGTTGCGATGTTGATGGTCCTGTAGCTACAACACTTCGTGCATCAACTATTGCAGGTCCTATTTATGGTTACGATCCAGAATCTGAAAAAGAAATAGATTTTAAAAATGAAAAAGCCATAACTGTTATGGCAGTAGATAATTTGCCGTGCGAACTTCCACAAGATGCTAGCGAGGGCTTTGGCGAACAGTTTTTGCAACATGTTATTCCAGCATTTTTTAATAATGATGCCAATGGAATTTTACAACGCGCCAAAATAACAGAAAACGGAAAACTCACTGAACGCTTTTCATATTTGCAGGATTATTTGGATGGAATTGAATAAAGTAGAGTTGTAATCACTTCATATGCAAATAAATACAATGTGCTTAAGTGCTATTCACAAAATAAAATCACAAAAAACCATCTAATATTTTTTATTAGGTGGTTTTTTAATGACTAATGCTCTTTTTTATCTTTAAAAACATTAAGCAAAGTGGTGTAAAATCTCAAATAAAAGTGAAACCTGTAGAAGCCTAATTTCTGAAGTAATAAAGCTTTGTTTATAACTAAATAATACTTCCAAACATTAACCTTTGTTTGACGCCGTATATTTAACGGGCTCTAGATTTTGAGCAAGTAGATGAAATTTAAGCAACAAGAATGTTTCATCAAAAATAGACTTAAGCGGTGAGTATTTAATTTAAGTTAAAAAGATTAAAGAGTAGTTATCACTTTTCTGATGGCTACTAAGTTTGTTAGGAGCTTTTCTAAATTATCTAAATGAAGCATATTGGCGCCATCACTTTTTGCATTAGCAGGATTAAAATGAGTTTCAATAAATAAGCCATCAACATTATTAACTACTCCAGCTCTGGCAATGGTTTCAATCATATCTGGCCGGCCTCCGGTAACTCCTGCCGACTGATTTGGCTGCTGTAAAGAATGTGTAACATCCAAAACAGTTGGTGCATATTGTCGCATGGTAGGAATACCACGAAAATCTACAATCATATCTTGATATCCAAACATGGTTCCTCTATCTGTAATCCACGCTTTATCATTTCCTGCATCCTTTACTTTTTGTACAGCGTGCTTCATAGCTTCAGGACTCATAAATTGTCCTTTTTTCAAATTAACCACTTTGCCTGTTTTAGCTGCTGCAACAACTAAATCGGTTTGACGTACTAAAAAAGCTGGAATTTGCAAAACATCAACATACTGAGCTGCTAAATGAGCATCTGAAATTTCATGAATATCTGTTACTGTTGGAACATCAAAAGTTTCAGATACTTTTTTAAGAATTTTCAAGGCTTTTTCGTCTCCTATTCCTGTGAAACTATCAATTCTACTGCGGTTTGCTTTTTTGAAACTTCCTTTAAAAATATAAGGTATTTCTAATTTATTAGTAATGGTTAACACTTTTTCTGCAATACGTAGGGCCATATCTTCACCTTCAATGGCACATGGTCCGCATAATAAAAAGAAATTATTAGAATTGGTATGTTTTAATTTAGGAATGTCGCTAAGATGCATTTGCTTAAAAATTTAAGCTGCAAAGTTACAAAAAGGAGTTTTAATGGCTTTGTAAATAAGGTTTATAATATTTACCATACCTTATTGTAATTGAATTACCGTTGGCCTATATGCTCGCGTTATGGATTGAGGTATTGTTGGAGCTCCTCGAAGAGAGCGACTGCCGAAAGCCAGACCCGAAGGGGAACGCCAAAATTGTGTTTTAAGAACTTTTATTTAAACTGTTTTTTTATAATCCATAAGGCCATTATAAAAGTACCAAAAACAAATAAGCCACCATGAACCATAAGTTGTTTGATAGGCTCTGAAAGTGATGCAATTTGCAGTATATCAGATAAAAAAGCGAGTATCAAGAAAGATGAAATGCATACACAGGTAATGCCTAAAGTGAAATTGAGTTTTGTATTGGGTTTAATAATTTGCCATAAAAAGGGGATGCCAAATAATAAAATAGGGTATGCGGAAACACCTTCACTTCGATTAAAAATAGTAAACCAATAGGCGGTAATAGTTATAAAATAAAGATAAGGTATGAGCTTTGTGAATCTAATAATTAGGGGCATAACATGATTTTTTGATAAATTTGAATTGGGTGGTTGTTTAAAATTAACGCGGACAATATCTAAAAAGTATAATACTAATTATTTATAACATGCTATTAACTAAATAACACGTACCTTTGCACGCTTAAAATAAGGCACTATTATGGCTAATATTAAAAACATTGCAATTATTGCACACGTAGATCACGGTAAAACAACGTTGGTTGATAAGATCATGTATCATTGTCAACTGTTTAGAGACAATCAGAATACTGGTGATTTGATTCTAGATAACAACGATTTAGAACGTGAAAGAGGAATTACAATTACATCTAAAAATGTTTCTGTAGTTTACAAAGACACAAAAATAAATATTATAGATACGCCTGGTCACGCCGATTTTGGTGGAGAAGTAGAGCGTGTTTTAAATATGGCTGATGGTGTGTTATTGTTAGTGGATGCTTTTGAAGGCCCAATGCCACAAACGCGTTTTGTATTGCAGAAAGCGATTGATTTAGGTTTAAAACCGTGTGTGGTGATAAACAAAGTGGATAAAGAAAACTGTACACCCGATGAAGTTCACGAGAAAGTCTTTGATTTGATGTTTGAACTAGGTGCAGAAGAGTGGCAATTAGATTTTCCAACGGTTTATGGTTCTGCAAAGAACAATTGGATGAGTGATGATTGGAAAGATGAAACTGAAAATATAGAGCCTTTATTAGATATGGTTATTGAGCATATTCCTGCTCCGAAAATTGAAGAAGGAACTACACAAATGTTAATTACTTCTTTAGATTTTTCATCATTTACGGGGAGAATTGCTATAGGACGTTTAATGAGAGGTGAGTTAAAAGTTGGTCAAAACATTTCTTTGGTAAAAAGAGATGGAAGTATACAAAAATCTAAAATTAAAGAACTTCACGTTTTTGAAGGTTTAGGTCGTTTAAAAGTTGATAGTGTACAAACAGGAGATATTTGTGCTATTGTTGGTCTTGAAGGTTTTGAAATTGGCGATACAGTGGCCGATTGGGAAAACCCTGAAGGTTTAAAAACAATTGCTATTGATGAACCTACTATGAGTATGTTATTTACAATTAATGATTCGCCTTTCTTTGGGAAAGATGGAAAATATGTAACATCTCGTCATATTAAAGATCGTTTAGCTAAAGAATTAGAAAAAAACTTAGCACTTAAAGTAGAACCTACTGATAGCGCCGATAAGTTTATTGTTTTTGGACGTGGAGTATTACACTTATCCGTTTTAATAGAAACAATGCGTCGTGAAGGCTACGAAATGCAAATAGGACAGCCACAAGTAATCATCAAAGAAATTGATGGTGTAAAATGTGAGCCAATTGAAGAGATGACTATAGATTTACCAGAAACAGTTTCTGGTAAAGCCATTGAAATGGTTACAATGCGTAAAGGTGAAATGTTAAGTATGGTAGCTAAAGGTGAACGCATGGTTTGTGAATTTATGGTGCCATCACGAGGTATTATTGGTTTACGTAACCAGTTATTAACTGCAACTGCTGGGGAAGCAATTATGGCCCATCGTTTTAAAGAATACCAGCCACTAAAAGGTGGGATTCCTGAACGTCAAAATGGTTCTTTAGTATCAATGGAAAAAGGTCAAGCTATTCCTTATTCTATTGATAAATTGCAAGATAGAGGTAAGTTTTTTGTTGATCCAGGAGAAGATATTTACGAAGGTCAAGTGATTGGAGAAAACTCGCGTGGTGATGACATGACTGTTAATATTACCAAAACTAAAAAGATGAGTAATGTTCGTTCTTCTGGAGCGGATGATAAAGCGAAGATTGTTCCAGCAATTAAATTTTCTCTAGAAGAAGCTTTAGAATATATTCAGAAAGATGAATATGTTGAGGTAACTCCAAATTTTTTACGTTTACGTAAAATCTATTTAACGGAAGTAGATCGTAAACGTTACAAATCAATATAATATGGAATTTTTAGGGATTTCATGGGTAGAGTGGATCGGGTATGCCGCTATGGCAACTGTTTTGATCTCGTTTTTAATGAAATCGGTTAATAAATTGCGCATAGTAAACTCCTTCGGGTGTTTACTATTTGTGTTTTATGGGATTGTACTTCAACCTATTTCTAAACCAATAATTATTACTAATATAGCTATATTCTGTATTAATATATATTACATTTTAAAGAAGGGAAATTAGTTTTATGCTTAAATTTCATGCTATAATTACTTGTGGTATTATAAATGAAAATACATAAAAGTAAAATGATTTTGTATATTTGATATCTACATGAAATTGTATAAAAATAATATGTTCTTTAATGTCTTTACAAGACATGAGCTTATTATAGAAAGTAAATAAGCAAGGAAATCATATATTAATTGAAAAAATTAATAGATTATATAAACAGTAAGGTTTTAGTAAAAATAACCTCTTTACAAACCGCTTCAGTACTAACCAGAATAATAGCCGGAATATTAGCATCAAAGGCAATTGCCGTGTTTATTGGGGCTGAAGGTTTGGCGTTGATAGGTAATTTAAGAAACTTTGTGAGTTCTTTTCAAACGGTTGCTACACTTGGTTTTTATAAAGGTACGGTTAAGTATGTATCTGATTTTAAGGATGATGCCGTAAAACTCAGTAGAACCCTTTCTACTGTTTACTACATGGGTTTTATTTCTACGATTATTGTTTCGTTCTTTTGTTATTTCAGGGCAGAGTGGATTAATGACATTATATTCCCAACCTACAACGATTACGCTTATGTCATTCGGATTTTTGCTTATGTACTCCCGTTTTATGCTTTAAATATGTTTTCATTTTCTATAATGAATGGGTTTTCAAAGTATAAAATTCTTATTATAATTAATATTATTGGTCAGGTACTAAGCGTTTCTATTGCATTACTTTTAATTTATCAAAACAAGATTGATGGGGCTTTAATATCCGTAGTTATTGCAGAATCATTAATATTTTTAATCACTCTGGTTGGAATCATTAATAGAAAAAGCTTAGTCTCACAGATAAAAGTTAGTCAGGTTAGTTATAGTATATTTAAAAAATTAAGTCCATATTCATTAATGGCACTTTTTTCCGCAGTTCTACTGCCGTGTGTTGCTATTCTTATTAGATCGTATATTATTGAAAATATAGGTTATAAAGATGCTGGCTTTTGGGAGGCTATGACAAGAATATCTAACTATTATTTAATGTTTGTTAGTTCTTTAATTGCCTTATATCTTTTACCTCGATTTGCAGAAATAAATGATACCAAAGAATTTAAAAAAGAAGTTATTAGTTTTTATAAAACGATAATGCCTTTTTTAGTTGGTGGCTTTTTATTCATTTATTTACTAAAACATTATATTGTAATTGGAATATTTTCTGAGGAATTTAAACCTGTTGAAGATTTGTTCTTATTTCAATTATTAGGTGATTTTATAAAGATATTGTCTATAGTAATTGCTTATCAGCTTTTGGCTAAGAAAATGTTTTGGCATTACATATTAACGGAAGCGTTCTTGATGATTGTTTTATACACGACGAGTGTTTATTTTATTGATTTGTTTGATGATATTGAAGGCGCCGTAATTGCTCATTTTGTTAGTTATATTATGTATTATGGTATTATTTTACTCATTTTTGGAAGTTCTCTTTTTAGTTTGGAAAGCGAAAATAAATAAATGCTTTTATTAATTTATCCAGCTTAACTATTGAAAACACCAAGTTTTATAAAAAACAATCTATTGTTAAAGGTAACTTCTACCAATACGTTATTAGTTTTAGTTAAGATGTTATTTTCCTTAGCCTCTCAGAAGGTTTTAGCTATTTTCATTGGAGCTGAAGGAATTGCCATAGTTGGTAACCTAAAAAATATAGTACTCTTTTTTGAACAGTTTTCAATATTAGGTACATCCAATGGATTGGTTAAGTATATTTCTGAGAATAAAGACGATAAAAAACAACTCAACAATTTATTTTCAACAGTTTTTGTCTTATCAGCTTTAGCTTCAGTTGTGTCTTTTATTATTTTATTTTTCTGGTCTAGTGCGCTTAGTGATGCTGTTTTTGGTGTTAATGAAAACTACAGCTACATCTTCAAGGTTTTGGCATTTCTAATACCTTTTATGGGAGTCAATGGTATTTTATATTCTTTATTAAATGGTTTGTCTGCTTATAAGTTATTTTCTAAAATAGGTTTAATTGTTGTCGTTACCAGTACTTTATTAATTGTGTTTCTAACTATTAAATTGGGTATTATTGGAAGTTTGATTGCCATTAGTACAATTCCTTTTGTGCAATTTTTGATATATATTATCTTTAGTGCTAAAACCTATAAAAAGTTTATTGATTTAAAAGATATATCATTTAAACTAAACTTTAAAAACAAATTGTTGTCATACAGCTTAATGACTTTGGTTGTCATTTTTCTTGTTAATTTTACCGATGTTGCGGTGAGACACTTAATAGAAGATAAAACAAGTAAAGCAGAAGCGGGATATTGGACCGCCATGAATTCTATTTCTAGAGTATATATGCAATTTTCTGCGGCAATTTTTCCGTTGTATATTTTACCGGTATATGCAAAAATCAACAATAGCTTCGATTTTAGAAAAGAAGTAGTAAAGATTTATAAAATGTTATTGCCTTTACTTATTACTGGAATGCTGGTAGTTTTTCTTTTGAGAGAATTCATCATTAAAACATTATATACAAGTGAGTTTTTAGATATGGCGAGTTTATTTAAATGGCAATTATTAGGAGATTTAATCAAGTTTGTTGCTATTGTCTTATCTTATCAATTTATAGCTAAAAAGCGAATCGGTTATTTTATTTTTACTGAAGTGTTATCCGTTTTAATGTTTTATGGATTTTCAGTTTATTTTATAGATATTTATGGAACAGATGGCGTTGTTATTGCTCATTTTGTTCGGTATATTTTGTTTTTGTTTGTTGTGATTTTCATTTTAAGGCCTAATTTTATTGGAGGAAAAAGAGTGTTTTAGCATCGTGAAAAATATGAAAGAGGCCACGTCAAATACTAATCTTGTTCTTGAAGTTTTAATCGCTACAATGAATAGAACATCATTGTCGTTTATAGAAAAGATGTTTCCTCATAATAAATTAGAAAATTTAAGTCTCTTAATTATAAATCAAACTAAACTGGGACATGAATGTGTTTCTAATTTTGAAAATATACGAGTCATTAATACTTATGAAACGGGGCTTTCAAAAAGTAGAAATTTAGCAATTAAGAATGCTATTGGAGATATTTGTTTAATAGCTGATGATGATGTTGAGTATGTAAAAGATTTTGATGAGATTGTTAAAGAGGCATACCACCATTTTAAACATGCTTCAATAATTCTATTTAAGATTGATACATTTACAGGAGAAGATTATAAAACGTACCCAGAGACCTCTAAACGCTTATTAGACAGAAATAATATTAAGCCAACATCGTCAATAGAAATGACTTTTAAAAGGGAGGCCATAGTTAATAATAATATGAAGTTTAATACGCTTTTTGGGTTGGGAAGTTATTTTAACGCTGGTGAGGAATACTTGTTCTTAAAAGATGCCTTACAGAGAGGTTTAATTATTTGTTTTGAAAATCAAACTATAGTAAAACATGCTTTAGAACGATCAACAAGTGATATAGGAAGTGATAATTATGTAAAAACAATATCTGCGCTTAACTATATTGATTTTAAAAGTTTTAGTTACTTACTTTTGGCAAAGTATTTATTCTATTTACTAATACATAAAGTTATTGGTTTTAAAGATATTATTAAAAAATTTCGAGTGGGTGTTATAGCTATAAATAATTGTAAAAGCCTTAGTAAAAAGTTATGAGAATTTTTATTAATTTTTTTTTAAAATACGTTTCTTTAATCGTATTTGCTTTTTTATTTGAAGTCTTTTTTAATAAAATAACTTTATTTGTTTTTTTTAATTTATTGGAGAATCTCTTTTTTGCTTTAGCATTAGTTTGTCCTCTTTATTTTTTTAATAGTCTTAAGATTAAAAGCTATTACTTTAGATTATCCTATATCTTTTTTTCTATATGCCTTTATCTCGAAACTATCTATTATTATTTGTTTCAAACATCTTTTAGTTCTTCGGCTATATTTGTTGCTTTAGATACTAATGCAGATGAAAGTAAAGAATTTTTGAGCTTTTATATTGATGCTTCTGTATTACTGTGTACTCTTGTTTTCTTAGTAATAATGCTTCTTATACTATTTAAAAGTAAAAAGGATTACGAAGCAATTTTACATTATTCAAAAGCAACTAAATTTAAAATGGCATTTTTATTTTTAGTTATTATTCTATTCGTAAGACAATCATCGCTTATTCGTTTTAATCTGCCTTATTTAATATTAAAATCTGGTATAGAATATTATAATGAGTCTAAAAGTTTGGGAGATTATAAAAACAATAAAATAGGTGATTTTAATAGTGTTTCAAGATTCTCAAATGATGATGAAGATGAAATATATGTTGTTATTATAGGTGAGTCTACATCTCGCTCTCATATGGGAATATATGATTATTACAGAGAAACCACACCCGGGCTGAGTGAAATTAAGGACCAATTATTAATTTATAAGGACGCAGTCAGTCCTCATGCTTATTCTGTAGCTGCTTTAACAAAGATTCTAACTTTAGGTAATTATGAAACTCCAGAACGAATATCCAAAGGATCCATTATTCAGCTAATAAATAGTGTGGGTTTTGAAACTTATTGGCTATCAAACCAAAGACCAATTGGACCTTTTGAGAGCCTAATAACAAAAATTAGTTTGTCATCAAAAAAGCATAAATTTTTAACTACAACAGTAGCTGGAAACAGTACAGTTTTAGATGGAGAACTTTTGAATGAGTTTAATGAAGTAATAAATAATGAGGCAAAAAAGAAGGTAGTTTTTATTCACATGATGGGGACACATCATCATTATGAAAACAGGTATCCAGAGTCTTTTAGTAAGTTCAATGATGAGCCTAAAACAAATTTCAAATCTGAAGAAAGTTTTTATAAAATAAATCATTATGATAATGCTATCTTGTATAACGATTTTATAATTTCTGAAGTAATTTCAAAATTGGATAGTTTGAATTCCAAAAGTTTTGCTTTGTATTTTTCAGACCATGCAGAAGAAATGTATAGTGATTTAGATATGGCAGGACATAATGAAGATATTTATTCTCAGGAAATGTTTGATATTCCTTTTTTTCTATGGCAATCACAAAAATTCAAAGAATCTAATAAATTATATTTTGTTGAGGATAGAAAATATATGATTGACGATTTATTTCATTCTATTGCAGACTTATTAGATATTTCGGCAAAAGAAGTTGAAAGGTCTCGTAGTATATTTAGTCATGATTTTATAGATCGCAAACGCATAATTAAGGATACGATTAATTATGATACTTTTTTTGATTAGATTATTTGAGATAATTAGATTTAAAATAAAAATAAGTATTGAAACCAATAAACAAACGATTTCTGTTCACTGACATGATTTATATAAGCATTTATGCAATTATAGGTGTTTTAGTAATTGCAAAGGGCCCCATTTATTTGCCAGATAGTTACACATTTGTAGATATGGCTTTTAATCATAGTCCTGCTTATTGTATTTTTCTGAAAATTTTTACTAGTACTTTTGGGGCCTATTTTGAATTACCAGTTGTTATAACGCAATATCTAATTATAGCATTTGGAATTCACTTTTTTGTAAAAACTCTAAAACGACTATTTCATATACATAAAGTGGGTATTTTAATTATCCAACTCATTTGTCTAGCGCCATGCGTATATGTGCATAATCTCGGTAGCGCCATATTAAGTGAAGCTTTAACGTACCCTATCTTCTTGGTGATATTTGCCTTAACTTTAAGAATGTTTGTTGAAGAGAACTTAAAGTATCTATATAAAATCAGTATTCTATTGTTTGTTTTAATTTTAACGAGAGGGCAATTTTTAGCTTTAATTGCGGCATTAATTTTAATAGTTAGTTATATAATTTTTAAGAAGAAATCTTTTGTTAATCAGTTTTATTTTTTGGCTATTTTAATAGTTATACCAATATTGACCAGTTTTACCGAAAGAGTATATAATAAAATAGTGTTTGGTCATTTTGAAAACAACGCTATGAACTATGTGCATTTTATAGCATCTCCATTTTATATAGCTAATGAAAGTGATATAAATCTTTTTACTAATAATGATGAAAAAGTTTATTTTAATTTGATTTATAGCAGTTTAAAAGAAGCAAAATTAACACGAAACCAAAACATAAGTATTGGCCAAGATGATTATTTATTTTATCAATACAACTTTCCTGAAATATGTAATAGAAGGATTTATGACTTAGGTTTGGATTATTACGAAGCGAAAGGGCTTAATTTTATTGAACAAAATATTGCTTTGAATACTTTGTGCTCTAAAATGATTGGACCATTAATAAAACAAAATTTTATGACTTGGTTAAAGGTTTTTTCGAAGAACCTTACTAATTCTTTTGGCTCTTCTAAGCAAATGCTTTTCTTTTTTGTATTATTATTTTATGGCTTGTTTAACTTAATAAAGTCCAATGAAAATATTTATAAATTTATTATTATTGCTACTTTGTTTATGCTTGCTAATAATACACTTATAGCTTTAGTTATTCATTCTATTAAACGCTATATTTTTTATTTTGATTGGGTTATTTTTGCAACGTTTATAATATTGTTAAACGAAATTTTTAAAAACCAAAAGCTAAGTGAATCCTGAATTATCTATAGTAATGCCATGCTTAAATGAAGCAGAAACTATTGCTGCGTGCATAAAAAAAGCTCAAACTTTTATGAAAGCTAATGGCATTGAAGGTGAAGTTGTAATAGGAGATAACGGAAGTACTGATGGTTCTCAAGCCATTGCTAAAAAATTAGGAGCTATTGTTGTAAATGTTGCTAAAAAAGGATATGGCAATGCATCTAGGGGAGCCATAGAAGCTTCTAAAGGAAAATACATTATTACGGCAGACACTGACGATAGTCATGATATTCTGAACCTAAATCTATTTATTGATAATTTACGAGCTAGTTCTGATTTAGTGATGGGAAATCGTTTTAGAGGTGAAAATAAAAAAGATTCTATGCCTTTTTTGCATCGATATGTTGGTAATCCAATATTAACTTTTATTGGTAATTTGTTTTTTAAAACTAATTTAGGAGATTTTCATTGCGGTTTGAGAGGGTTTACTAGGACAGCTTATAATAAAATGAATTTGTCTACAACGGGAATGGAATTCGCTTCAGAAATTATAGTTAAAGCGTCGTTGTTAAATCTTAATATAACTGAGGTGCCTACAACAGTTTTTCCTGCTGGAAGAAATAGAAAAGCACATTTAAGAACTTTCCCTGACGGTTGGAGGCATTTAAGATTTTTGTTGTTATATAGCCCAAAATGGTTGTTCTTAATACCAGGTTTCTTGTGCATGCTAACGGGCATATTTGGTGCTTTATACATTTTGTTTGCTACAGATACTTTGAACCTTAAATGGATACCACTTTTTGCAGGCTTGTTTTTAATTAGTTTTCAATTTGTGATTTTTTATGCATTAACCAAAATTTATGCTACTAACCATGGACTTATACCAAGAAAAAAAAGTTACGATAACCTATTTGTTTATTTCACTTTAGAAAGAGGCGTTATTCTGGGTATTCTATTAACAGTAATTGGTGTTGTTCTTTATTATTTGGGCTTTAAAGATAGAATGGGTAGTATGGAGAGGACTTTAAAAGTAATAGTGCCAGCAACAGTAATTGTGGTATTAGGAATTCAAACGATATTATTTAGTTTCTTTTTTAGTATTTTAGGTTTAAAAGAAGAAAAGTAAAGAGCCTTATAGTTTGTTTATGTTCAGTAACGACTAATTTCAATTTATCTATTCGCAGAAAAATAAATTCCGTTTTTAACCAAAATTTCATGTATCTTTTTAAAGGTCTTTAAAATAATTTCTGGACTATTTAAGAGTAGTTTTTGCTTAAAGTTTAAATTACTATAATCAATCTCAGATTTCAGCTTTTGGTAAAGCTCTTTTTCATTATTTAGCTTGCATCTTATTGCTACGGCATATCGGTTTATATCTAAATATAGTTTTAATGAAGGGTTTTCTTTTTCTTTTTTTGAGAAATTATTAATGAATTCATATCTAATGTCATTGTACTTGCTTTTTGATAAACTGTTATCTACATACGATTTGTAAGACATGGTTATTTTAGGGTTAAAAGCGACATCATATTTTAATGCCATTTTAATCCATAAATCTAAATCTTGTGCAGTTTTTAATGTTGTATTAAAACAGCCAACAGTATAAAATTTTTCTTTTGTGAATCCTACAGCCGAAGTCCATGCTAGGGAGTTCGTTAAACTGGCTTTAAAAAAGTCGTCTACTATTAAGCAATCTTTGTTAAAATTAAAATTTGCGGGACGTACTACATCTTTGGTATAATAGATTTGGTAGTTATTACAATATAAACCTGCATTTGGAAAAGTTTCAATAAGTTTTTTTAATTCTACTAAATGATTTGTATTCCAATAATCGTCAGCATCTAATAGTGCTATATAATTCCCATTTGAGCTTTCAATGCCTATGTTTCTAGCGAAAGAGGCTCCTTTGTTGTCTTGATTTATAATTTTGAATCTGTTATCAATTAGATGATTTATTTTTTCTAAGCTATTATCAGTAGATCCATCATTAACTATTATAACCTCAAAATCTGTAAAAGACTGATCTAACAAGCCAGAAATGGTCTGCTCAATTAAATTCTCTTTATTATATAATGGTATGATTACAGAGAAAAAAGGCATTTATTTTTTTAAATTAATATTGCAAAAGTAACTTAATCTAAATAATTCAAAAACATACAATGAAGGATACTTAGAGGTCAAATTAAAGGTGAAAAAAGGTGATAATATTTTATAAAAAAGTGCGAAAAGATAGTTTAATTTGAATTTTTCTAATTTCATAAAAACCTTTAAGAATGTTGTGAATTCTGGCTCTATCATTTTGGTTTTATAAATAGAATCTAAGTTTTTCAATGATTGGTGTGTTTTTTGGTAATAAACTTGGTTTAAATCCACATCCCCATGTAAAACAGGATTGTCAATATGTAAAATAGAAGCTTTGGTTTTACTTAATTTATAGGCGAAAACGGTGTCTTCGTGCCCATATTTAGAGATGCTTTTTTCAAAACCAATAGAATTAAATAATTTTTTTTTAATCAAAGTATTATTAAAAAGTACATTTTTGTAAATATTTTTATTTCGTTGGTTAGCAGTGGAATCTTCTCTGAAAATCCCATATTTCCATCGGAGTTTTCTGTTGGCATCTACCTTTTTAGGGTGAATTCTGCCACCATAAACAATATCTGTATTTTCTTTTAACGCTTTTTTATATCTGATAATAAATTGTTCATTTGGTAATAAAGAATCACCATCAATAAATAATAAGTTGCTATATTTTGAAGCTTCCGCCAAAGCGTTCCTGATATTACTTAAACCAATATTATTTTTTCGAGCTATGAACTGGGAATTTATAAGTGAATTAATCTTCTTATTCTCCAAATTAATTATAGAGTTAGAACCATCATCAAAACAAATAATTTCAAAATCTATTTTAGATTTTATAGCCTGCTTTTCTATCTGACTTGCAAAAGGATAAACATTATAATTATATGTAGGAATTAAAATTGAAAGCATTATTTTTTTGCAATTAAAATAGTTTCAGGCGATTTAAAACCGAAGTGATAATCGTCTTCTTTTAATTGATAATTTTTTTGTTTCACTTTAAACCCATTTTTATTTAACCTATTTTTTAGTCCATTTCTAGAATAAATTCGAACATGATCATCCTGACCAAAATGTTTTAATCGCTCTTTAGGTAATATTATCGAATCATCTTCATATATCTCACCTTCTTTAAACGGTGTTTGAATGTAAATATTACCATTTGGTTTCAAAACACGATATAATTCTGCGATTGCCTTTTGGTCATCCATAATATGTTCTAAGATGTGATAACAAATGATAGTGTCAAAAGTAGCATCGCTTTGCATAATACTAGTAATATCAAATTTATAATTTGCTAGAAACTCATCTTCAAAATCAGTACTATAATAATTTATGTTTTTGTCTTTTTTTAATCTTCTATAAAGGTTTCTTGAAGGTGAAAAGTGGAGTAAATTTCCTTTAAGAGCATGATCTTCATTAACTAATTTCCAGAGTCTTCGATTTCTCGATAAACTACCACAAAACGGACACAATAAATCTTCATTTTCCAATTTAACAAAAGCACGTAATTTCTTTTTGCAAATATTACATTGGTGTTTATTGCCTAAGTAGAAAACACCATAAAAATATCTAAAAAATAATTCATTTTTAATTAAGAATTGCTTCGGAATAATAGATTTTAAACTCTTTTTTATAAAGCTATACATAATTATCCTTTGCGTTGTACAACCTCATAAACCGCATTCTCATCACATTTCAATGTCTTACTAGGATATTTTAGAAGCAAAGCATAGTCGTGAGTAGCCATGAGTATGGTATTGCCATTTTTATTTATTTCTTGAAGTACTTCCATAACTTCAACACTAGTTTGCGGATCTAAATTTCCAGTAGGTTCATCAGCTAGTATAAGTTCAGGATCATTTAGTAAAGCTCTCGCAATGGCTACACGTTGTTGTTCACCCCCAGAAAGTTCATGCGGAAATTTAAACCCTTTAGTTTTCATATCAACTTTGGTTAAAACCTCCTCAACTCGAATGTTCATCTTGTCTTTATCTTTCCAGCCTGTAGCTTTTAGAACAAAGAGTAAATTGTTGTTAATTGTTCTATCATTAAGTAATTTGAAATCTTGAAAAACCACGCCCAGTTTTCGTCTTAAAAAAGGAATTTCTTTTTCTTTAAGATTTTTTAAATCGAAATCAACAATATGTCCTTCACCTTCTGTTAATAGTAAATCACCATATAGCGTTTTCATGAAACTACTTTTTCCTGTGCCTGTTTTTCCAATTAAGTAAACAAAATCACCTTTGTTAATTTCCACATTTACATTAGAAAGCACTAAGCTTTCACCTTGAAAAATAGAAGCGTCTTTTAGTTGTAAAATGGGTTTTGACATAAATAAACAGGGTTCTTTTTGACTGTTGTAAATGTATTATTTAAAAATTGAAAGTAAAAGTTAAACGCAAAAAGTTTAAAATAGTTGCAACCAAAACTTCTATCTTCAATCTACTGTATCAATATTTTTCTCATATTTAATAACTAGATTTATAATTATGGCATGATTATTACGTTATAGCTTTTAGTTTGAATTATCTTTGATTTAAATTTATAAATTAATCCTAAATGACTAAGAAAAGTATCGTTTCATTAGTACTTGCTGTAAGTTTTAGTTTTCAAATTCTAGCGCAGCAATCTGCAACATATACAAGTGATTTAGTAGATTATCAAAAAGCATTGGCACTTTATAATAATCAACAATACCGAGCTGCTCAGTCCATGTTTAGCAGTGTTATAAAAACAGCAGAAGAAAATATTTTGCAATCTAATTGTGCCTACTATATTGCTAATTGTGCAGTACGATTAAATCAGCAAAATGCAGATCAGTTAGTTGAGAATTTTGTAAAAGAATATCCAACTAGCACAAAAAGGAATACCGCTTTTGTTAATGTTGCCGACTATTATTTTGAGAATTCAAAATATGCTTATGCTCGAAAATGGTATAATAAAGTAGATGAAGAGGCTCTTGGAAGAAAAGAGCGTGAAAAATTTAATTTTAATAATGGTTATACTGCCTTTTCAACAAAACAGTATAAAGAAGCTAAAAAGTATTTAAGTCGTGTTGAGAATTCGGCAGAATTTGGCTCACAAGCTAAATACTACATTGGCTTTATGGCTTATGAAGGCGACGATTATGATAGAGCAAATGAATATTTTGATCAAGTAAGCGATCAAGAGCGTTACAAAGAGAAACTATCCTATTATCAAGCTGATTTAAATTTCAAATTAGGGAAATTTGATAGGGCTATCGAACTAGCAAAAGAACGATTGAAGTCTAGCGATTTGGATGAAGTTTCAGAGCTATCTAAAATTATAGGTGAAAGCTACTTTAATTTGGAGAAATATGCTGAAGCCATTCTTTATTTAAAGGAATATAAAGGAAAAAGGGGGAAGTGGAATAATACCGATTTTTATCAATTAGGCTTTGCCTCTTATAAACAAAAGGATTATGAAAATGCCATTTCAGAATTTAATAAAATAGTGAGTGGGAATAATTCTATATCTCAAAACGCCTACTACCATTTAGGAGAAAGTTATATCAAATTAGATAAAAAGCAAGAAGCTTTAAATGCGTTTAGAAATGCGTCTCAAATGGATTACGATTTAAAAATTCAAGAAGATGCCTGGTTGAACTACGCGAAAATTAGTTATGAAATTGGGAATCCGTATCAATCGGCACCTCAGGTTTTAGCGGGTTATTTAGAAAAATATCCTGATACCAGTTATAAGGAAGAAATAGAAACGCTTTTGATTGATTCTTACATCACTTCAAAAAATTATAAGGAAGCTTTAAAATTACTGGAAAGTAAAAAGAGTTTTGAAAATAAAGTGGCTTATCAAAAAGTAACGTTTTATAGAGGCTTAGAACTTTATAATGAAGGCGATTATCAAGAGGCAGAATTACTTTTTAATGGATCTTTAAAAGAATCACAAGATCCAAAATATACAGCTAGAGCAACTTTTTGGAAGGCGGAGACTGATTATAATTTAACCAATTATGATGATGCGCTCATTGGCTTCAAACAATTTCAACAGCAAACAGGAGCTTCGTCAACACCAGAAATTGAAAATATTAATTATAATCTAGCTTATACATATTTCAAACTGAAGAATTATGGAAAAGCTACAGAATACTTTAATCAATTTACTTCAAATAAAAGAGAAGATAAAGTAAGACTGAATGATGCTTATTTAAGATTAGGTGATGGTCATTTTGTGTCAAGCCAATACCAAAGAGCCATTTCTGCTTATGAAAAAGCGATTCAATTAAATGAAATAGACTCTGATTATCCTGCGTTTCAAAAAACAATAAGTGTTGGATATACGGGGCAATCATCAAAAAAAATAAAAGGATTAGAGCAGTTTATTTCAGATTATCCTAAATCAAAATTAAGAGACGATGCACTTTACGAACTTGGTAATTCTTATGTGAAAGCAAATGAAACGGATAAAGCTATGAAGGCCTACAATCAGCTAAGTAGTGAGTATAGAGTGAGTTCGTTTGTGCCTAAAGCATTACTGCGACAAGGATTAGTGTATTACAATGGAAGTGAAAATGAAAGCGCATTAATCAAATTCAAAAAAGTAGCTGGGGATTATCCAGGAACTCCAGAAGCGTTACAAGCCGTTTCAACAGCTAGATTAATTTACATTGATTTAGGGCGTGTTGATGATTATGCCAAATGGGTAAAGCAACTTGACTATGTTGAAGTAACCGATGTCGATTTGGATAACACCACCTACGAATCTGCTGAAAAGCAATATTTGGAAAATAACACAGATAAAGCCATAAAACAGTTTAATGGATACCTTAATCAATTTCCAAATGGAATTCACACGTTACAATCGCATTTTTATGTTGCACAATTGTATTACAAAAAAGATTTGCTAGAAAATGCTGCACCACATTATAAATTTGTTGTAGATGCAAGTCAGAATGAATTCACAGAAGAAGCCTTATCACGTTTGTCTCAGTTTTACTTAGAGAGCAAAAGTTGGAATAAAGCAATTCCTATTTTAGAAAGATTAGAGGAAGAAGCGAACTACCCGCAAAATATTGTATTTGCTCAATCTAATTTAATGAAAGCACATTATCAATTAGAAAATTATGATGCTGCGGTGTCTTATGCAGAAAAAGTATTAAGAAGTTCGAAAATTGATAATAAAATCAAAAGTGATGCACATATTATTATTGCGCGTTCTGCTGTAAAAACGGGTGATGAATCTAAAGCAAAATCTGCCTATGCTAATGTTGAAGGTGTTGCAACAGGCGAAACGGCGGCAGAGGCATTGTACTATAATGCTTATTTTAAAACTAAAGAAGGCAAGCATAAAGCTTCTAATGTATTAGTTCAAAAATTAGCAAAAGATTTTTCTGGATATAAATATTATAGCGCCAAAGGCTTGGTGTTAATGGCTAAAAATTATTATGTTTTAAATGATGCCTTTCAAGCGACATATATTTTAGAAAGTGTCATTCAGAATTTTCCAGAGTTTGATGATGTGATTTCAGAAGCAAAAGCAGAACTCAGTAAAATCAAAAGGGAAGAAGCCAAAACGAATTCATCTATTCAACCTGAAGATTAATAATCGTCAATCAATATTCAAAAATCGAAAATCAAAGCATATGCGTAAGCAATTAAAATATATTTTCACAGGAATTCTTTTATTAAGCATTACCATTGGGTTTGCACAAAGAACTCAAAAAGACACCATAAACACTGGGGTTATTGATGTAGTTAAACCTTATGCTCCAACGATTTCCGATGCCTTCAAAGTTAAGGAAATACCGTCTTTAGATGATGAAGCAACTGAAACAAAAAAAGAAATTAAGTATAATATTTTCTCATTCCCAGTGGCTTCAACCTTTACACCAGCAAAAGGAAAAGCGACAGTTGTAGAAAAAAGAGCTCCAGTGAAATTGTTTGACAATTATGCCACTTTAGGTGTTGGGACCTACACCACAGTATTAGGCGAAGTGTACTATAATCATGCTATTAGCAGAAACGAAAGTGTTGGGGGTTATGTCAGTCATCATTCATCTGCTGGCGGTATTGAAGGGGTATCTTTTAATGACAATTTCTCGAACTCAAAAATCAATTTGAATTATTCAAGCCGATTAAGAGATTTAGCATGGAATGTTAAAGCCGGTTTTCAACACCAAATGTATAATTGGTATGGCGTACCAGAATCTCAAATAACACAAGCACAAGATAATAATATTGAAGTAGATCACTCATTTTTTGACGCCCATTTTGGTGGTGAAATTGAATTTGAAGATACTTATATAAATTCTGGAAGCTTCTTATTTAGACGTTTTGGAGATAATCAGGGGTCAGGAGAGAATAGATTTATAGCTAAAGCGAAAATAGATGTTCCAATTAATGATATCGAAATTTCAACTGATTTTAAAATTGATTATTTAGGAGGCACTTTTGATAGAAACTATGTGACTAATGATCAATTAAACTATGGAAACTTTCAAATAGGGTTGTCATCAACCTATCGGTTAAAACAAGATGATTTAACACTAGATTTAGGAGTTTCTTTATATTATTTAAACGATAAGGAATCAGGTGATAATAATTTTTATATATATCCAAACATAACCGCTACATATAGCTTAGTTAATGATGTGTTGATTGCTTATGGAGGACTTAAAGGGGGTTTAATTCAGAATTCTTATTACGGTTTTGCTAAAGAAAACCCTTTTGTGTCACCAACACTATCTATTACTCCAACAGATCAATTATACAATGCCTATGTTGGGTTAAAAGGAAAGTTGTCTAGTAATATGAGTTATAACGTTAGCGGTCATTATTTAGCAGATCGAAACAAAGCACTTTTTAGAAATAATGAGATTACACTAACAAATGAGGATTACACTTACGGCAACTCTTTCGGAATGGTTTACGATAATGTGGATACCTTTGGAGTGGCAGGAGAGATTAATGTTGATGTAAACAGAAATTTTAAATTAGGAATAAAAGCAGAGTATTTTAGTTATTCTACAGATGATGAAGTTGAAGCTTGGAATCTGCCGGACATTAAAGGCTCATTATTTTTAGATTACCAAATTAATGAATATTGGTTTGCGGGCGCAAATCTGTTTTATATCGGGGAACGTAAGGATCAATTCTTCTTAAATGACGGTATAACAATTACATCGCCATTTAAAGTGGTTTTAGATAGTTATTTTGATGCTAATGCTCATATAGGGTATCATATAAACGACCAACTTTCAGTATTTGCAAAAGCGAATAATATAGCTAATGATGCTTATCAGAAATGGCAAAATTTCCCTGTGCAGAGTATTCAGTTTTTAGCAGGAGCTACATATAAGTTTGATTTTTGACACTTGTGTCACCTTAAACTTGTTTAAGAATCTTATAATATAACTTTGGGAGTGTCCCTATCGGGTCAGGCATGCAGTTTATCCTGAGCAGATTCGAAGAGTTTCAAGTCCGCGCTCGAGAATCACTGTGGGCTTTCCTCTATCCTCAACACAGTCTTGTATAAAAGGATATTATGTAATTTGTGAAATCGTGAAAATTCTCAGAGTGCGTTTAACAATAGGTTAGCTTAATTTTGCCAAATAATCAAAATGGGCACCTTCAAAAACCAATTCACATCGTAATCCAAGCGTTTCACAAGCCAACTTTAAAGTTTCAAAATCTAAATACAACCATTTCATTGGCGCTTCTTTTTCACCTTTATAAGACAAAAAGTAATCTAGTTCACCATAGTAGCTAGAGTTCATGTCCATCCAATAACCACCATCTTCATCTTCGTACATATACTTAATATCCGAAGAATCAATTAAAATTTGTCCATTTGGGTTTAATAAACTCTTTAGGTGCGATAAGTATTTAGAAACTTGCGTCAATTCTTGAAAAATTCCCGTTCCATTCATTAAGAGAAGAATAGTATCAAAAGTTTCAGCTTCATCTATTATATTTAAAATATCTGCTCGTAAAACACCACGTTGTTTACTTACTTCAATGGCGCCTTTTGATATGTCAATAGCTTTAACTTTAAAACCCTTTTTCTGTAAATAGATGCTATGACTTCCGGAGCCACATCCCACGTCTAAAACACTGCCTTTCGAAAGTTTCAAGGCTTTTTGTTCCAATTTGGGCATGTCTTTATAATCTCGAAACAAATAGGGAATTGGTAGCACATCTTCATCAGAAATATTGGTTGATGTTGTGATGTCTATAGAATAGTTTCCGTTTTGAAAATCCAATAAAGCTTTTCCGAAAAGATCTTTCATTTAAAATGTTATTTTTACACCATGCAAGACATCATTAATAATCTTCCAAAGCTGGCCAAAGATAAACATAACGAGAATAAAAAATTCTTCGCGAAGCTAAAAAAGAAACCACCAAAAAATTTGGATTATATCATGCAAGAGCTGCATGAAGAAGAATTCGAACGTACTGATTGTTTGAAATGTGCTAACTGTTGTAAAACTACTGGTCCACTATTTACAGATAAAGATGTTGATAGAATTGCGAAACATTTCAGAATGAAAACACAGCAATTCATAAGTCAATACTTGCGTGTTGATGAAGATAATGATTTTGTATTACAAGGCGTACCATGTACATTTTTAGGAGCAGATAATTATTGTTCTATTTATGATGTGCGACCGAAAGCATGCAGAGAATTTCCGCATACCGATAGAAAAAAGTTTCAGCAAATATCTAACCTCACGTTAAAAAATGTTGCGATGTGTCCTGCGGCATTTTATATTGTAGAGGATATGAAGAAAAGAATAAAATAATTATCTTTATAACAAAAATTCACTCATTTGGAAACCATTTTAAGATATTTCGAAACGATTCCGCCACTTCATCGCGGTTTAATTATTGTTGGCGGTTTGACCTTCTTTTGGATTATAGAAGGTATTGTGCCTTTATTTGGAGTTAATTACAAAAAATGGAAACACGCCGTACCTAACATATTTTTCACATTAACAACAATATTGGTTAATCTTCCTTTAGCATTTTTGTTTTTAAGATCATCAGATTGGGTGGTTGCTAATAACTTTGGGGTTTTAAATTGGCTTCCAGAAATGCCAATATGGTTGTATGGTATTTTAGGAGTCTTTTTGATAGATTTCATCGGAGCCTACTTGCCACATTTAATAGAACATAAGGTTAAACCATTATGGATGGTACATTTAGTGCACCATTCAGATCATCATGTAGATACAACCACGGCTAATAGACATCACCCTTTAGAAAGTCTGATTCGTTATGTTTTTACGCTCTTAGGTATATTTATAATTGGGACACCTATAGCCCTTGTTTTTTTGTATCAATCGTTATCGGTTGTAGCAACACAGTTTAATCATGCCAATATAAAATTACCTAAAAAGGTAGATAATTTATTAAGTTATATTATTGTTTCACCAGATATGCACAAGGTTCATCATCATTACAAAATGCCGTATACCGATTCTAATTATGGAAATATTTTTTCTGTTTGGGACAGATTATTCGGTACTTATATGGTGTTAGATACTGATAAAATAGTTTATGGTGTGGATGTTTTTCCATATGAAGAAGAAAACAGCAATATAAAACACTTATTAAAGCAGCCTTTTCAAAAATATAAAAAAGCAACAGTGGTTGATTAAAGTTCAAATTTAACTATTCTCAATATCACTAATATGATGTTCTAGGGCTTCAACTGATATTTGAATTTCTTTGATCAAAAGAGCTAAAGAGACTATAAGTAATATAAGTGCTACTCCAAATACATAAACTGCAACAACATGCTGTTTGATAAAAATTAAAAACATAGTTAATACGCAAAGTAGTAAACTTGAAATCCCTGTAATTTGCATAGCGCGGGTTAAATAAAGGCGTTGTTTTAAGTTTTTTATTTGCTTTATTAGTCGTTCATCTTTTTTTAGTAAATACTTGTCATGTAAGTTTCTAATAATAGCGGCATAAGCTATAAACCTATTAGTATAAGCCAGCATAATTAAAGAAATAGCCGAAAATAAAAGTGCTGGGGTAGTAAGAGTTAGTTCTTCCATGATTCAAATTTCTTTTAAATTTCTTCAACTTCAAATAAAAAAGAGTAATATTTTTATATTTTAGTTGCATGCAAGAAGACTTCTTACATTATATCTGGAAACATAAAAAGTTTCGATTTAATAATTTAGAAACAACAACTGGAGAATCTATCGTAGTAACTTCCGTTGGGCAACATAATTTTAATTCAGGTCCAGATTTTTTCAATGCAAAAATTAAAGTTGGAGATCAGCTCTGGGCAGGAAATGTAGAAATTCATATTAAATCTTCAGATTGGTTTTTGCATAGTCACGAACAAGACAAAGCTTATGATAATGTAATTCTGCATGTGGTTTGGGAAGACGACACGGAAGTGTTTAGAAAAGACAATACACCTATACCAACTTTACAGCTGAAAGATGTTGTAGATGTTACCATGTTGAATAATTATGAAAAACTATTTGCTAAACAAAACAAATGGATTAATTGTGAAAATGATTTTCCATCAACTGACGATTTTGTTTTAACTAATTGGCTAGAGCGATTGTATCTTGAACGTTTAGAACGAAAATCTGAAACAATAAACACACTTCTGGTAGCATCTAAAAACGATTGGGAATCCGTGTTTTTTAAAATGCTGACTAAAAACTTCGGGCTAAAAGTTAATGGTGAATCGTTTTTTAGTTTAGGGCAGTCCATAGATTTTTCGATAATCAGAAAAACACAATCAAACCCCCATGTTCTAGAAGCTTTTTTATTTGGTCAAGCGGGTTTGTTAGAGCAAGATATTGAAAATGCTTATTACTTAGATTTGAAGAATGAATATAAGTTTCTAAAGCAAAAATTTGGCCTCCAGAATAATCAAGTTTTACCATTGCAGTTTTTTAGATTACGACCGCTAAATTTTCCAACGATTAGATTATCACAATTAGCAAATTTGTATAATAAGCATCAAAACTTATTTTCTAAAGTTATAGAATTAAATGAAGTAGAAGACTTTTATGAACTTTTTAAAGTTTCAACTTCTGATTTTTGGAAAACGCATTACACGTTTCAAAAAACATCTAAAACTTCAATAAAAACATTATCAAAATCGTTTGTAGATTTATTGCTAATCAATACTATTCTGCCCATAAAGTTTTGTTATGCCAAACAAAAAGGAGTAGAAATAGATTCTGAAATCATAAAAATAGCTACGGCAATAACTTCAGAAAAAAACAATATCATTAGTGCATTTAATAATTTAAAAAAAGTATCAAAATCATCTTTAGATTCTCAGGCATTAATTCAACTCAAAACTGAATATTGCGATAAAAATAATTGTTTAAAATGTGCTGTTGGTAATCAATTTTTAAACAGATAAACTTTTACACGAATAAACAAAACCTTAAATTGCAGCATGAACAATATTTACAAACTATTATTGTTTTTTCAGAAACACGGGTATTATGTATGCCAGCGTATTGCAGACCGTTTTGGTATTAGAACCAAAGTAGTTAGAACCTCTTTTATGTATTTAACTTTTGTAACCGTAGGTTTTGGTTTTACGCTTTATTTGTTTTTAGCTTTTTGGATACGTATTAAAGATTTAGTTTACACAAAACGCTCATCGGTTTTTGATTTATGAACGAACTTATAAAGTTTTTTAGAACAAAAATCTACACAGCCGTTTTACTACTGGTTGTTATTATGCTTATTGGGGTTTTTGGATTTGTCCATATTTCTGGTTATTCTTGGATTGATGCCTTGTACATGACTGTGATAACAATGACCACGGTTGGTTTTGGTGAGGTTGTTCCATTAGACGACCAGTCTAAAATATTTACAATTTTCTTAATATTAGCAAGTGTTGTAATTGTAGGTTATGCCTTATCTATAATTACGGAATACATTTTAAGTAAGAATTATTCTGAAGAATTAAAACACAAAAAGATGCAAAAAAAGATTGAAAGTTTTAAGAATCACATTGTTATTTGTGGTTACGGAAGAAACGGCAAGCAAGCAGCAACAAAGCTTATGGCTTATAAAGAGGAGTTTGTAGTTGTTGAAAAGAATAAAGAAATGGAAGAGCGCATGCAACTTGATAAGGTGCCATATGTAATTGGAAACGCAAATGAAGATGAAATTTTAATAATTGCGGGTGTAGAAAGAGCTTCATGTTTTATTTCAGCATTACCAAACGATGCAGATAATTTGTTTGTAGTACTTTCTGCAAGACAACTAAATCCCAAAATGAATATAATTAGTCGCGCATCAAATGAATCTTCTTATGATAAACTAAAATTTGCAGGAGCAGATAATGTTATTTTACCAGATAAAATAGGAGGAGACCACATGGCGTCATTAGTTGTTGTGCCAGGTCTAATGGAGTTTATAGATAATTTATCTATTGTTGGAAAGTCTAATATCAATATAGAGGAAGTTGCAGTTGAAAAATTTTATGATTCTAAAAAACCTAAAACTATTAGGGATTTAGATCTTCGCAAAAAAACGGGATGCTCGGTTATTGGTTATAAAGATGAAAATGGTGAATATATGGTAAACCCTGAAGCAGACATGGAGCTTGCTAGACATTCAAAAATTATTGTTCTTGGAAGACCAGAACAAATTGAGGCATTAAATTCTGAGTACAACATCAATTAGTAAATTTGCTATTTTAACTACCATTGTTTTAAATAACCATTTTTTTTTAGCATCTTGCTAGCTTTTAGTAAGAATCTTTCAATAAAAACTAACAAACACAAAGCTTATGAAGAAGTATCTTCTTTCAATTTTTACATTTATAATTCCATTTTCAACATTTGCTCAAGAAACTACTGAACTGGGTTTAGACCAAAAAATAGACCAAGCATTTAAGCCATTCTCTGATGCTGTTTTTGGTGTTATCTTTTTTGAAGTTTTTGGTATTCCATTTGTTTTAATACTCTTAGTTTTTAGTGCGCTATTTTTTACTATTTATTTTGGGTTTCCAAATGTCAGGTATTTTGGAAAAGCAATTAATACTGTAAGAGGTAAGTATGATGAAATTGAAGGAGGACATCAAGCTTCTGAAACATCCATGACTGTGGACGGTGATATTCGTGATACTATTCGTGATGAAAGTCAGGAGGGAGAAGTATCGCATTTTCAAGCACTAGCGACTGCAGTTTCGGGAACGGTTGGTAATGGAAATATTGCCGGTGTAGCTTTAGCTATAGCGCTTGGTGGTCCTGGAGCAACATTTTGGATGATTGTTTGTGGTTTATTAGGAATGTCTTCTAAATTTGTTGAGTGTACACTTGGTGTTCAATATAGAGATGTAGGTGAAGATGGAACCGTTTATGGAGGTCCTATGTATTATATAAGCAAAGGATTAAAAGAAAGAGGTTTTAAAACACTTGGAAAGATTGCTGCAATATTTTTTGCTATTTTCTGTATTGGTGGTTCATTTGGTGGCGGAAATGCGGCTCAATCTAACCAAGCAACTATAGTTTTAAAAGATTTATTAGGATTAGATAATGCTGGAGCAGGATTTTGGATAGGCGTTGTTTTAGCCGTATTAGTTGGAATCATTATAATTGGTGGAATTAAAAGAATAGCATCTGTTACAGAAAAAGTAGTGCCTTTTATGGCAGTTTTTTATCTGTTAGCATGTTTATATATCATTGGGAGTAATTTCTCTTTAGTAGATGATGCTATAGGTTTAATCATAACTGAAGCTTTTAATCCTACAGCTATAGGTGTTGGTAGTTTAATAGGGGTGTTATTAGTTGGATTTAAGCGAGCAGCTTTTTCAAATGAAGCTGGTGCAGGTTCTGCATCAATTGCGCATTCAGCTGTAAAAACAAAATATTCTGCTTCTGAAGGTTTAGTAGCTTTATTAGAGCCTTTTATTGATACTGTTGTTATTTGTACAATGACAGCTTTAGTTATTATTATTTTCAACTTTGGTGGAGAATTTCAATATGGAGGTGATGGTTTAGGTGGTGTAATGATTGATGGTGTATCTTATGAAGGTGCAGGTATTACATCAAAAGCATTTGCTCAATATATTCCTTATTCAAACGTATTTTTAACAATTGCAGTAGTTCTGTTTGCAGTTTCTACCATGATTTCTTGGTCTTATTATGGACTACAATCTTGGAAATTCTTATTCGGTAGAGGTAAAGCAGCAGATTTAGCATACAAAGTTTTATTCTTAATGTTTGTAATTATTGGAGCAGCTGCAAGTATGGGGTCAATCTGGCAATTTTCAGATGCTATGATTTTCGCTATGATATTTCCTAATATGATAGGTTTATTCTTTTTATTCCCAGTAGTGAAAAGGGAATTAAAGAGATTTTTAGATGCTATAAAAGAAGCAAAGGCATAAATATAATATGAAAAATTTTAAATCCCATTTCACGTTTTCTAAAGAACAACGGAATGGGATTTTTTTATTATTAGTCCTTATCGTTGTTTTTCAATGTTTTTATTTTTTTGTCGAATTCCCTGCGGAAGATACTTCAGGTAATAAAGAAGCGCTTTCAGAATTTATTAAAGAAATAGATTCCTTAAGGTTAGTTCAGTTAGAAAAAAACAAACCGAAAACATATCCATTCAATCCAAATTACATTACAGACTTTAAAGGCGCTACATTGGGAAT